>RRZT010119578.1_pt1 | contig 18738 bp, 20 predicted proteins | sample 2165551 | NCBI WGS metagenome assembly RRZT01 (sample SAMN10456910, study PRJNA506462) | wastewater metagenome | biome: wastewater; feature: sludge; material: wastewater sludge; isolation source: wastewater sludge with Escherichia coli K12::gfp cells carrying plasmid... | place: USA: Moscow, Idaho...
CAAAGGGGAAAGCGCCGGGGTCTCATCCATAACGTCATGTTAGCAGGGGAGGCATGCGTACGACGAGCGTTCGTCATTTGGAAACGCTATCTAAGGGATTTTTCGCTGGTTAGCTTGCCGCGGGCAGGCTAAAGTGTGCGTGTTCAAGGCGGCTTGTGCGGCCAGCCAGCTCCAGGAGCGCTTGTGTATGCAAAAAACCCCGGAACACGGTCGAGCAGTGACCCCGGCTCTCATCCATCGATGATGATCTCGATGCGGCCATCGAACCACCTCTTTTGTGTTCTCCCATTCACTCCCATCGGGCGCCTCCCGCGCCATTAACGCAGAAGGAAAGGGCTTGCGTATGAAGCCAATGAACGAACTCGCCGAGCGCTTGCTCACGGAAATCGCCGAAGCCACCCGTGACACTCTAGGCATCACCCGCGAAAGTTTTGGGGCCGGTGAAGAAACCGCCCTGCTCCTGCTGGCCAGCCAGGCCAGCACACTTGGCCTGACGGCTGAGCGCGATGCCTTGCAGAACCTGTGGATCCGCCTGCCCGACGACGACGGATCGGGACCATGCACGCTGATCGGCTCGCACGTCGACTCGGTGCCGCAGGGAGGTAACTACGACGGACTGGCAGGCGTCATCAGCGGCATCGTGGTGCTGCACGAAATACGGCGCCAGGGGCGGAAACCGCCGCGCCCGGTCCGTGTGCTGGCCATGCGCGCCGAGGAAAGTGCCTGGTACGGGAAAGCCTACATCGGCTCGCTCGCCCTGTTCGGCCAACTCGGCGCAACCGAACTTTCCGCCAAGCATCGGAACGGGGACAAAACCCTGGCCGAGGCCATGGCGGCCGCAGGCGTCGACATGGACATCGTGCACCAGGGCAAAGCCCTGATCGGGCCGCACAATGTGGCCGCCTACCTCGAACTGCACATCGAGCAGGGCCCGGTGATGGTCGCGCGTGAATGGCCGATCGCCGTGGTGAGCGGCATCCGCGGCAACATCCGTCACAATCAGATTCGCTGCCTCGGCGAAACCGGGCACTCGGGCGCCGTACCGCGCTGGTTGCGCAAGGACGCCGTGCTCGCCGTAGCCGACCTGCTTTCGCGTCTCGACACGCACTGGCGCGTTCTGCTGCAGATGGGGATGGACATGGTGATGACCAGCGGCATCTGTGCCACCCCGGCCAAGACGCACGCGGTTTCGGTCATCCCGGGTGAAATGGGCTTCAGCTTCGAAGTCCGCAGCCAGGACGCGGAAACCATGGATCGCTTCTACACACTGATGCGTGAGGAATGCGCCGCGATCGAAAAGGAGCGCGGGGTACGTTTCGAGTTCGACCGCAAGGTCGTGACGGCCCCTGCCGCACTCGATCCGGTTTGGAGCGACAACCTGCGCCGCAGTGGCGAAAAGCGTGCGCTCAAACTCGAGGACGTGCCGAGCGGCGCCGGGCACGATGCCGCGGTTTTCTCCAACGCCGGCATTCCATCGGCTATGCTATTCATACGTAACCAGAACGGCTCACACAATCCCGCTGAGGCCATGTCTATCAGCGATCTCGTCCTGGGTACCGAGGTGCTTCTTGATGCGGTTCTGCTCCCTTTGACCTAAGCACAGGGGCAGCTTATGATGTGCCTGTTTTGCATTTATTAACACACAAGTACAACGGAGGTAATGTATGGTCTGGATTGGCGCACTCATTGTGGTCCTCACTTTCGTGGCGATCATCCGGCAGTACGAGACACGCATGGTGCTGTTCGTGTCCGGTCTGACGATGCTGCTCCTTGGCAGCGGTTTGCTCAAAGGCTTCGAAGGAGCCATGGACGCTTTCACCAAGGCCATGGTCAACCCGGCCCTGGTGACCGTCATCTGTATGGTCATGGGTTTTGCATTCGTCATGAAAGTGACGAAGTGCGATGCGCATCTGGTGCATCTCATCGCAGGACACCTCGGCAAGCTCGGCCCGGTGCTGATCCCCGGCGCCGTGGTCGCCACCTTTGCCATCAACATCGCCCTGCCGAGTGCGGCCGGATGCGCGGCCGCCGTCGGCGCCGTGCTCATCCCGACCCTGATCGGCGCCGGGGTGCATCCGGCCATCGCCGCCAGCGCGGTCATGGCCGGCACCTGGGGTAGCGTCTTCAACCCGGGCAACTCGCACAACCCCTTCGTCGCCAAGCTGGCCGGCACCGACGCGATGGCAGTCATTGCCACGTCGACCAATGCCGCGCTGGTCGGTATGGCCATCGTTGCCATCTCGCTCACCCTGGTCGCCTTCGTGCGCAAGGAAAACGCCGGCTACATGTCGCCGGACGTGGTGAAGAAGGACGATGGGTTCAAGGTCAATTTCCTGAAAGCCCTGATCCCGGTCGTGCCGCTGGTCCTGCTCGTTTTGGGCAGCAAACAGTTTGATCTGCTGCCCTGGGCGGTCACCGTGCCGCAAGCCATGATGATCGGGGTGTTCCTCGGCTTCCTGACCATGATCAAAGAGCCCTCGACGATCTCCAAGCAGTTCTGGGCTGGCCTCGGCGAAGCCTACGGTAGCGTCATCGGGATCATCGTCGCCGCCGCCGTGTTCACCGCCGGTATGCAGGCCGTCGGCCTGACTCAGGCCCTGATCGACGCCATGAAGAACTCGCAGCAGATCGCCCAGTTCGGCGCGACCTTCGGCCCGTTCATCATCGCCATCCTCTCGGGTTCGGGCGACGCGGCCACGCTGGCCTTCAACGGCGCAATCACCCCGCACGCCAAGGATTTCGGCTACGGGATCATGGAAATGGGCTCGACCGCCCTGCTGGGCGGTTCGCTCGGTCGCACCATGTCGCCGGTGGCCGGCGCGGCCATCGTCTGTGCGGGCCTCGCCAAGATCAACCCGATCGAAATCACCAAACGCAACGGCATCGGCTGTTTCCTTGCTGCCATCGCGGTCATGGTGATCCAGTTGTAACGTCGTCTGTAAAGGAAGTGGCATGACACAACGCATCACGGAACTGGCCAAGGCGCTCGAAGCCAAGGTCATCGAACGGCGGCGCGACCTGCACCGCCATGCCGAAGCCGCGTGGACCGAGTTCCGCACGGCCTCGGCCGTCGCCGACGCGCTCACCGCGCTCGGTTACGAGGTGCTCGCGGGCGCTCAGGTGGTCGCGGAAGAAGGCATGATGGGTGTTCCTTCTGCGGCAGAGCTCGACAAGCACGCCCAGCGCGCGCTGGATCAGGGTGCCAACCCGGCCTGGGTGGCCAAAATGCAGGGGGGAAAAACCGGCGTCGTCGGCATCCTGCGTGGCGGCAAGCCGGGGCCGACGGTGGCTTTGCGTTTCGACATGGACGCCAACGACGTCGTCGAAGCCAAGGAAGAAACCCACCGGCCGTTCCGTGAAGGGTTTGCCTCGGTCAATCACGGGGCAATGCACGCCTGCGGGCACGATGGCCATACGGCCATCGGCCTGGGGGTTGCCGAAGTGTTGGCGAAGATCAAGGACGAATTGTGCGGCACGGTCAAGCTGGTCTTCCAGCCGGCCGAAGAAGGCGTGCGCGGGGCCAAGGCCATGGTCATGGCCGGGGTCGTCGACGACGTCGACATGATGCTCGGCATGCACCTCGGCTTTGTCCTGCGCAAATCCGGTGCTGTCTGCTGTGCAACCTCCGGTTTCCTCGCCACGACCAAGATCGACGCCACCTACACGGGCGTTCCGGCGCATGCCGGCGGTGCGCCGGAAACCGGGCGCAACGCCCTGCTCGCGGCCGCGACAGCGGCGCTCAACCTGCACGCCATTTCCCGGCATAGCGCCGGTGCCTCACGCATCAACGTCGGCGTACTCAATGCCGGCACGGGGCGCAACGTGGTCCCGGCCAATGCCGTCCTCAAGATCGAGACGCGCGGCACGACGAGCGCGATCAACGAGTACGTCTACGAAGAAGCGGTACGCATCATCAACGCCTCGGCAGCGATGTACGGCGTCAAAGTAGAAATCACCGAAATGGGCGGCGCCGCTGGGTGCGATAGCGATGCGGTGCTGGGCGACCGCTTGCGCAAGGTGGCCGAAAACACCGGCCTGTTCCAGAATCAGGTGGCAAACGCCGATCTTGGCGGCAGCGAAGACTGCACCTATTTCATGGAACGTGTGCAGCAGCGTGGTGGCGTAGCCGCCTACATGGTTGTCGGCAGTGAAATTGCCGCCGGCCACCATGACTCCCGTTTCGACTTCGACGAAGGTGTGATGACCAACGCCATCGCCCTGATCGCGACAGCTACAGTGGATCTGTTGCAGAATCCGGTCGCCAAATAAGCTTCCGGCGACGTATCATATCGGCCCCGCCATGCGGGGCCGTTTTCTTTCTGGCGGCATCACCCTTCACAGCCGCAGCCACGCGGCGGATATCGCACCCAAGACCCTCATCGTGGAAATCGAATTCGTCCCTCTCGCCGTGCTCGCGGCTGCCTCGCTGTTTGCCGGTTTTATCGATGCCGTGGTCGGTGGGGGCGGACTGATCCAGGTCCCCGCGCTGTTTACCATCCTGCCGCGAGAACTGCCGGCTACCCTGTTCGGTACCAACAAGATCGCCAGCGTATTCGGCACCGCCAATGCCGCCATCGGCTACGCCCGGCGGGTGCGCATGCCATGGCGTACAGTCCTGCCGGCCACGGCGGCGGCCTTTGTCTTCTCCTTCCTGGGCGCACTCTCCGTCGCCTGGCTACCGCGCGAGGTGCTGCGCCCGACCATCCTCATCCTGCTCATCGTGGCCGCGGCATACACGTTCTGGCGCAAGGAATTCGGCGTCGTCCATGCACCACGGCATGATGGTCGTACGGAAACCCTGCTGGCCTTCGGCATCGGGGCGCTGGCCGGGTTCTATGATGGATTCTTCGGGCCGGGAATGGGCAGTTTCCTGATTCTCCTGCTGATCCGCGTGTTCGGCTTCGATTTCCTGCACGCTTCGGCAGTTGCCAAGATTGTCAATGTGGCCACCAACGTCGCCGCCATCAGCTATTTTGCGCCAAACGGCTACTTCATCGCCGCCGGTGCCCTGGTCATGGCCATCGGCAACGTCAGCGGCTCTTTTTTCGGCACGCGCATGGCCTTGCGTCATGGCAGTGCTTTCGTGCGCAAGGCATTCCTGCTCGTGGTCTGCGCACTGATCGTCAAGTTCGCCTGGGATACCTTTGCCGCCTGAAACGACGCGGACTCAGGCGCTCAGACCAGGCTCCGCTGGGCAAGGTAGGTATGCAGGATTTCCAGTCGGGACAAGGGGTCATCGAGTTCGAGCAGCTTTTGCTTGGCCAGAGCCTGCACCGGTACGATCTCGGTCAGCCGGTAGCCGACCCATACCGCGTCATCGAAGGCATGCGGCTCTGGCAATCGCTGCACACCCAGGTCAACCGCTACGCGTTTAAGTAACGGAAGCACGCCATTCAAGGCCTCCGGAACCTGACACGGCGCCGGCTCAGGAAGCAGTTCGACGTTCGCACTTAACAACCCGTCGCGTTGCGCCTGCGTCTCCAGAATTCGGTAGCGTCGTCCGCCACGCACCACCGCCTGGAGGATGCCCAGTTGCTCCATATCGGCTTCGGCGATGTGAGCCAGCGTGCCGACCCGATGCGGTTCGGCCACCTCGCCTACCTCCTTGCCCTGCGCAATCAGGCAGATGCCAAAAGGTGTCCGGTTTTTGAGGCAGGCCGCCGCCATGTCGAGGTAACGTTGCTCGAAAATCTTGAGCGCCAGGCGACCTCCCGGGCAAAACACCGTACCCAGGGGAAAAAGCGGGATGGTCAGGCACTCGGCGTCGGGAGACGGGACGCCGGAAAAAAGTGAAGAAAACAGGCTCAAGCCGTGCCCTCCCCGGCATCGGATCCCTCACCCCAGCGGGCCATCAGGCGATGAGGCACGCCAATGCGGTCGAGAATGCGCGCCACGACGAAATCGACGAGATCGTCCACGCTTTGCGGGTGATGATAAAACCCCGGGTTAGGCGGAAGAATCACCGCGCCTGCACGTGCCAGACGCAACATGTTCTCCAGATGAATGGCCGAGAACGGAGTCTCGCGCGGCACCAGAACCAGCAGCCGCCCTTCCTTGAGGACCACGTCCGCTGCGCGTTCGATAAGATTGCTGGCCAGTCCTTGCGCAATTGAGGCCAAGGTTCCCATGGTGCACGGGCAGACAACCATCGCATCAGGAGGATTGGAGCCGCTGGCCACCGGGGCAAACCACTCCTCGCGGCCATAGACGTCGAGCCGACCGGGCAGCGCAGCAAACCTTTGGCGCAATTGAGCCTCGGCCTCGCCGGCACGGGCGGGGAGATCCTCGTCCATTTCCTGGCGGGCGACAATGGATGCCACCTGGGAGTACAGCAGTTGCACGCGGCAGCCAGCGGCCAGGAGGCACTCCAGCAAACGAAGGCCATAGGGCATGCCGGAAGCACCGGTCAGGGCAAGGCAGACTGTCTTGGTCATGGATTCAGGGTTCCAGGGGCGGCGTTGCCACTGCTTTGGCAGATTGATCAGACTCGGCCAACAGGCGTGCGGCAATGAGACCATTGATGATACCGAAGCTAAGCGCCGCAGCGGCAAAAATCGGCACGAGGTAAAACACCCCATCATGCGGAATCAGCCACAGGCGCACCATGGCGACCTGCCCGGTGATGTGGGCAAAAGCGGCAACGATACTCCAACCGACGGGGCCGCAAAACGTGCGCGGCAAGCGGGATACCGCCGCCAGCGCCAGCAGGCTGCACAGCGTGCCGGCCAGGCTCAGGAAAAACCCGGGGGTCAGAAGCTGCCCTAGCAAGAGTGCACCGACCAGCACACGCAGGGCGCTGACCCAGACCGCCGTCGACCAGCCATAACGGGCAAGCACGATGAGCGTGACGATGTTCGCCAGGCCGGGTTTGACACCGGGCAAAGGCATCGGGATGGCGGCATCGACCAGCGACAAGGCAATCGCAGCGGCAGCCAAGCGCGCCACACGATGATCCTCGGCGGTAACCGAAAATCTAATAATTGAGCGAGTCATAGCCACCTCGCCGACCGAGTACCTGCACGCTGATTTCATTCGGCGCACAGATGGCGATCTCTCCAGGCCGGGCAAGCCAGCCTTGACGGACGCAATACTGGCGTGGGCCGGGATCTGAAACTACACGCACCCGGCCGCGCTCCACGGCAATCAGCGTCACTCCCAGAGGCCCGGGCACCTCAATCTGCCGATTCCGGCTCAAATCGAGTTCGGCGAATACTTTGCCGGCAAGCTTCACGACCGCCTTGTCGGCCTGCCCGGCCTCCCAGGCCAAAGGAAACGCCGCCACACAGCCAAGGAGACCCAATCCGGCCAGCAGCCAGTCACCCGGCCGAAGCAGGTCAGCCCAACGCATCAAAGCAGGCCTTGCAGTGCCGGGGCGAGTTCGCGGTGGCGCACCAACACGCGCGCCCGACCAAAAAACAGGGGCCGGAGCGTTTCGGCGAGATAGACCGAGCGATGCTGACCGCCGGTACAACCGATCCCGACCGTGAGGTAATTGCGGTTGTCGCGCACATAGTTTGGCAACCAGTCGCCGACGAAACGGGCAATGTCCGCGCGCATGCGCTGCACCTCGGTCTCACTATCGAGGAAGTCGATCACCGGCTGATCACGCCCGGTCAGCGGGCGTAAGGGTTTTTCATAGTAGGGGTTGGGCAGGCAGCGCACATCGAAGACGAGTTCGGCATCAAGCGGTACCCCACGCTTGAAACCAAAGGACTGAAAGACCAAGGTCAGTTCGCGGGGCACATCGCCACAGACGAACTGACGGATCCAGTCACGCAGGGCATTGGGCTTGAGCCCGCTGGTATCGATGCGGTGCCCGATTTCGGCAACGCGCGCCAGCCGTTCGCGTTCTTCGGCAATCGCCTCGGCCAGGGTGCCGAAAGCCGCTGCCAGTGGATGACGGCGCCGGGTCTCGGAGTAACGCAGGAGCAGGGTATCGGTCTTGGCATCAAGAAAGATGAACTGCGGGGAAAACCCGCGTGTGCGCAAATCGGCCAGCTGCTGCGGGAGTTTGTCGATGCTCTCGCCACCCCGGATGTCGATGGCCACGGCGAGCTTGTCGTAACCCTGGCGACCCACTTCGTCGACCAGCCCTTGCAACAAAGAGGAAGGCAGGTTGTCCACGCAGTAGTAGGCGGCGTCCTCAAGGATGTTGAGGGCAATCGACTTGCCCGAGCCGGATAGGCCGCTGATGATCACAATGTGCATACCATCCAGCATAGCGGAATGCAGGTTGCAGCGACAAGCCGGTTCGTCCGACTTGGCTTACACTAGTAGCTTCTCGTTCCTTCAGGTTTGCCTATGCGCCCAATCGAGTTACCTTATCTCCACGACCTTGTCGCCATTCGCCGCGACATCCATGCCCACCCCGAACTCGCCTACAAGGAAACGCGCACTGCCGACCTTGTCGCCCGCGAACTTGCCGCCTACGGACTTGAAGTCCACCGTGGGCTCGCCGGCACCGGGGTCGTCGGCATCCTGCGCAAGGGCGACAGCCCACGCGCCATCGGTCTGCGTGCCGACATGGATGCTCTCCCCCTGCACGAAAAGAACGATTTCCCGCACCGCTCGCGCCACCCCGGCGTCATGCATGGCTGCGGCCACGACGGGCATACCACCTTGCTGCTGGGCGCAGCACGTTATCTCGCGGAGAAAAAGGATACGCTCGATTTTTCAGGCACCGTCTACTTCATCTTCCAGCCCGCCGAGGAGTCGGAAGGCGGTGCGGCCAAAATGATCGCCGACGGCCTGTTCCGCCAGTTTCCGATGGATGCCGTGTATGGCCTGCACAACTGGCCCGGCATTCCGGTCGGTGAAATGGCCATCATGCCCGGCCCGGTGATGGCCGGTACCTGCGTCTTCGAAATCACCGTGCGTGGTCACGGCTGCCACGCCGCCATGCCGCATCAGGGTGTGGACACCGTACTCGTCGCCAGCCAATTGGTGCTCGCGCTGCAGTCGATCGTGGCGCGCAATGTCCACCCTTGCGAATCGGCTGTCATCAGCGTGACTCAGATCCACGCCGGCGAGGCCAGCAACGTCACCCCGGACGACGCCATCCTGCGCGGCACGATCCGCAGCTTCAAGCCTGAGGTGCAGGAACTCGTCGAACGATCCATCGAGCGCATCTGCGCCGGCATCGCCAGCACCTATGGCGCCCAAATCGCCATACGTTACGATCAACGCTATCCGCCAACGGTCAATAGCGCGCCTGAGGCCGAACTCTGCCACCGTGCGGCACGCAGCGCGCTGGGTGAAGGCCGCGTGAGAACCGGAGAACTGCCCTCGATGGGCGCAGAAGATTTCGCCTACATGCTGCAGGAGAAGCCCGGTTGTTATGTGTGGCTGGGCAACGGTCCCGGCAGCGGAGGCTGTTCCTTGCACAACCCGCACTACGATTTCAACGATGAAATTCTGCCGCTCGGTGTCGCCTACTGGGTAAGGCTCGTCGAAGCCGCCCTGTAGTCGGCCTTGGTGCTCACGGCTTTCGGTACGGCGAAAAGGGATCTATCGGAGCGACCCGGAGCGAATCGGAAACTGGCCGGGGCTCAGAGTCACTGGTTGTTATCCGGTTCCTCGAAACAAGCCCTGCAGCACCCGCCAAGCAGGATGTCGCACAAGGCATCCTGCGGGTTGAGCCAAACCCCGATCGGGACGAGCGGCGCTGCCGCCCAGTCCGGGCAGTACAAACGATTTACCCACCCGGCCTGCACCGCCGTAGATCAACCCCTTTCTAACGCGCGATCCGTCGGTCGACGAGGCGCTGGGCCTCACCGCTCGCCTGCATTTCCTGCAGGGTCTGACGCAGACGGCCGATGAGCGACCTAGGATCGATCGGCATTGAACCGCCAGAGGGCCCCGCCCCCGGTACCTGGGCCGAGGAAGCAATGGGCATTTCGGCGTAATGGCGTGATCGCTTCGATACCCCGATCACGTAATCGCGTGCCGGGCCAAGGCAGTCTTCGATATAACGCAAGCCAAGCTGCTCAAGCGAGCCAAGCTGCATCAGCTTCATGTAGTACAGATAGGTCTCTCGCTGAGTGACGAACAGATCACCATAATTGTTACGAAGCATACGCACACCATCCTCGGTGCTCAGTTGCGCTGCCGCGGCAATTCCCTTCAGTTGTGGGTAGCGCTTTGGCAGATTGGCGCGGCTATCGCCGACTTCGTAAATCAGCCGCATCGAAGGTGCATCGCGCAAATGTGTGAAAGGCGCCAGATCAGCACGTACCAGGCAGACATTTTTGGATTGGAATCCAAGCGATATCCAGGCCATGATCTCGTCCCGGTCGGGGCTTGGCGAGCCCGGGTAGAGATCGATACGCCCTTCGCGCATGTACTGGAATACCCTTTTTTTGGGCAGACGTTCGATACGCAGTTCGGCCCCGATCCGTTCAGCCGCGACGCTCAGGATATCCTTGAAGACACCTTCGTCACTCGGCGCGTCGGCAATGTAGGGCAGTTTTTCGCGCTCCGGGTAGCCGAGCACCAGTACCGGGCGTTCGGCCGCCCCCCAAACCGACATCGCGCAAACCCCCAGGAAGACGCTTACAGCGTGACGACAGCCCCTCATGCACTCCCCTCTTCTTATATGCCATATCCGACCCGACAATCGGAAACGGATTCACTTGCTTTTCATCATGTCCGCCAGAATGCGTTGAATTTCACCACTTATTTCCATGGATTGCAGGACATCTCTCAAGCGCCCGGCACGCGATGCTTCATCGATCTTGGTCGGCAGATTCCTTGGGGAGAGAGGCTGACGACGATCATAATCCGGATTCGGGCGTTCGCCATACCATTTGGAAGTTCGCGATATGCCAAGTAACAAAGGTTTCTCGCCATCGATGCAATTGGCATGGACTTGGAGCCCCATCTCGGAAAGCATGGCATTGGGCTGAGTGTTCAGATAATAACGCAGGGGCAGTTCCTCGATGATGAACAAATCACCACGCCTCCCCTTAAGAAGCTCAAAGCCGTGCTTGACATCCAGCCTGGCCCCGAAAACGACCGGCGTTATGTTGGGGTATTTGCGGTCGATATGCGCCCGGCTATCGCCGATCTCATGTACCAGTCGCATCGGAGGAGCTGATTCCAGATTGGTCAACGGCGGAACATCGGCGCGGGTGATGCAGACTTCGCGGGTCATCACACCGAACCCGATCCAGTTCATGATCGAGGCGCGATCCGCAGCAAACGATCCCGGGTATGCATCAACCCGGCCTTCCCGCATATACTGGAACATCCGTTTTTTCGGTAAACGCACGATGACCAGTTCTGCGCCAAGCTGCGCAACAGCACGCCCGAAGATCTCCCGATACAGACCTTCATCGTTGGGACTCTCGGCCATGAAAGGCAAGCGCTGGCGCTCAGGGTAGGCAAGCACGAACGACTCGGCGGAATGCAGGTGAGTAGCCAGGAGAAGACAGCACCACACCAGAAAATTGCGCATCGAAGCTCTCCTGAACGTTACCCCGGTGCCTCAGTATAGACTTCGGAATAACATCTTTTCAATCAAGCAGTAGCACAAGGGTTGCGACTCAAGTACAGTATTGCGATGCCATAAAAAAGAAGCGTCAGGCGGGGGATTCGATGGACGGCAAGACAAAACTGCTCGTCGTTGATGGGTCGCGCGTGGTTCGTGCCACTCTCACGAAACGACTGACCGCACAGTATTCGATCATCGAAGAAAGCGATGGGGAGTCGGCCTGGCAAACCCTGATGCTCGACACCAGCATTCGTGCGGTGATCTCTGGCGCCCAACCACCTCGTCTTGAGGCCTGCGACCTGTTGGCGCGCATGCGTGCCAGCACAAAACGCCACCTGCGCTCGCTTCCCGTCGTTCTGATCGTTTCCGACATCGAACACTACGAGCACCGCGAACGCGACCTCAACGCCGGTGTAGCCGCGTTCATAACCAAGACCATGGACACTGGCGCCATACGCGACATCCTCGAGTGTGTGATCGCCGGTCCGTACACGAATTCGCCGGCATCCCGCGTTCTTGACCAAACGTCCTTCACCAACCGCTTGGCCAGCGTTGCGCCGCAAGCAGCCGCCAGCCTGTTGGTGTTTTCCATTGATGCACGGGCAGCACTCGAAAAGCGTTTCGGTGCGCAAACACTGGCCCGCATTGATGCGCACCTCGCCGATTTGATCGCTTCACGGCTTTCCCGCGACGACGTGCTCGGCCAAGCAGCCCCTGGCCAACTGGCACTTTTGGCACCTGGCGTCAGTGCCGCCGACGGCAGCCGGTTTGCCAGGCAGATCGGCAAGTCGCTGGGTAAAGGGCAGATCACCGTCCGCAACGAAACGATCACGCTCACCCTGAGCGCCGGCCTAGCCCATAGCTTAAGCGACTGTGAGAACAGCCCACACAAACTGCTCTCGCTCGCCAGAGCTCGGGCGGATCAAGCCTGCCAACAAGGCGGCAACAGGGTGGTCGATCCGCCGGACGAGAGCGCGCTCGCCGACTGGTCGACCGTCTCATCCTGGCTCACGAGCGACCTTGACCGTGCCAGTCTGGTCCGGCTGGCTCCGGAACTCTACCCCTTTCTGGTCACGATCGACCGCGAACTCAGGCTCAACCTGCCGCTGGCCAACATCAACCAGCGCCTGCAGCAGCTTGCCAAGGAATCCTGAGCCTCAGCTTTCCGGTCGCATTTCCGGACGACTCGCCTTCGTTTCAGTTGGCAGTTGCGTACCGTCATCGCTCCCCGACGGTGCAACCAATTCGTCAAGATCAATCAGCGGCGCACCGCACCCAAGACATCGCCCGGTCTCAGGGTCGGGGGTGCAAATGCCGACACACGGATAGAGGACGTCGGGATCTTCGCTCACATCGTTGCCTGGCATCACCCCTCCTGCCGCGCACGCAAAGCCTGCAGAATGGTCCGGCGCGCTTGCGCCGACGCGGTCGGCCAGGCCGCGATTTCCTGGGTAGTCCGCCCGCAGCCAACGCAGTAGCGGCGCGCGGCATCGAGCCGGCACACGCCGGTACAAGGCGATGGAATGGATGCGGAAAAGTCGGAATCGGTTTGGGTGCTCATGCTTCCTCCGACCGCGCCAGCGTAAGCCAGTTCGGCGAGCGGCGTTCGATCAGGGAAGATAGCCCTTCACGGCCTTCAAGACTCATGCACACCCGGCTGCCACGGCGGGCAGCTTCCTCGAAAGTGGCCTCGTCAAGCGGCTGGCCGGCACTCACGCGCAACAAGGCCTTGGCCTCGGCTTGCGCCTGCGGCCCCCCGCGCAACAGCGCGTCGATCCATTCGCCAATCGCCACATCCAGTTCGTCCCAGCTAGGCACAACTTCGTGCAACAAACCCAGCCGATACGCCTCGGCAGCCGAAAAGCGTTCGCCGGTCAGCACATAACGCCGGGCCTGGCGTTCTCCCAACGCCGAGATCAGAAAAGGCAGCGCTGCCGCCGGCAGGCGACCCTGCCGCAGATCGGAAATGGCAAAATGGGCATCGTAGGCGGCAATAGCCAAGTCGCATGCGGCAACAAGTGCCAAACCCACGCCCTGCACCGACGCATGAACCCGCGCGATGGTCGGCTTGGGCAAATCCGCCAGCGTACTAAGCAGACGGACAAGTTGACGCTCATCACGCAAGGCTTCGCTTTCGCGTTGGGTCTGCGCCCGGCGCAACCAGCTTGGATCGAGCCCGGCACAAAACGCCGTACCTTCGGCCGAAAGAATGACCACCCGTACCGAAGGTGCCGCCTGCAAGTCGAGCAGCGCCTCGGTCAGTTCGTCGATCAGGGCCGCATCGAGCATGTTCTGCCGCTCTGGGCGATTCAAGGTAACCAGGCCGATGGTCTCGTCGATTTCAGTGAGCAGCGCGCTGTACATGGTCGTTCGCCAAGTAAAAAAGGGGGGCGCAAGACCCGAGTGTAGCGCGCCCCGATCTTTTTTCAATCGTTGGCAACAACCCCGGCTAAAATCGGCGCATCTTGCCACGCAAAAAAACACAGCATGCCCCTCCCGACAGCCGTTCAAAGCGACGGTCTGCTTAACCTGATGCAGAGCATCAGCCTCGCCGCCGGCGGCCCGGCCCGCTACGCAGAACTGCCAAGGTGGCCGGCAGAGCGCCTGCGTGAAGCCAGGCATATCGTCCTGTTGCTGGTCGATGGCTTTGGTCAGTCCATGCTCGACACCATCCCCCCCGATGCCACCTTGCGTCGGCATGTCCAGGGCACCCTGCACTCGGTGTTTCCCTCGACCACGGCGGCGGCCGTCGGCACCTGCCTCACCGGACTGGCGCCGGCAGCGCATGGACTGACCGGATGGCATGTCCGGCATGGCACGCCACCGCGCACCCTGGCCATCCTGCCGCTCACCGCACGCGAAAGCGGTCGATCACCCACACCGGAGGAACTCGATATCCTCCTCCCCGAGCTGTTTCCGTATCCAACACTGTTTGAGCAACTCGCACGTCACAGTGTCGCCCTCTCTCCCCGCAGCATCGCCGGCAGCCCCTTCAATCGCTGGCATACGCGCGGGGCCGAAACATTGCCCTACGACGGCATCGCCGATTTATGCCGACAAACCGTGGGTTGTTTGCGGGCAGCACAAACGCCGTACTACGTGTATGCCTATTACCCGGAGATCGATAGTCTGGCGCATCGACACGGCTGGCGCAGCCCGCAGGTCGCGCGCGGCCTCAACCAACTCGACGCGGCCTTTACCGGCCTCGTCGAGGCGCTACGTGGCCTGGATGTCTGGCTCATCGTCACCGCCGACCACGGTTTCATCGATTGCCCGGCAGAACGCCAGATCGAGGTCGGTGACCACCCCGAACTCGCCCGCCTGCTGGCCGGCCCGCTCTCCGGAGAACAGCGCGTGGCCTACGCACATGTCCTGCCCGGCCACCAGCACGAGTTCGCTACCTACATCAAGGAAAACCTGGCGCACGCCATCGAGCTTCACGCCAGCCACACGCTGATTGCCGCCGGCACCTTTGGCCCGCCACCCTACCACCCATCCCTCCGTGCCCGCATCGGCGACTTTACGCTGATCATGCGCGAGGACTGGACGATCAAGGATTGGTTACCCGGTGAACACCCCTATCGACTGATCGGACAGCACGGCGGACCCAGCAGCGAGGAAACCGCCGTCCCGCTCATTGCAGTCCGTCTCTAGCCAAGGCTACGGTCCGGCAGGTCTCGAAACTTGGACCTCGTCATCGACCACATAAGGCCGACAGGGCGAAGGCTTGCTCCCCTGGCACGCCCGCAAGGCCCGATCCAGCGTATTCACCCCGCCGGCCGACAAGGCGCATCGCCCATCGTCGGCCCAGACGAAGGCACGCGGATAGTCGGCATCGATAAAGGTTTCGTAGAGTTGGCGACAGCGTTTGGCTGCAGTCGGCAGGGCACGACCGGCATCGATCACCCGTTGTTGCACCGGGTCGGCAACGGTATCCGGTCTCGGCATAATCGCCCTCGGCATGTCCAGTTCGGCAAGAAAACGCTCGACATGGGGCCACCAGATCGCCAGGCCGTCACGATCACGCATCAGTCCATGCGCATCGTTTTTGAAGCTCCCGACCGCAACCCGGGTCAGCGCCCCGCCGCCGGAACGATACGCCTCGACCATGCGCTCGATCGTGGCTTGGGACCAGAAACTGTCGTTATCGCCGTAGAACCAGAGACTCGGGTAGCGGTTGTGCCGACCATAGGCCGCAAACGCCTGAACCAGTCTGTCTTCCCAATTCTCGCACTGTTGCATGCGCAGGCCCCCGGCGAAGTTGATGAGTCCTCGCACCCCGGGATACGGTTGCATGCCGAAGGCCAAGGTCGCCAACCCGCCATGCGACTGCCCCGCCACAAGGATGCGGTCGCGATCGACAAACGGCAGCGTCACCGCGTAATCAAGGGCCGCCCGCACATCGCGAGCCTGGGCCACGCCATTGGCCCCGATGTTGCAGCCTTTGCCGACGTACGGCCCGGTCGACCGGGAAAAACCACCGCGCATCGGCACCAGTACCACGTAACCGCGGCGCACGAACTCCCGTGCCGCCGCCGGGTAGCGCGTACGCTCCTGCTGACGAGCATCGCCGGACGATTTGCCGTGATTGAGCACAAGGAGAGGAAACGGTCCGGCACCGTCGGGCTTGAACAGAGTGGTTTCGAGCTCCGTCCCCAGCGCCGGGTTGGGGATGAAGATCACGCTTTCATTGAGCGCCTTGTTGAGACGAGGTGGCAAACCCGGCGGGGCCGCGATGCTGCTTGCCACCCACAACAGTACCGCCCAGCGAATCAAATGAGCGATCATGGGTTCACCGATAACGGTTAGTCAGCCACACCCCGGCGATGACGCACAGGCCGCCAGCCAACGCGCCGGCCGCCAGGCGTTCGCCCAGAAGCCACGCTCCGAGAAGGACAGCGAACATCGGTACGAGATTGATGAACGCTGCGCTACGCGTCGCGCCGAGCGTGGCGATGGCTTCCGAATACCAGGTAAAACCGGCGGCGGTAACAAACAGGCCCAGAAAAACGATGCTCCAGTAACCGCGCCAGGTCGTGCCCGCGAAATCGAACAAGGATCCCTCAACAATAGCCGCCACGGTCAGCATCGCCCAGCCAGTCAGGCACCCGCCAAAAGTCAGTGCAAGGGGTGACAGGGACTCCCCGCCGCGCCGTCCGATGAAGGTAAATGCCGTCCACGTCACAACACTCCCGCAGATCAGCCATTCCCCACGCCCGACCCCGCCAGCAAAGAGACGGACTGGATTGCCATCGGTCACCACCAGCAGGCAGCCAAACAACGCCACGCCCACCCCGCAGGCCCGTCGCCAGGACATTCTGGCGCCAAAAAAGAGTGCGTCGGCAAGCGCGATCACCGCCGGGGTGAGCGCCACGACCAGCGCACCACGACCGGCTTCGATCAGGCGCAGGCCGTAGAGAAAGAAGATGTTGTAGAGAAAGATGCCGGCAAGACCCAAGGCAGTCATCCAGCCCCACTGCACGAGCGTCCAGCGCGGCCGCCCTTCGCGCTGCACGAGCAGGATACCCAAGGCCAGCGCAGCGATGAAAAAGCGCCAGCTGGCGACAGCGAACGGGGGAGCTTCCAGAACGGCGACGCGACCGGCAATCCACGACCCTCCCCAGAAAAAGGCGGTAAGCAGCAGTTTGCCGTATATCGCAGGAGTGGCCTGCATCATGGAAAGGACTCGGAAATCGTACCGAAGTGGCCAACGGTGGCCGGAAGTGGCGCATCGAACCGCATGCATCAGCCCGGCGGCAATTATCGCATGCCGTTTTCTGGCGGCGATAGCAGCGCTTGCCGCTTCCGGCAAAAACCGCAGTATCCGTTCTGCCTTCGCGCCACATCATCGCTCCGCCTGGCAGGATTCAGACTGAACTGCGCCTGGATCATCGCTCATGGCACGCAGCTTGCTGATGAAACACACTCTGTCCTCGGGAGCCCGCCATGAAGATCGATCAAAGCACGGTGAATCTGCAAGCCCAGCATGAGGCCAGCAGTCATCGGGAAATCAGTTTCGAGTATTCCGACGACTTCAGGCGCGTCCTCGCTGAAAACCGCACCGCATCGCTCGACGGCACGACCAGCCGCCTTGAGGAGGCACCGCAGAAACTGTTGTTCTTACTGCAACATCTGATCACCCTGCTTTTCCGGATCATCTCCAAGCAGGGTGACGAAATATCACCCACAGAGGCCGGATGCAGACTCGCGACACCACCCGCCTCTGCCGCGCCGGTGGCAGAACGCCGCGTGCATTGGACAACGACTCAGCGCGAGCTGGTCATTGAAAGCGAAAGCAGCCAATTCTCAGCGCAGGGAAAGATCCGCACCGCTGACGGCCAGTGCCTGTCCTTCTCTCTCGACCTGAACCAGGCGCGCTATTTTTCCTGCGAAAGCACCCTGGTGGAAACCGGCAGTGTTGTTTTACGCGACCCCTTGATCCTCAATCTTGCTATGCAAGGCGTCGATCTGTCCGGGCGGCGCTTCGTCTTCGATCTCGATGCCGACGGGGTCAGCGAGGCGATACCCGAGTTGGCCGGCGCTTCGGCGTTCCTGGCGCTCGATCGCAACGGAGACGGCCGCATTGCCGACGGCCGAGAATTGTTCGGTACCCGCTCCGGCAACGGTTTTGCCGATCTGGCCACCCTCGACGACGATGGTAACGGCTGGATTGATGCCGCCGATCGGGCCTATGCCCAGTTATGTCTTTGGTCGGGCAGCGAGGATAAGGCCCAGCTGCGCACTCTGGCGCAGGAGGGAATCGGCGCGCTCGGTCTGGCGCATATCGATACTCCCTTCTCGCTGACCGATGCACAGAACCGCCTCCTCGGCCAGGTCAGGCACACTGGCGTCTATCTGCGTGAAGACGGGCAGGCAGGTACCATGCAGCAGATCGACCTGGCAGTGTGAAAAGGACATCCGTCAAGCTCAGCCGACAGTGGCTTTTTTCCTGCAACCTAGCATCATCCAGAGCGATGCGGCCAACTGCAGGATGAACAGGGCGATGAAAGCGTAGCGGTGTGCGGCGGGCGACGTTTTCCCGTAGGCCATCAACAGGTCGATCAGAATCCCGATCCCCCACTGCAAGCTAAACGCCCCGGCAAAAACCATCAGGTTGAGCGTGGAATTGGCCCGCCCAGACAAGGCCAGCGGAAATCCGGCGGAAGCGACGGTATACGCCAGTGTCCCGCAGCTGGAAAATGTGCCGTAAGCAATCCACAACAGGTAATGCTGATCGCTCGCCTGAA
>RRZT010794354.1_pt1 | contig 18730 bp, 15 predicted proteins | sample 2165551 | NCBI WGS metagenome assembly RRZT01 (sample SAMN10456910, study PRJNA506462) | wastewater metagenome | biome: wastewater; feature: sludge; material: wastewater sludge; isolation source: wastewater sludge with Escherichia coli K12::gfp cells carrying plasmid... | place: USA: Moscow, Idaho...
ATCTGGCGTGCCTCGAATGGCCGGGTGAGCGCGCGCTCGAAGGCCACTCCGATGCCGACGTCGCCGCCCACGCGGCCTGTGACGCGGTGCTCATTGCCAGTGGTGTGGGGGACCTCGGGACCATCTTTGGCACGGATCGGCCCGAATGGTCGGGAGCCTCGGGCGCGGCGCTCCTGGGCGAGGCGGTGCGGCTCGTGCGCGCCGCGGGCTGGGAGATTGCCAACATCTCGATTCAGATCATCAGCCAGCGCCCCCGTTTCCTGCCTCGCAAGGAAGAGGCGGAGTGGACAATGAGTGACGTGGCCGGAGCCCCGGTTTCGGTGAGTGCCACCACCACGGATCGTCTCGGTTTCACCGGCCGGGAAGAAGGAATGGCTGCGATCGCCACTGCCCTTGTGACGCGCTAGCTTCTCTCACCACCGATTGATGCCCGGTGAGGATTTGCTGCCGTTGAAGCTCCGAGTGGAGTCGTGGCTGTCGAAGCCTTGAGGCAAGTCGCGGCGGCTGAGGTTCGGTGTGGCGCCATGGCAGTTGAGGCATGGAGAAGAGCCACGGTAGTTGAGGCATGGAGAGAGGTTGTGGCGGCGCTACAGCGAGATATCGCTCCATGAATGGGATATTGCTTTCGAACGCTGTTCAGGCTGCACTCTCAGCTGTAATTCCATATGTCATTTCCAAGGCATGTCGTCGCGAATACCCGCGGTGGAGCCATCTCCGGTGGGTTGCGTGGCGATGCCGTGGCGATCGGCTATGACTTGTGGGGTGGAGAGCAGGTATCGGCTCGAGTTGATTGATGAGGTGGTGGCGCAACCCGAAGCAAGGCACGTTCTCATGAGTTCCAGCGGTGGCGGGTGCTCATCGTGGTGACTTGGGTCGGAACAGAACTACGAGCGAACCAGATTTCCCGCATGGGGCGATTGACGATTGGAGAGCAACCGGCGCACGAGATATTGGGTTGCGGATGGGAACATACCGCAGAATTGAGAACTCAAGGTTGTGGTGCGATGAAAAGCGATATGCCATCTGTAACCCGAAACTCCGCTGTAGTGCCCAATGAATAACCAGGGTGGCTCTGTCACGACCCTCCTGACGGCGTGTTGTCCTCGCGGCGCACTGGCGGCGCTGCCGGACGCGGTGTGGAGTTCGATGGGGTGCTACGGCGTGACGGGGGACGTCGGTGTGGAGTTGCGGCGACGTGGTATTGGGGATGGCCGGTGTGGAGTTGCGGCGACGTGGCACTGTCCCCGGCGCCGACCCGAGCGTACCTACTTCTCCAGCTTTTGCCCGCGTACCGGGAGAAACGCCAGGAGGCCGATGATCAAGACGATCAGGATTCCGAGGATTCCGTAGTAGGCGACCTCCGTCTTGGGTTCGTCCATGGCCTTGGCGGCCACTGTGATGGCCGTGGCGTACATGAATGGCGCCAAGAAGGACACCGCGCGGCCCGTGGTTGCGTAGAGTCCAAAGAGCTCTCCCTCTTCGCGCGGGGGAGCGATGCGGGCGAGATAGGTGCGCGAGGCGGACTGAGTCGGCCCCACGAAGATACAGAGGATGAGCCCGAACACCCAGAACATGGTCTTCGAGTCGAGCTGGATGGGGCCCAGGTTGATGCCCGCGTGGAAGAAGAAGACCACCAGGCCGGCGATGATCATGAGGGTCAGCGAGAGGACGATGACGGCGCGCGATCCACGCTTGTCGTCCATGCGGCCGAACACGATCGTGGCCACGCCCGCCACGATGTTGGCCGCGATTCCGAAGATGAGAACTTCGCCGGCCTCGAAGCCGAATGCTGCTGCGGCTAGAACCCCACCGAAGGAGAACACACCGGCCAGCCCGTCGCGATAGATCGCGGAAGAAATGAGGAACCAGACGACTGAACGATCCGTCCTCCAGAATCGCACCAGTGACCGGATGACCTGCCGGTACGCCTCGATGATGCCCTGCGTCTGGGTGCCCGCGGGCTCGCGATCCTTGCCTCTGATCATGAGCGGCAGGGCTGATACGAGGAACCAGATGGCCGCCACGATCATGGAGATGCGGACGTTCTGTCCATCCTGCGAGGTGACGCCGAACCAGCCCTCATCCGGTGCGATGAAGCCGACGTAGAGGATGGCGAGCAGGACGATGCCTCCCACGTATCCCATGCCCCACCCGAAGCCGGAGACCCGCCCGACCGTTTGCGGCGAGGAGACATCGGTGACCATGGAGTTGTAAACCACTGAACCCGTCTCGAAGATGATGTTTCCGAGTGACAGCAGGATCAGGCCCAGCCACATGTGGGTGCCCCCGCCATCCGGCTTGACGAAGAACAGCAGCGCCATGATCACCACCACGCCGAGCGTGGCGATGGTGAGCGACGTGTTCCGCCTGCCGGAACGATCCGTCCACTGACCTATCGCAGGGGCGGTGAGCGCCACCAGGATTCCTGCGGCGGCGAGCGCCCAGCCAAGAAGTGCATTGGCGTCCGGACCGAACAACTCGGGATTCGTCAGGTAGGTGGAGAACACGAAGGTGGTCACCACAGCGTTGAAGGCCGCCGAGCCCCAGTCCCAGATGGCCCACGTCCATACATTGCGATTGAGAAATCCGTAGTTGCGGCGTTCGTTGGTGGATGTCATGGACACACCCTACGTTGCCGCACCCACCCGCGGCGCGGCAACGTAGGATTTCGGACTCGGGAGCTGGTTTCGCCCGGTACGGGAGCTTGTTCTACCTGGCCCACGGAGGTGGGGTTTGGTTGGCCCACGGAGGTGGGGTTTGGTTGGCCCACGGACGTGACATTCGGTATTCTCGAGCGCCGATAATGCCCCATGTGCCGCAGAACGATAGTCTTAGGGAGTGAGCCTGAGCATCCATGATTCTGCCTCCCACGTTCAGCGGGACTTCGTCCCCCTTACACTTGGGAGAGTTGGCGTGTACCTGTGTGGCGCCACCGTACAAGGATCCCCGCACATCGGCCACATCCGTTCGGCGCTCGCCTTCGATGTGCTGGTGCGCTGGCTGCGCCGCTCGGGCTACGAGGTCACCATGATCCGCAACGTCACGGACATCGATGACAAGATCCTCGCCAAGTCCTCCGAAGCAGGTGAGCCGTGGTGGGCCTGGGCGTACAAGTTCGAGCAGGAGTTCGCCGAGGCGTATCGTACCCTCGGCCTGCTGCCGCCCACCTACGAACCGCGCGCAACGGGGCACGTGCCCGAGATGATCGCGCTGATTCAGGAGATCATCGACGCCGGACACGCCTACGTGGGCAACCCCGGCAACGTCTACTTTGACGTCGGCTCATTGGCGGACTACGGTTCGCTGACCCGTCAGGCGGTGTCCCACATGGTCACCGACGAATCGGAGATGGAGCCGGACAAACGGGGCCCACACGACTTCGCACTGTGGAAGGCCCCCAAGCCGGGCGAACCCGAGGATGCTGCCTGGGAGTCTCCGTGGGGGCGGGGTCGCCCGGGCTGGCACATCGAGTGCTCGGCGATGTCCGGCCGCTACCTTGGCGACTCCTTCGACATCCACGGAGGCGGCATCGACCTGCGTTTCCCGCATCACGAGAACGAGCAAGCCCAGTCCCACGCGGCGGGCCGCGAGTTCGCGCGCTACTGGATGCACAACGCCTGGGTGACCATCGAGGGCGAAAAGATGAGCAAGTCGCTCGGCAACTCGCTGACAGTTCGCAACATCGTCAAGGACATTCCGCCGGTGGTGCTGCGCCTCGCTCTGGGGACGGTGCATTACCGTTCGACTGTCGCCTATTCGCCGGAGACTTTGACGGAGGCTGCGGCCGTGTGGGATCGCCTCGCCGGCTTCGTCGAGCGGTCCGTGGCCGCCGTGGGCGAGGTCCCCGCGGAAGAGGTCGCGACCCTCGGCCCCGCCGACCTGCCGGTGGCCTTCACCACCGCTCTGGATGACGACCTCAACGTCTCCGCAGGCCTGGCAGCGATCCACGAGATGGTGACTCAGGGAAACAATGCGCTCGCCGAACGCGACGATCCGGCCATCACCGCCGCCCAGCTCTCCGTGCGAGCGATGCTCGACGTGCTGGGGCTGGATCCGCTGGCCGACCCGTGGCGTTCCAGCTCCTCTGGCTCCGATCGTTCACACGAGGCGTTGGACTCCTTGGTCTCCCAGGTCCTCGCGGATCGCACGGCCGCACGCGCCGCGAAGGACTGGGCCCGCGCCGACGCATTGAGAGAATCTTTGACCGCAGCAGGAATCACCGTTGAGGATTCCTCAGATGGTGCTCACTGGCACCTAGAAGGACGCTAATGGCAGACAACAGAACCCGACGCCCCAAGGGTAAGAAGGGTGCCTCGGTGGGCACGGGTGGCCACAACCGCCGTCGCCTCGAGGGCAAGGGCCCAACCCCCAAAGCCGAGGACCGTACCTACCACCCAGCCCACAAGCGCAAGAAGGCGGCGGAAGCCGCCCAGTTGGCAGCGGAACGGCGCGAACACCAGCAGACCCACGTGCGAGCTGCGCTGCGCCTGGCCGAGGGCCACGAGCTCATCGCCGGCCGCAACCCCGTCCTCGAGGCGGTGCGATCGGGCATTCCGCTCACTCGCGTCTTCATGGTTGGGTCCTCGGTCTCCGATGAGCGAGTCGGGGAAGTGGTGCGCACCGCCACAGCTCTGGGGGCCCCACTCCTCGAAGTCTCACGCTCCGAGCTGGACCGGATGACCGATGACGCCGTGCATCAGGGCGTGGCCATCGAGGTCCCGCCCTACGCCTACCGCGAGATCGACGATCTGCTGGAGCGCGGCTCGCGCAGCAGGCGCCCGGGCCTGATCGTGGCCCTCGATTCGGTGACTGATCCTCACAACCTCGGCGCCGTGCTGCGTTCGGCCAGCGCCTTCCAGGCGGACGGAATCCTCATTCCCGAGCGCCGCTCGGCCGGCGTCAACGTCACAGCGTGGAAGGTTTCGGCCGGTGCCGCCGCTCGGGTGCCCGTGGCGCGTGAGACCAACCTGGTGCGCTCGCTGGAGTACTTGAAGAAGGCGGGATACTTCGTCGTCGGCCTTGACGGCGGCGGTGACACCTCGATCGAAGAACTCACGCTGACGGACATGCCATTGGTGCTGGTGACGGGCTCGGAAGGAAAGGGCCTCGCGCGACTGACTCGCGAGACGTGCGACGTCATCGCCTCCATCCCGATCGCCGCCGACCTGGAATCACTCAATGCCGCTGTGGCAACCGGAATCGCGCTCTATCAGATTGACAGGCTGCGCTCCGCAGCATCCTCGTGACGGCCGAACCAATTGGCGCAACCCCCAAGAGAAACGAGTCCTGACATGGTCACCTGGCGCCCAGTAACCGGAGAAATCATACGTTTCGACCACTCGCTGGCCACAATCCAGAGTTTCGAGGAGTACTTCGCCAGCCACAGGATCATTGCCCGCGGCCATGACGGCGGCGATTCCTACACGGTCGAGTTGGCCATCACCGGGCGGCGGCGGCGCGTGGCCTGCTTGGACGAGGAGGACAACGTCGTTCCCGGGCCGGCGCTGGCCGAACTGGTCGAATCAATGGACAAGGAGTTGCGCAAGGTCCAGATCGAGATCGGCGGCCACGTCGCCTGGGGAAACATCGATCTGGGAGAGGTTGACGTCACGTGGGACGACGTCGACTCCATCGAGGTCGGTCCGGAAGCTCTCGTTGACGACGAGGACATTGAGGGCGCCTACCCCGATGTGCTCGATGGTCCGATGCTTCTCATCTCCGATCTGTCATTCGCGGAATTGCCACGCTACGCCGCGCAGACCGGCAGCCAGATCGCAGCCTTCGAGCTGGGCAAGGCCAACGTGATTCTCGCCGACCAGCCGATGCCGCGGCGCAAGGCGCATGCTTCGCCGCTCTTCGTCATCATGCTCTCCATGGATCCCGGTGGGGTGGAGAACCCGATTCTTGCGGTTCGCCAGGAGGGCAGCCGTCAGGTGTGGGCCTGGGACTACCAGTTGGAGGACGTATCCTGGGTCGCCCAGAACGAGGTGGCCAAGGACTTTGCCCACGAGGAACTTGGCGAGGGGGCGTTCGTCACGCGAGTCTGCGCCGATTTGCCGGACACCAACCGCGACCTGCTGCGTGCGGCGCTGCTGGGAGATCCGGCGGAGGCGGGCCGCAACATTTCCGACGCCCTCAACCTGCCGGTCGAGGTGGGTGACTGCCTCGAAGGGCTGCTGGAGGCGCGGCTGATTCCGGGCGCGGTGGTGTTCGAACCGAAACCGTTCACGGAGCGCATCCAGACGACTGTGGCTTACGAGGTGGCCGGGCACGGCCGGGCCACTCCCACGTTCTGGAAGGTCTACCGCAAACTCTACTTGGAGCATCCGCTCTTCATGGAGGCTGTTGCCTCCGCCCAGGCGGGACTGGGCGTCATCATGTTCGCGGCCGGTGTGAAGAAGTGGAATCGCCCGAGCGGCAAGATTCTTGCAGGAGTTGGCGGAGCCCTGGCGGTCAACTCGGGGACGCGCATCCTCACGACCCAGTGGGTGCAGGCGGCGCTCGAGTACGAGGGCCTTGCTCCGCGCGCATTCTCGGCGACGAGTTCTCCGACCGCCCCCACCGCGGAGACTGCCCCGAGCGTGGACTCCGCCGAATGATGGCGTTTGCCCAATAGCGGCGTTCGTCCAACCGTGAAAAGGCCACCCTTGGCGGGAAAGGCCACGATCTTGAAGACCTCATAGCCGTGGCCTCTCCCGTGATCTGTGGCCTCTTCAGGGAACCCGAGAATGGGAAGAGAGGGGTGGGAATCTGGGCATGTGCAGTAGGCCCGGCTCCGGCTGTGACAGGAAAGACGTTCACCGCTCCGATCACCGGCCCTCGGCTGATCCGTCCCACGAGCCGGCGCCCTCCAGCTCCCGCCCGGCTCGTGCCATCGGCCCCATAGATGCAGGTCAAAGGCGTTGCGGAAGGCGAATACCCGGCAGGCACAACGGGATGGTGTGGGCGATGGAAGGTGGCACGTCCTTGTGATCCGCGGGACAACGCTTTCGTATTCTGAGATTTTGCTGTCCAAAAGGACCCTGGTCATACGCACGAAACCTCAAGCCTTCCTAGTATTGCTCGGGCGCTCGGCGAACCGAGCTGCCTGACCAACATCTTTGGGAGGCATTGCATGGCCAAGGGCTGGAAGCTACACGGAGACGGAATCCACATCGCACCGGGAGAGGTGGTGCAGCCCGACGAGCGTCTGGCGTGGCCGGCCACCATCGGCATTGGGGCGCAGCACGTCGTCGCCATGTTCGGGGCGACGTTCCTCGTGCCGCTCCTCACCGGATTCGACCCCTCGACCACCCTCTTCTTCACGGGAATCGGCACGCTGCTCTTCCTCGGGATCACCTCGGGGCGCCTGCCCAGCTACCTCGGCTCGTCGTTCGCGCTCATCGCCCCGATCGGCGCGGTCACAGGGTACGTCATGGACGGTGGCGTGCCGATCGATCCGCACAAGATGAGCCTTGCCCAAGGTGGCATCATTTCGGCTGGTCTGGCGCTTGCCTTGGTGGGCGTTGTCGTTCACTTCGCGGGCGCGCGCTGGATCGACAAGCTCATGCCCCCGGTCGTCACGGGAACCATCGTGGCGCTCATCGGTTTCAACTTGGCGCCCGCCGCATGGAACAACGTCAAGGCGGCACCCGTCACGGCCATCTCGACCATCGCGGGTGTGCTGCTCGTGACCGTGCTGTTCAAGGGCATCATCGGGCGCCTGTCCATCCTGTTCGGTGTGCTCATCGGCTACGGCGTTGCCGTCATCCGCGGCGAGGTCAACTTCGACGCCATTGCCGGTGCCGGCTGGGTGGGGGCTCCCGCCTTCCACGCTCCCGCGTTCGACCCGGCGCTGCTGGGTCTGTTCATTCCTGTGGTTCTGGTGCTCGTCGCCGAGAACGTTGGTCACGTCAAGTCGGTGTCCGCGATGACGGGCCGAGAGTTGGACGATCTGACCGGCAAGGCACTGTTTGCCGACGGCGTCTCGACCGTGTTCGCTGGAAGTGGCGGCGGCTCCGGCACCACCACGTACGCCGAGAACATCGGTGTCATGGCAGCGACCAAGGTGTATTCCACCGCCGCCTACGTGGTGGCCGCCTTCGTGGCGTTGGGACTGTCCATGTTCCCGAAGTTCGGCCAGATCATTGCCACGATTCCGCCGGGTGTGCTCGGCGGTGCGGCAACGATCCTCTACGGCATGATCGGCATGCTGGGTGTTCGCATCTGGGTGCAGAACAAGGTCGACTTCTCCGACCCGGTCAACCTGAACACCGCTGCCATCGCCATGGTCGTGGCCATCGCCAACTTCACGTGGCACTGGGGCGACATGGTCTTCGAGGGCATCGCCCTCGGTTCCTTCGGCGCGATCGTCCTCTACCACGCGATGCGTTCCATCGCTCGCCTGCGCGGGACCTCGTTGGAGGCTGCTTCTCCGGCCTCGGCACCGGCGGGCACCGAGATTGACGAGAACGCGCTGGTGCGCGAGCACAACTACGGTTGGTGGCGTCGCAAGCACAACCGCCCGGAGAGCGCGGTCGAGCAGGTTCTCGTCTCCGAACCGCCACAGGCCTGAGGGCAAGTCCTCAGGCCGCGGGTTTGAGCGGTGGCGGGTTCCGGTGGGATGTGGCGGGTTGTCATGTCCTGTCCGGGATCCGCCGTCGTCGTCAAAACGGCTTGTGTGCGGACATCCCCGGGCGGCCAGCTACTGCGCGACCGCCGCTCTACTTCTCGGACGCATCATCGAGCGGGACACAACCCTTGAGCGAGGTGAGCGTACCTTCCGGGTTCTCCTGGGCGACGGCTTCGGGGGAGATCAGGCCGTTCCATTCGGCGCCCAGAATCACAGTGAGCACGTCGTTCGTGGTGTCGGCATTGAACTGGATGACCGAGTCAGGAATGTACTGGGCGAGCGTGTAGGCGGCGACCACACCACTGGGACCGGCCTGGATCCGTGCAGGTTCCTGCAGGCTCTGCGCAACCCAGTTGTCCGTGGTCCCAACGGAGACTCCGACGCCGGACAGCTGGGAGGCCGCTTCGGCCGCGATCCCGGAACGGCTCGTCGAGTTGTAGACGTTGGCACTGATGGTCGCGAGATCAACCGGCTCCGCGTCGGCTGGCAGGCAGGGTGTGACGACCTTGTTGGGATCCGGGGCGGCAGTGAAGTTGCGGTCGAACGGGAATGGGAGGACTCCGGTCCACACCAGCATGGCGAGCAGTAGCAGAACGGCCATGAGAGCCGTGATACTGCCGAACACGACTGTCTGCCTCTGCTGGACACGCCTGCGGTATTGTTCCCGAACCGTCATCTTGCCTTCACTCACACGTCAACGGTAGCGGAGTGGCAGGCTTCGTGCATGCTTCTGCGGTATGAATGGGACGGGATTGGAACAAGGGACTCCCCACGCACCCGCCAGAGCCCGCATACCCTTGCTGCCTTCCGGCCCTGGGGGAGTTTTGCGGGATGACGCCGCGTGGGGAGTCGGCCTTCAGCTTACGCCAATCGCGCGGCAAGGGCCAGTTGGCTGCTGGCGGCTCCTCATCGACGCCCGGGTGGCCGAGGGCTTCTGTGTGATCGGTTCCGGACTGCGCATCTCGAAGCTCGCGGTGCCGGGTGTGTTTCTTTCGGCCCTGCCACGGGCGGAAGTCGTTGACGGGCTCGGCGTGGATATTGGGTGAGGGTGGTGGTTGAAGGCGGTGGTTGAGGGTTCCTGTGTTTGGTGGTGGCCGAGGTGCCGACCGGCCGGTGAAGAAGCTGACCGACCGGTAATCGGGCCTCGGGGCAAAACGTGCCTCTCGTCTCATCGGCGGAATTCGCCAAGTTCTGCGGGCATGGGCTAAGCTGGACGGGCGCCTTGAGCGCGAGGAGGATTCGCCTAGTGGCCTATGGCGCACGCTTGGAAAGCGTGTTGGGTGCAAGCCCTCGGGGGTTCGAATCCCCCATCCTCCGCCAAATTCGTGGGGCTCAGTTTCGACTGGGCCCCACGTTGTATTCGGGTTCCAGTCCTCCTGCCCAGGTGCATCGCCCGTCTCCACCGCCCCGACCCGAATAGATGAGGGCTATGGATATAGCTAAGGGCTGGGACAGCGACCTTGGGCTGAACTATATCCCCAAGGCTGAACTATTCGGGGTTATCGGAGCTGGGCAGGAGATCGACGTGGTGTGCGAACCGCGACTTGGCGGAGGAGATCCGCGATCACCAACAAGGTGACCGATTGGCGCGAGGACGGCTCGTTCCTTCAGGAGCAGGATCCCGTCGAGTAGGGGGATTCAGGCGCCCGCTTGGCAGGTGGGGCACCAGAACAGGTTTCGACCGCCGATCGTTTTGGTGAGAATGGTCGAGCCACACACCCAGCACGGCATGCCATGACGGCGGTACACGTAGACCTCGCCGCCGTGATCATCCACCCGCGGTGGACGCCCCATCGCCTCCGGCTCGTGTTCGGGGCGCACCGTGTCGATGCGCCCGCGCAGCCGCCCCATCTCCATGAGCGCGACCATGTCCTCCCAAATCAGCCACGCCCTCTCGGCACCGATGCTCCTGCCCGGAGTTGCGGGATCGATGCCCAGCCTGAAGAGCACCTCCGCCCGGTAGATGTTGCCCGTGCCCGCGATGACCGACTGGTCCATCAGCAAGGTGGCGATGGGCGCTCGCGACCGCAGCACTCGATCAATGAACTTCTGGGGATCCGCATCGTCGCGCAGCGGATCGGGTCCGAGACGATCCAGAATGGTGCGGAGCTCCGGCGGATCGAGCAGCGCGCACGCACTCGGCCCGCGCAGGTCCGCGGTGTTCGCGCCGTCGGACAGGCGCCACCGAACCTGGCCCACCACGGGTGGCACGCCCCGCGAAAACCGCAGAGTCCCGTAGATTCCCAAATGAATGTGGACCTGGGCCTGCGTGGATTCGAAGGCGACGAACAGGTGCTTGCCCCAGGTCTCGGCGCCCGTGAGGAGGTCGCCGTCGAGCAAAGCCGCACCCACGAAACGGCCCTGCGGACTGGAGGATTCGATACCGTGCCCGGAGAATTTTTCGACGACGGCGTCAGCCAGCCTGTGCAGTACGTGTCCTTCCGGCATGGGCATCCTTGCTTGAGTTCATGAGGGCGGCGGTGGTGGTGCGTTCCTTATCCTAGTCCCCCGGGATTTGCCGTCTCATTTGCAGGGAAGTCCTAAGAATCGCGGGTAACGTCAATCCCTGACACTGCGTTAGCGCACCGACTCAACCAGAATCGAACGTCAGGACACCATGGCAATCAGAACCCCGCACTCGAAAATCCTCGCGGCCCTGCTTGGCGCTGCACTCTCCTTCTCATTGGTGGCGTGCTCGGACTCCGAATCCTCGGAGAGCGCCGCTGGCGATACCTCGACAACTCAGAGCGAGACGACAGCGCCGCCGGAGATCGACCGAGACCCCACCGGCGACCTGCCAGAGATCACCTTTGCCGATGGCATTCCAACGATGAAGACGGTGAGCGCGGATCCGCCGTCGGAGATCACCGCGAAGACCCTGAAGGAAGGGGACGGTGCCACTGTCGCCGCGGGAGACTTCGTCACGGTCAACTACGCCGGATTCCTCTGGAGCGATGGTACCCAGTTCGATTCCTCCTACGAGTCCGGAACGGCGGCGAACTTCTCGCTGGACACCGTTGTCGCCGGATGGAAGTACGGGCTGGAGGGCACCAAGGTTGGCGATCAAGTCCTGCTCGTCGTTCCGCCGGAGTACGGATACGGGGATTCGGACAGTGGTTCGATTCCGGGTGGCTCGACCTTGGTCTTCGTGGTGGATGTTCTTGGCACCACGAGTGCAACGACCGACGCACTCGCAGAGGCGACTGCGACTGGCGCCGAGCTGCCGGCCGGGCTCGACGTCACCGGCGCTCTCGGTGAGGAACCCACGATCACCTATGAGGAAGGTTCGCAGGCTCCGGACGAAGCGCAGGTCATCGTGCTGTCCGAAGGTAAGGGCGACGTCATTGCGGAGACGGACACCCTGCTGTATCAGGGAGTGGGAGGCTACTGGGGTGAGGAGACCTCGTCCACGTGGCCGGACAACTATCAGCAGGTCACGCAGGGTGGCGGGGTCGAAATGGTCGGCCAGCGCGTCGGGTCCAGGGTGGTCCTGATCTACCCGAAGGATGACGAGGCCGGGACCGGAGCCTCCGTCATGGTCATCGACGTCATGGCGTCCATTCCTGCCGCATGATGGCGCTGCTGTGGACCGGGATGCTGTTGTAGATCGGGCAGCTGCACTCGCTCAGGCGTCCCCTCTCCCTGACCGTTTCGGGAGAGGGGCGCCTTGGTTGCTGAAACTATCGTTTATCGATATTATTTGGTTGACATACGATAGGGGTGGTGATGAAGGACGCGATGTTTCTTGTGTTGCGGGCGGTGCTCGTGACGATATTCCTTGCGCTGGTCTGTGGGCAGGTACTGCTGTTGGTTCAGGGGGTCGTGGCTTTTCGTGGCAGCGACTTCGCATTCGTCGCAATCGCGGCCGGAGTCATCGTCCTTCTCGGGGCGGCCGCCGTGCAGGGCGCAATCGTGGGGATCTGGCGGTTGTTGACGATGGTGCGCAGGGACTCCGTCTTCTCCCGCGAAGCCTTCCGATACGTGGATCTTGTGAGCGGATCCATTGTGGCCGCCTCGGCGCTGGCGTGCGTGCTCGGTGTTCTCATGGGCGTGGTTGCCCGCAAGAACGACGACCTCGCTCCGGGAGCTGTATTGCTCGTGTTCGTGGTGGCTCTGGTGGGCGTGGCGGTCACTTTGATCGTCCATGTCCTGCGGATGCTTTTGGCCCGTGCGGTGGAACGCGATGGCGAGGCCCGGGTGCTCCAGGCCGAACTCGATGAGGTGGTGTGATGGCGATCGTTGTTGACATTGACGTCATGCTGGCGAAGCGGAAAATGTCCGTCGGGGCGCTCGCCGAACAGATTGGGATCACGCCGGCCAATCTGGCGGTACTGAAGAATGGCCGGGCCAAGGCGGTGCGATTCACGACTCTGGAAGCGCTCTGCCGGGTGCTGGACTGCCAACCCGGCGACCTGCTGCGATGGGAGCCCGGGGAGTGAGGAGCTGCCTCACCGGCACGAAGAAGGCAAAGGCACCTCAAGAACTGCCTGCGCGGGATTTGGTGGCGGTCACACGGCACGCACTGACTTTATAGGCAGATGGTGATGCCTCACCGCCGCGAAGAAGGCGAAGGCACCCCAAGAGCTGATCATGCGAGCCCACACAGGACGCTGCGGGCCAGTAAAATCCTCATCAGCGCCAGCTACCACAAGGGTCACTGAAATTGTGCATCACGGGTGGATCACGCGACCTGTGGATCACATGTATCCGGGCGTTCGGACACGAGATGCAACGTTTGGACACGAAGTCGTTCGTACAACTGCGACTTCGCGTGTAGACGTTTGATCTCGCGAATGGCAGGCCTCGCGAATGGCAGGCCTCGCGAATGGTACGCCTCGCGAATGGTACGCCACGCCACCACGGCCCGATCTCGCGGACTTGCGGAATCACTTCTGGGAGCCGGCGAGCAGAGCCTGCACGAAGTAGCGCTGGAACGCGAAGAACACGATGAGCGGCACCAGCATGGAGAGGAAGGCGCCGGAGGAGAGTACGTCGATGTTGGACCCGAACTGGCGCAGTTGGGACTGAATGGCCACGGTCAGTGGCTGCGACTGCGAGTTCGTGAAAATCAGCGCCACGAGCATGTCATTCCACGTCCACAGGAACTGGAAGATGGCCAGCGAGGCAATGGCGGGCAGTCCCAGAGGCAGCACGATCCGGAAGAAGATGCGCCAGTCGCCAGCGCCGTCGATCCGGGCGGATTCCAGCAGTTCGCCGGGAATCTGTACGAAGAAGTTGCGCAACAGGAAGATCGCGAACGGTAAGCCGAAGGCCACGTGGAAGAGGATCACTCCCACGACGCTTCCGTAGATGTGCAGCGTGCCGAAGAGGCGAGCCAATGGAATGAGCGCCACCTGCAGCGGCACCGCGAGGAGCGCGATCACGCCAATGAGGATCCAATCACGCCCCGGGAACTTCATCCAGGCGAAAGCGTGCGCAGCCAGCGCCCCGAGCAGCACCACGAGCACCGTGGAGGGCACCGCGATGACCACCGTGTTCCACAACGACCCCGTGATCGTCGGGTTGGAGAGCAGTGTGGAGTAGTTCTCAATGGTCAGCTGTGCCGGTTTGGTGAAGATCGTCCACCAGCCGGAGGAGGAGTTGTCTCCCGAGGAACGCAGCGAGGTGAAGAACAGTCCGACAGTGGGAACAAGCCAGAACAGCGCCACGATGATGAGCAGCACGTTGACGAAACCCGAGCTCAGCACCCCCAGGATTCGTTGTGCGACGGTTCGCTTCCCGCGCACGATGGTGGACTGCGGCGGCGCCCCACCGCCACCTTCCGTACCTGCCCCCGCGCCACGTCCCGCGCCACCACGGCCGGCGGACGCTCCCGGAATCTTCAGCTCGGGCATGGTCACATCTGGATTGCTCATCGATCTCGGTCCTCACGGAAGCGGCGGACATTGATGATCATGGAGGGAAGTACCAGCACCAACAGCAGGATGGCCAGCGCTGATCCGAGCCCATGATCGTTGCCTCCGCCGAACGAGACCGTCCACATCTCCACGGCGATCACGTTGGCCGCGGGCTTCGATTGACCGGGCGGGATGACGTATACGAGGTCGAAAATCTTCAGGACGTTGATGATGAGCGTGATGAAGACGACCACCAGCACCGGCGAAAGAAGCGGGGCAGTGATCTTTCGGAATACCTGCCATTCGTTGGCGCCGTCCACCCGGGCAGCCTCCTGCAGCGTCCTGTCGATGGCGGAGAGGCCGGAGGCGATCATCACCATGGCGAATCCGGCCCAGATCCACACATAGGACAGGATGATCACGGCGTTGATGAGCGACGGCCCCAGCCATGAGACTCCTTGGAATCCCTGCTGGAAGTTGGTGGCGGGAAGCGCGACGCGGTAGCTTCCTCCGGGGTCCAGCCCCTCGATGGTGAAGGTGCCGTCTGGCCCGGTCGTCGCCTGTGCGCTGACCTTTCCGTCTGCGGCGACGGCGTCCACGCGAACGCTCGGCAGGCCCCGCTTGCCATCCTCAATGGTCCCGTTGTTGCCTCCTCCACCGCCGATCACGTCGAGGAAGACTGTTCCGGTGATCTCCGTGGATGTGGCCGACGGCGGCGCAACGGCCTGCTGGGCATCCTCGGGAACGTTGGATTGACGGATGCCGATGAGGGGGAAGGTGAGGCTGTCACCTGGTGAGATCTCATTGGCCGAGGCCACGGTGCCGCCGTCGGCGATGATGTCGAATCCCTCGCGGGGACGTGCTCCCGGATAGTTCGACTCGTCGCTGAAGGCACTCTTGACCCCGGCGACGGTGGCGTTGACGACTCCCAGATTGGGGTCCTCCTGGAACATGGTGCGGAAGATGACTCCGGCTGCCAGCATCGAGATGGCCATCGGCATGAAGATGATCAAACGGAAGGCCGTTTTCCACCGCAGCTTCTCCATGAGAACCGCGAAGATCAGTCCAAGGAAGGTGCAGGCGGCCGGGGCGATGATCACCCACATCACGTTGTTGCGGATGGCGGTGTACGTGGACTCGTTCGTGAACATCGCGACGTAGTTGTCGAAGCCCACGAACGTGGATCCGCCCGAGTCGTAGAACGAGCGGATGAGTGTGTAGATGATCGGGTAGATCACCAGCGCCCCCAGGACGATGAGCGCTGGTGCGAGGAACGAGGTGATGATCAGGCCGCGGCGCCACCGCCCCGGCGCGCGAGAGGTGGGGGAGGCCCCCTTCTCTCTCACCGGGGCGGCGGTCTCAACGGTTTGTGTCACGGAAGATCATCTCCTTGGTCTGGTGACCGGGAAACGTGGGTGGGTGGGCCGTTTCACGTCCCGTACGTCGCCGGGCAGAACCCAGTTTCAGATACGGCCCACTCCCTCATCACTTGTAGGCCGACTGTGCAGCCTGCTCCAATCGCTGCTGAGTTCCCTCAATGTCCGAGGGATTCTCGTAGAAGGTGATCATCTCCTGCCAGAATCCCTGTCCCGGAGTTCCACCGAAGGCGCTGGGGGTCAGGTCCGACATGTCGAATCGCAGTGTCTCGGCGGACGTGAGGGACTCCGCGATCTGCCGGGAGGTGTCGTCCGGATAGACCGAGGTGTCGACCTCCTTGTTGGGGGAGAGCAGGCCGCCCTCGGGGATCCAGATTTCGGCCGCTTCCGGCGAGGCGAGGTACTTCATCAACGCGGTGGTCGCCTCGTCGTCGACGAGCTGCACGGCCACGTCACCGCCGGAGATGACGGCGGACTCGGATCCGTCGATCGAGGGGAAATCGTAGAACAGGGCGTTGTCTCCCACGGTGGAAGTGCCGTCGTCGGCAATGTTGCCGGCCACGAAGTCACCTTCGAACACGGTGGCGGCCTTCGGGTCGGTGCCGAACACCGCGGTCACCGAATCGGGGAAGGAACGTTGAGCCCCGCCGGGCTGCAGCGCGTCACTGCTCCACAGCTGGGCCATCACGTCGAGGGCCTCGGTCACGGACTCGTCGGTCCACGGAATTTCGTGGTTGGTCAGCTGGTCGTAGAGCTCGGGGCCCGCGGTGCGCAGGTAGACGTTCTCGAACCAGTCAGTCAGCGGCCAGCCCACGTCCGCGCCAACGGAGATGCCTGCGTACCCCGCGTCATTGATGAGGTCCAGCTGCTCCAGGAACGTGTCCCAATCCGTGGGAACCACGGCGCCGGCCTCATCATACAGATCCGCGTTGTACCAGACGGTGGACTTGTGTGCGGCCTTGAACCATACGCCGTACAAGGTGTCGTCGGCCGAGCCGAGCTCCACCCAGCTGGCGTCGAAGTTCTTCTCCACATCCGCCGTGACCGAATCGTCGAGTGGTATCAGGTTTCCCGCGCTCGCGAGGGACTGCAGCAGAGCGGGCTGGCTGATCACTGCGACGTTGGGTGGTTCCTTTCCTTCTATCTGGGCCTGGAGGTAGGCGGGGCCGTTGTCTCCAAAGCTCGTGTAGTTGACGGTGGCTCCGGTCTCCTGTTCGAAGGCGTCCAGCACCTTCTCGAAATTGGCTTGCTCGGCTCCGGACCAGGCGGCGGCGACGTTGAGTGTCTGCCCTGAAAAATCGCCCTCGATCGAAACCTCTGGCTCGTTGTCCCCTCCGCTACAACCTGCAACCAGTGCGAGTGCCGCACTTGCCGCGATCAGGGAAAGGGATCGACGATTGCTGAGGCGCATCATCTCATCTCCTTTGAGTCTCATGTTTGCGACGACGTCGTCTCACACATTTCACATGAGACGTGATGTGGCTAACACATTCACACTATGTTGTGGCGCGATGGGGCGCAAGGGCTCCAAAGCAGTGTGATGCGGGGGATGATGCAATTGTGCTGCCGCTGTCGCCGGTGCAGATGATGATCGCAGCCGTGGACCACAGCTGTCCCTCCGGGCTCGAAGGTGCTGCTCGCGCCGGGTGTGTTGGGCGTGCTGGGCCGGTTACTTGTGGGAAGTGGCCGGCTGATACGTGGCGTCCAGCATGGGATGGTCCACGGGGCGCCCGAAGTCGTCAAGAAGTTGCACCGAACCCTCCGGATGCCGGCGCAGGTTGATGATGGCGGCGGCCAAACCTCCCCACACGATGACGATGGACACGCACATCATGGCAATAGCGGGAGCACTCATCGGTTGTCCTCCTTGATGGTGGTGCGGAATTGTTCGGATGGTTCGCCGGTCGCGAGGTCGTTCGCCGGCAGATCATCGTCCGGCAGGTTGTAGCTGGCGACCGTCGGGTCAGTGCGTGCATCGCGGATGCGGCTCTGGTCCACGAGGCGGTCGAGGATCGGTGGCGGGATCAGCTCGCCGTCCGAATCGAGGGCTCGGGCATTCGATCGCTTGCCCCACGGAATTGCGGTCAACAGGAATGCGATCACGACGATCCCGATCACCATGCCCCATCCGAACACGTTGACGAACCACGTGGGCATGCCACCGTATCCATTGGTGACGGTGTTCTGGATCTCGTTGATGAGGATGTAGCCGAGGACGATGGGGGCGATGCCACCCACGAAGACCTGCCAGATGCGTCCCACCTTGAAGGAACTCGAGCGGTTGAGGTGATTTCGAAGGGTGGGCAGAGCTCCGAAACCCGCCGTGAGTGTCACCGTGGCCACGAGTGCCACCGCCACGATCCCGAAGTTGTTGACGAACGCATCGGTGACGTCCAGGAGGTTGAGCCCCGTAGTGGTTGGGAAGAGCAGCATCGAAATGAGGGCCATCGGGATGCCGACGGCGAGCGTGCTCGAGATGCGGCCCGTTCCCAGTTTGTCCTGCACCGCGGCGATGATGACCTCGATGATCGAGATCATGGAGGTGAATCCGGCCAGCACGAGCGAGCCGAAGAACAGTACTCCGATGAGGACCCCGAAGGGAGCTTGGTTGATGATGGTGGGGAAGGCGATGAATGCCAAGCCTATCCCTCCTCCCGCGACGTCGCTGATGTCCTGACCGGAGGACTGGGCCATGAAGCCCAGAGTTGCGAACACGCCAATACCGGCGAGGATCTCGAAGGCCGAGTTGGAGAAGCCCACAACCAGACCGGAGCTGGGGACATGCTCCTTCTTCTTGAGGTAGGGAGCGTAGGTGAGCATGATGCCGAAGGCAACGGAAAGCGAGAAGAATATCTGGCCGTAGGCGGCCACCCACACGCTGGAAT
>RRZT012188028.1_pt1 | contig 18717 bp, 13 predicted proteins | sample 2165551 | NCBI WGS metagenome assembly RRZT01 (sample SAMN10456910, study PRJNA506462) | wastewater metagenome | biome: wastewater; feature: sludge; material: wastewater sludge; isolation source: wastewater sludge with Escherichia coli K12::gfp cells carrying plasmid... | place: USA: Moscow, Idaho...
ACGGACACCTCATCCGCCACACCGGCACCTCATGGAGAGTCGAAAACGCCCTCATGAAATAACACCACCACAACATGGCCTAAAAGCGAACAACACAACGGCCTACAAATAACTTGCAAAACACACCGATCGCGTCCTGCAGTCCCTTCAGTTCACGGACGATCGCCTGGCGCTGGGCCCACGGGCAGGCGTAGGAGATGTAGAGGACGTAGCGGCCGCGCTCGGGAGGGAACTCGCCATTCGGGGTGATTCTTCCCCTGAAGGGGTACGTGGCGCGAATGAATCCGCCGTCAGGAGCCGGTTCGCGCAGCCTGTCTGCGCCGGCATGCTTCCCGCCCGCCGCTTCACCGTACCTTTCCCAGTCGACGGGGCTCGCTTGGGGAAGGGAGGTGGTTGGATGAGTCATCGGTGTCTGCTTTCTGCCGGGCGCGCCATCATTGAGCCGTGGTGCATCACTGCCGGGTTGTACAAGAATGGGTACGAGGATCGGCCGAGAATGGTCTCCGCATGCGGTGGTGAATCAGCGATCGCGCCGTCGACGTCGAATTCGCCCGGTTTGCGGGTTCATGGGGATCGCTGGGCCGTATCAGCGGCACATTCGCGCGCGCGGGCAACCATGGAGGTCACAGAGCGAAGGCGCGTTTCGGTACATAAACCTTTTCTACACCGGTGTAATGGGTAATTAAAGCGTTGTCCGGATGGTGAACGGGTTGGGTTCATCCAGGTGGACGAAGGCGTGCACCTGCCGCCGGTAGATCGGGATTGTTGAAGCGGCTTCCCGGACGTTCTTCCAGTGACTTCCCTCCGGTTGGTTTCCGCCGAGTAAACGCAGTGCAAGAGCGGTGTTGAGATTGGCAAGCTTTCCGGCAAACTCCGGAACTTGTGCATGATGACGCCGATATCTTCGGTAGACTCGGAACTATCTTGACGTCGAGATTTTCGGCAGAAGAAAGGACACCACGAGTGGATCTGTACGAATACCAGGCTCGTGACCTTTTCGAGAAGCACGAAGTACCCGTCCTTCCCGGAATCGTCGCAACCACACCAGTCGAGGCGGAGCAGGCGGCCAGAGATCTCGGCTGCGCGTCGGACGTCGTCGTCGAGGGGCAGGGCCCGCAGGCGACTTCCTCGTCCTCAGCCGTGAATGCAAGCACTCACGCTTCGGACTTCGTCGTCGTCAAAGCGCAGGTGAAGACGGGAGGGCGCGGCAAGGCCGGTGGCGTGAAGCTCGCCCGGACTCCCGAGGAAGCGCGCGAAGTCGCCCAGAAGATACTCGGCATGGACATCAAGGGTCACACGGTCCGCCGGGTGCTGGTGGCCGCGGGTGCGGACATCGCCCGCGAATTCTACTTCTCGCTCCTGCTGGACCGGTCCGAGCGCCGCTATCTTGCGATGTGCTCCGTCGAGGGTGGCATGGAGATCGAACAGCTCGCGGCGGAGCGCCCCGAGGCACTCGCCCGGGTTGCGGTGGATCCGCTCGTGGGCATCGATCGCGCCAAGGCCGAGGAGATCGTCGAAGCGGCGGGCTTCGAGCCGGAGATCGGCGCCAAGGTGGTGCCCGTGCTTCAAAGGCTCTGGGATGTCTACCATTGCGAGGATGCCACTCTCGTGGAAGTCAACCCGCTGGTCCTCACGGGCGGCGGCGAGATCATCGCCCTGGACGGCAAGGTCACCCTGGACGGCAACGCCGCATTCCGCCAGCCGGATCACGAGGCGCTTGTTGACAAGGCCTCCGAGGATCCGCTGGAGGCGCGTGCGAATGAACTTGGACTCAACTACGTCAAGCTCCACGGGCAGGTTGGCGTGATCGGCAATGGTGCGGGCCTCGTGATGTCCACCCTCGATGTGGTGGCCTATGCGGGGCAGGAACATGGGGTCGGTCCCGCGAACTTCCTCGACATTGGAGGCGGTGCCTCCGCAGAAGTCATGTCCAACGGGCTGAGCGTCATTCTCAGTGATTCCGAGGTGCGCTCCGTGTTCGTCAACGTCTTCGGAGGAATCACCGCGTGCGATGAGGTTGCACGCGGGATCGTGGGAGCGCTTGAGCTGCTGGGGGACGAGGCGACCAAACCCATCGTGGTTCGTCTGGACGGCAACGCGGTCGAGGACGGCCGCCGCATTCTGGCCGAAGCCAACCATCCACTCGTCATCACCGGGGACACCATGGACGAAGCGGCCGCCATGGCGGCCAGGCTCGCCGCGGGGGTCGCCATCGATTCGAAGCTCGCAGCGGAAGGGATCTGAGCATGTCAATTTTCCTCAATGCGCAGTCCAAGGTCATCGTCCAAGGCATGACGGGCTCGGAGGGGCAGAAACACACCCGGCGCATGCTGGGTGCGGGCACCAACATCGTCGGAGGAGTCAACCCCCGCAAGGCGGGTACCTCCGTGGAGTTCGAGGTGGTACCCGTGGGGCCGGGCGCCGAGAGCCGCCGGGCAGGCACCGCCTCCATCCCGGTGTACGGTTCGGTCGCCGAGGCCAGGAAGGCCACGGGAGCCGACGTCTCCGTCGTCTTCGTACCCCCGGCCTTCGCGAAGAATGCCGTCATCGAGGCGGTTGACGCGGACATGGGCCTCGTCGTCATCATCACCGAGGGCATCCCCGTCGCGGACTCGTCCGAGTTCTACACCCACGCCGCACGAAAGGGTGTGAGGCTCGTTGGCCCGAACTGCCCCGGCATCATCACCCCGGGGGAGTCGAACGTTGGCATCACCCCGGCGGACATCACCGGATCCGGGCGCATCGGGCTCGTTTCCAAGTCCGGAACCCTGACCTATCAGATGATGTACGAGCTTTCGGACATCGGCTTCACCACCTGCATCGGGATTGGCGGAGACCCTGTGATCGGAACCACGCACATCGACGCCCTTGCGGCATTCGAGGAGGATCCGGACACCGATCTCATCGTCATGATCGGCGAGATCGGGGGCGACGCCGAGGAACGCGCCGCAGCCTACATCTCAGCGAACGTCACAAAGCCCGTGGTTGCCTACGTTGCCGGATTCACCGCCCCCGAGGGCAAGACGATGGGCCATGCCGGCGCCATTGTCTCAGGATCCTCCGGTACCGCGGCTGCCAAGCAGAAGGCGCTGGAAGCAGTTGGCGTGCGCGTGGGGCGCACACCGAGCCAGACCGCCCAGATTGCGCGCGATTTGCTTGCCACATAGGGACTTCGCGGGGAAAGAGCCGTTCCCGAAGCTGCGTCCGACGTGCCGAGGCGCATGAATCGGACCGCGAGATTGGTGGTTCGTACGCGAAGTCGTGCCTAGAACCGTCACCCATGTCCTGCGATACAACACGTGCGTAGAACCCTGTACTACGCGTACTACGCGTACGAACCCTGCACTTCGCGCGTGAAGAGGCCCGCGGGGCTTGGAATACAACCCCGCGGGCCCCTTCGGGTTTCCTTGATGGCTACACAGCGTTGAGCGGTGCCAAATGAGGCAGCCATCAACGCTGTGTAGCCACTTGTCGAACGAAACCCGCGCTGCCCACGGATTCACGCACTCATGGCCTCGGCCAGCTGATCGGCTGCCACTTTCTCAGGGCCGAACCGCCATTCCCTCCCGCACCACCTCGACGACGCGGAAGTCCTCGTCCAGAACGAGGAAGTTGGGCTTGGTACCCGGCTCGAAGTTCAGCGTCACGCCAGCCGCTCTGCGGTCCGGGCGCAGCAGTGAGGCAGCGTGGGCAGGTCCGGCGACGGTGGCCCGAACGAGTTGATCGATGCCGAGCCGTCCGCGCCGTGCCAGCAACATCACCTGCTCGCTGAGGCGCGAGCAGCCACCCGCAATGGTGTCCGTGCCCGCCAGATGGGCCGCCCCATCCCTGACCTCCACCGCGAGTCCACCGAGTTGGTAGAACCCTTCGGGCATTCCTGCGGCGGACATCGCGTCCGTCACCAGAATCGTTGCGAGGGAGGGTGGAATGAGATTCCGAGCCGCGCGGTCCCGGCCTCCCTCCGCGCGGCTGCCTTGACCGACCGCGAGGCTGCCATCCCGGACATGCAACTCAGCATCTGCGGCCGTGCCGCCGCCCACGTAATCTGCCACGTCCTCCACGAGAACGGGCGCCACATGCACTCCGTCACCGATGAGCTCGATCGCGGTCTCACCCCGGCGAGCCGCCTGGATGAGCTCCCTGATCGGGCCGGGTTCGCGATGATTGATCGCAGGCATGGCGTTGAACAGGTGGGTGGCCGTTTGCGGAACGCCGAAGAAGCCGATCGCCCGCGCGTGGGCGGAGGTGGAGCTCAGCAGAGAAGCGGTGGTGGAGCCGTTGGTCGCGGTGTGGCCCCAGGATGGCTTCGCGCCATGATCCAGCAGCATTCGCGCCACGTCGGCCGCATTCGCAGTCTCCGGAGCCACGGTCATGGTGCGGATCCACCCGTCACCGGCGCGCAGCCAGGACGCCAGTTCGTCAAGATTGCCGCCCCGGATGGCGGCGGGGTTCTGCGCGCCCGCCTTGTGGGGGGAGACGAATGGGCCCTCCATGTGGATCCCCGCAAGCTCGCCCGACCGGCAGAAGGGAACCAGCGCGTTGATGGCGGGCAGCGGGTCGATCATCGACACCAGCGAGGCCAACAGAGCCGTTGTTCCTGCGCTGCGATGCGCCGCAATCGCCCGGGAGATTGACGGCTCGTCGATGTCGTCCGGGAAGGACGCGCCCCCGCCTCCATGGCAGTGCACGTCCACCAGCCCCGGAATGATGTGGGCACCGCGCACCAGCCGCTCGCCCGCCTCCGCTCTTGCTGGGACCTCCGGCCGGTGGGTGGAGTCCACGACGTGGGTGAGGACGCCGTCGTCGTCCAGTGTGAGTCCGGTACCGACGACGGCGCCGTATCCGTCACGGACCTCGCCACGAAAGTACGTCACGATCGCTCCCTAGCTGCCGAACTTCAACTGCCAGCGTTCCTTGTACAGCTCGCTGAGTTCGAGTTTGGACGCGGCGGCGGCATCGGTGAGGATCAGGACATTCGGGTGCATCTGGGTGATCGTGGCAGGCCACCTGGCGCTGATGGGGCCTTCCGCGAGCTGTGCGATGGCAGTGGCCTTGTTGCTGCCGAAGGCCACCAACACCAGAGTCTCCGCCTCCATGATGGTGCCCAATCCCTGGGTGATGCAGGTGGCCGGGACCTTGGTGGGGTCGTTCTTGAAGAAGCGAGCGTTGTCCTTGATGGTCTGGCCCGCGAGAGCCTCGACGTGCGTCCGGGAGACCAGTGATCCGCCCGGTTCGTTGAATCCGATGTGGCCATCCGCGCCAATGCCGAGGATTTGGATGTCGATGCCGCCCGAGTCCTGAATCGCGGCGTCGTAGGCGTTGGCGGCGGCGTGTGAATCAGAGACCAAGCCGTTGGGGGCGTGGAGATTGACGTCGAGCAAGCCGGTCTTGTCCGCTCCGACCAGTTCGCGCCGCAGCACGTTGCGATAGCGCTGGTAGTGATCGGCTGGCAGGCCAACGTATTCGTCCAGCGCAAACACCTTTGAGTGCTCCAAGGTGAAGGTGCCCGCGGCATGCGCCGCCCGCAGCCGGGCGTACAGGCCCTCCGGGGAGGAACCCGTGGCAACTCCCAGCGTGGCACGGGGCTTCTTCTCGAAGGCGGACAGGACGATTCGGGCCGCAACCTGTGAAGCAAGTTCGGGGGTGTCAAAGATTCCTAGGTACATGGACTTCCTCGATGAAGCTGGGTGGCGGGGCCACTGTGGTGGAAACGGCCGTTGCCGAGCGTTGCCGCCAAGGAGGGATTCCTTGCCGACCGATCTGTACTCGGGTGCGTGACGTGCTCAATCATGTTCCGTGATGCGCTCAACTATGTTCCGTGGTGTACTCAATTATAGGGAGTGCGGGCCCCGCGGCAGAGACTTTTCTCAGGTTCGGGGAGAAACTTTGCTGTTCACGCGTGCCGTCCCCAGAGGAGTCGAGGACTGGTCCGGTGCAGAGGTCGTGCGGCAGTGAGCGACACGCCGGATTGATCTGGTGACTCCATTCGCCGATGCAGGGAACGATGGGAATCGATGAGTAACGAGAATCGACGCCACCTGTTGTCAACAGTGCTGGCCGTGTTGCAGCCCTTGGCACTGAGCTGGGTCACGGTCGTGATCCTCTCCGTCTTCACGTATGTTCTGGCGGCCTCCTCGCCAATGCTGGAGCAGACCCAGTGGCACGATGCGGCCCAGCTGGGAACGTCCGTGTGGTTGCTGGCGCTGGGGGCTCCGATCGAGGTGGGCGGTGCCTCCATCGGCATGATGCCGCTGCTGCTCACCGTGTGCCTCATGCTTGTCTGCAACCGATTCCTGCGGCGCGTTCCGGTCCTTGATTGGGTCGACGTCGGCGTGTCCGCACTTGTTGGCGCGTTGACCGTGGGAATCATCAGCTTCTTCTCTCTGCCGGGATCGTTCCGGCTGATGGGTGTGCTCGGTGGGGCCATCGTGGTGGGTGCCTGCGCTCTGTACTCGTGGTGGCGGCGCGAACCTCCGGCGGCGGCGTGGTGGGGTCGCATCCGGGGCGGCTGGCCCCTGCTCTGGCCGTTGCTCGTGGGCTTCATGGTGGCGTCGGCGATCTGCTTGGGGATTGCGGTATTCGCCGGATGGTCCCAGATCACGGCGATCAACGGGTATTACGTGCTGGGCGCGGCGGGGACGATCTTTGTGACGATCGCGCAGCTGCTCTTCCTCCCCAATCTTCTGGTGTGGGCGGTGGCCCACATCTCCGGTACCGGTTTCGCCGTGGGCAGCGGGACCAGCTTCTCCAGCCTGGGAGTGGTCAGCGCACCGCTGCCTGCTCTGCCGATTCTCGGAGCACTTCCGAGCCCGGGAACGGGGCTTCCGTGGTTGATTGCGATTCCCTCCTTCATTGGCCTGACGGTTGGGTTGTGGCGTGCCACGAAACTCAGGACCCTGGCTCAGCTCGCCGGGTACGGAACTGGCGTGAGCGCTGCCTTCCTGATTGTCGCGGCCCTGCTGGGTGCGGTCTCCAGCGGCGGAATCGGCCCCGGACGAATGGCAGTCATGGGGGTCGAACCCCCGCTGTTCGCCGCCGTGCTGACGCTGGAGACGTGCGGCGCGATGCTCCTGGGTCTGGTGCTGCGCAACCCTCAGCTTCATGAGAAATTGCGCGGCGCCCGCGCCGCGCGCCGTTCCAAGAACGCGGAATCGACATCGCCTGAGGGGGCGGCGCCCGGAGGAACTTCGGCTGATGGAATGCCGGCTGATGGAATGCCGGCCGATGGAGAGCATGCGGGAAGCGTGCCGGAGGGATCCGGCGCGGATCCCTCCGGGAATCCCGGTGGCACGGCAGGCGCGGCGAGCTCGGGCACGTCCGCCGTATCACCCTCATCCGCGCGTTTGCCCCTGACTGCTCGATCGGCGCGATCGGCTCTGTCCTCCCGGTCCGCTCGGTCCACTCGATCCGCCCTTTCGGCCCGGTCGGCAATGTCCGCTCGGTCGGCCCGCTCTGCAACGTCCCCGGACAACGCGCACGAGAAGCGAACCGGGCCCACGCAGGATGAGCCTCCCACGAAGTGAAACGTTTGGACACGAGGTCGCAGTTGTACGAACGACTTGGTGTCTGAACTGCGACTTGGTCCGCCAAGACCAAGTGTTCGAGCTGCCTTGCCGCGAGTGGATCTTCATTTCGACCCGCATGCAGCATTCGGCGCAGATCCGTCCCGCATCCAGCAGGAAAGATGGCGGGCAAGAACTTGACGACAACAGATAGGCTCCAATCGTGAGTACTCAAGATCGCCAGCTCATCACTCCGCCGTCCCGCCCGGCGCGCCTCGTGGTGCTCGTCTCCGGAACGGGCAGCAACATGGAGGCCATTCTCGACGCCTCACGCGATGCCTCCTATGGCGCCACGATCGTGGCCGTGGGAGCAGACCGCGAGGGCACTCGCGGCCTGCACATCGCGCAGGAGGCAGGGCTGCCCACCTTCGTGGACAAGCTCTCCGACCATCCCGACCGCGAAGCGTGGAATCGGTCGCTGCGCGATCGCGTGTCCGAGTTCGAACCGGACCTCGTGGTGCTCGCGGGCTTCCTCAAGCTGCTCGGCCCGGACTTTCTGGCGGCCTTCCCGCAGCGGGTCATCAACACCCACAACGCTCTCCTGCCCTCCTTCCCCGGCGTGCACGGCCCCGCCGATGCGCTGGCCCACGGTGTGAAGGTCACGGGGGCGACCTTGTTCGTCGTCGACCCCGGAATGGACACCGGTGCCATTCTTTCCCAGGTGACCTGTCCCGTTCTGGAGGATGATGATGAATCCTCCCTGCTCGAACGCATCAAGGGAGTCGAGAGGGATCAGCTGGTCGAGGTCGTGGGGCGCATGGCGCGAGAAGGCTGGTGGGTGCGCGCCCGCCACGCAGGCCTCGGCTCCTGACCCTGGGCGGTGGCGGCGGTGCCCGCTTCCATCCAGTGAACGTGGGCCGCGCCCGCGTACTTGGCGCGCTATTCTGAGGGTGGTCACGACTGGCGTCGCCAAGCATTGCCTTGGCAGAGATGGGTCACCATCGGGGAGTGACCACCAACCTCACCGGACGTCGCGCGCCTGGGCGATTCGGCAGTGAAGTAGTCAAGGCTACAGCCGAAGAGAGAGGTTGACATGCGAATTCCGCTGCGCCGCGCCATCGTTTCCGTCTATGACAAGACCGGGGTCGCCGAACTGGCGGCCGGACTGCATGCCGCCGGGTGTGAGATCGTTTCCACGGGATCGACGGCCGCCACCATCGAGGCTGCGGGAATTCCGGTGACGCCCGTGGACCAGATCACCGGCTTCCCCGAGTGCTTCGACGGGCGCGTCAAGACCCTCCACCCCAACGTGCACGGGGGCATCCTCGCCGATCGTCGCCTCGAATCCCATCGCGAGCAGCTGGACGAACTGGGTATCACCCCCATTGATCTCGTGGTGTGCAATCTCTACCCCTTCCATCAGACGGTCGCTTCCGGCGCAGGCTTCGACGAGTGCATCGAGCAAATCGACATCGGTGGCCCCACCATGGTTCGTGCTGCGGCGAAGAATCACGCGAGCGTCGCCGTCGTCGTCGACCCAGCGCGCTACCCGGACGTGGTGGCCGCCGCGCAAGCCCGTGGTTTCGAGGAGGAGGCGCGCCGCGAGCTGGCCGCCAATGCCTTTGCTCACACCGCCTCCTACGACGTGGCCGTGGCGTCCTGGCTGAGCCCGGACTTCGTGGGCGGGGCATGGACGCTGCGCGATGCCCTGCGCTACGGCGAGAATCCGCATCAGGCGGCCGGTCTCTATGTTGCCGAGACCGCGCGCGGTGGGCTGGCCAATGCGGTGCAGCTCGGCGGCAAGGCCATGAGCTTCAATAATTATCAGGACACCGATGCCGCGATTCGCGCCGCCTGGGACCACGCCGATCCCTGCGTTGCGATCATCAAGCATGCCAATCCGTGTGGCGTCGCCATTGCTGACGGCGTGGCCGAGGCACACCGCATGGCCCACGCGTGTGACCCGGTTTCGGCCTACGGCGGCGTCATCGCCGTCAATCGCACCGTGACCGCCCAATTGGCGCGGCAGGTCAAGCCGATCTTCACCGAGGTCATCGCCGCCCCGGACTACGAGCCCGAGGCGCTGGAAATCCTGCGGACGAAGAAGAATCTGCGCATCCTTGCCGTGGAGAACGCGCCGGAGGAACTCGACCTCAAGCCGATCAGCGGTGGGGTCCTGGTCCAGCAGCGTGACACGCTGAACGCCCCGGGGGACGATCCGGACAACTGGCGGCTGGTGGCAGGTCCCGCGGCGGACGAGGCCACCCTGAGGGAACTCAACTTCGCGTGGCGCACGGTGCGCGCGGTCAAGTCCAATGCGATCCTGCTCTCGCGCGGCGGGGCCACGGTGGGAGTGGGCATGGGCCAGGTCAATCGTGTGGATTCCTGCCGGTTGGCCGTTGAGCGGGCCAACACTCTGGGCGACGGCGAGCGGGCGTCCGGCGCCGTGGCCGCCTCCGATGCCTTCTTCCCCTTTGCGGACGGTTTCGAGGTGCTGGCAGACGCCGGAGTGCGAGCCGTGGTGCAGCCGGGAGGTTCGATTCGTGACGAGGAGGTCATTGCCGCTGCCGAGAAGGCCGGTGTGACTCTGTACCTGACCGGATGCAGGCACTTCTTCCACTGATTCGGCGCGAGAGTGACCATTGGGACGCGAGAGTGACTGTTACAAGGCCGATCTCGCGTCCCAATGCCGGTTGTTGAAGCTTGCTCGACTGAATGGCGTTCGGAAGTCCTCGAATGGAGTCGGAGGCCGGAGATAGGCTATGAGTCAGGACGGCAGAAAGGACTCACCATGTCATTTGATCCCAGCTTGATTGATCAGTCGATAGATCAAGCCAAGGAATGGATTGACGGCGCTCGCGCCTACCCGGCATCGCGCGCTGCAACCTTGCTCGCAGAGGCGTTGCGCCATGAGGACGGCCTGGACTACACGGTGTCGTTCGTGGACGGAGTGATTCGCCCCGAGGATTCCCACGTGGCGTCCGAGAATCTGAAGCGGCTCGCCAAGCGGGACACCTCGTTCCTGCCGGCATGGCTCGCGGCACCCGCCCGTGTGGGCGGTTCCGTGGCCCCGATGGCACCAAAGTTCGCTGCGCAGGCCGCCCAGACGGTCTTCGCCTTGCTGGTTGGAGATCTCGTCCTCGATGTGAGCGAGGACAAGCTCGGACCTGCCATCGAAAAGCTGCGTGAGGACGGCTCCCGGCTCAACATCAATCTGCTGGGCGAAGCAGTCCTTGGCGAGGAGGAGGCCAGCCGGCGCCTCGCCGCGACGTGCGAACTGGTGGAACGCCCGGATGTCGATTACGTCTCGCTCAAGGTCTCCTCGGTCATCGGGCCCCATGCGCCCTTCGGCCACCGGGAGGCAGTGGACAATGCGGTGGGGAAGCTCCTCCCGGTGTTTCAGCTGGGCGCCGCAACCGGCACCTTCCTCAATCTGGACATGGAGGAATACAAGGACCTCGATCTGACGATCGACGTCTTCAAGCGCCTGCTCGACCGCGATGACCTGCTCCACTATCGAGCCGGAATCGTGCTGCAGGCCTACCTCCCGGATGCACGGGACCGTCTCGCCGAACTCACCGAGTGGGCCCATGCGCGGCGCGCTCGCGGTGGAGCTCCCGTCAAGGTTCGTCTGGTCAAGGGCGCGAACCTCTCCATGGAGAGCGTGGACGCGCTCATGCATGGATGGCCGCTGACAGTTGAGCCCACCAAGGCCACCACGGATGCCAACTACATGGCGGTGCTGGCGGAGGCTCTCACCAACGAACGTCTGGACGCGGTCAACATCGGAATTGCGGGAATGAACTTGTTCTCGCTCTCCTACGGATTGAACTTGCTGAAGGAGCGGGGCATCCCGCTGGACGAACGCGTCGATGTGGAGATGCTGGCCGGAATGGCCACCCCGCAATCCCAGGCGGTTCGTGACACCATCGGTCCGCTGCTCTATTACGTCCCGGTGGTTCGGCCGGAAGAATACGACGTCGCCGTGGCCTACCTGGTCCGCCGCCTCGAGGAGAACGCCGCCTCCGAGAACTTCATGTCCAGCGGCGTCGAACTCAACGAGCCCCCCGCGTGCCAGCTTGAGGCCGAGCGGTTCCGTGAGGCGGCGCTCATCGGAGCGTCGTGCGCGCTTACCTTCACACCCAGCCGCGCGCAGGACAGGCGCGTCCCGGCCACGGTTGGCACGGCATTCGACAACGCCGCGGACACCGATCCTGCCCTCATGGCCAACGTGCGTTGGGCGCAGGAGATCGCCTCGAGAATGGTTGCGAGCACGTTGGGCACGGAGACGGCGAACAGCCACACGCTGCACACCACCGAGGAGATTGACACGGTTCTGGGCCGCGTGAAGGAAGCCCAGATCGAATGGGGCGCGAAGTCCGGGGCGGAACGTGCAACCATCCTGCGCGCCGTGGGTCAGGGTTTCGAGAATCGCCGCGCGGACATGATCGAGGTTGCCGGATCCGAGGCAGGAAAACTCGTTGATCAAGGCGACGTCGAGGTCTCCGAGGCCGTCGACTTCGCCGTCTACTACGCCACGCTCGCCGAAGAACTGGATCGCATGGAGGGTGCCACCTTCAGGCCCGTCTCGGCCACTCTCATCACCCCACCGTGGAACTTCCCGATGGCCATTCCTGCGGGTGGAGTACTGGCGGCGCTCGCGGCAGGATCGGGTGTCCTTTTCAAGCCCGCTCACCTGACGCGGCGAACCGGCGCCGTCATTGCCGAGATCATGTGGGAGGCGGGTGTTCCCAGGGATCTTCTGGCGCTCATCGATCTCGATCGCTCGGTTTCCCATGAGCTGGGAGAGAAGTTGGTTCGAGAGGCCGATCAGGTGATCCTCACCGGTGGGATCGAGACTGCACAGCGCTTCAGATCCTGGCGCCCCGACCTGCGGCTCTTCGCCGAGACCTCGGGAAAGAACTCCATCATCGTGACCCCGCAAGCGGACATCGATCTGGCCGTACGCGACGTCGTGCAGTCCGCATTTGGTCATGCCGGGCAGAAGTGCTCGGCGGCGTCCTTGGTCATACTGGTCGGATCGGCCGGCTACTCCAAGCGGTTCCAGCGCCAGCTCGTGGATGCCGTGAAGTCGCTTCGGCTCGGTTTGCCCGAGGATCTCGCCGCACAGATGGGACCGTGCGTCGAGGAGCCGCGGGGCAAGTTGCTGCGCGGATTGACGGAGCTCGATCCGGGTCAGCACTGGGTTCTCAAGCCCCGCCGCATTGAGGGCAACCTGTGGAGTCCCGGAATTCGAGTCGGCGTGCGGCCCGGCAGTGAGTACCACCTGACCGAGTACTTCGGTCCGATCCTGGGCGTCATGCGGGCGAAGAGTCTTGCGGAGGCGGTTTCGCTCCAGAACGCCGTGGAGTTCGGGCTGACGGCAGGCTTGCACTCCTTGGATCCGCAGGAGATCACCTACTGGCTTGAGAATGTTCAGGCCGGAAACGTCTACCTCAACCGCGGAATCACCGGCGCCATTGTGCGGCGCCAACCCTTCGGCGGCTGGAAGCGCTCGTCCGTTGGCACCGGAACCAAGGCCGGTGGCCCGAATTATCTGTACGCCCTGGGGCACATGGAACCCGATTTCAGCGGCGCCCTACCGCGCCAGGTGCACATCGCCAGCGAGCCCCTGCGCCGGGCCCGCGCGGTTGCGGGAACCATGTCCGTCATCAATCAGGGCCGTTTCCTGCGAATCATTCGCGGGATGGATGAGGCAATCTCCAAGGAGTTCTCGGTCACTCACGATCCGACGAACCTTCAGGTGGAGAAGAACGTCTTCCGCTATCGTCCCGTCCCGAACGCCGTCGTGCGCCTCGCATCCGATCAGTCGGTGGGCGATCTGCTGGCGGTCGTCGCAGCAGCGGTCGCGGTGGGCTCCACGCCGGTGGTCTCCACCGCGCTGCCCGTCTCGAAGCAGATGGCGGAGTTCTTCGGTGAGTATGACCTGAAGGTCGTGCGCGAGACGGACGCGGAGTTCGAGGGCTATCTGGCTTCCCATGCCACCAATCGTGACGGTGTACGCGTGCGCATGATCGGCGGGGACAGCGTCGCACTGGCCGAGGCGGTCAAGGGGAGCGTTGACGTGGCGATCCACGATGAACCGATCACCGCCTGCGGGCGCGTGGAAGTGCTTCCCTTCGTCCTGGAGCAGGCGGTGTCCGCAACCAACCACCGGTTCGGAAACCCGACCAGGCTTCTTGACGGGATCCTCTGAGTCTCCCGACGCGCTGAGTCACTGGGGAGCGATCAGTGACGCCCCCTGCGGTCTGTGACACCGGCGAGGGGGGCAGACCGCGCGCAGTATCTCGCATCGAGTGCAGCGGTACCTGCCGCGCGCCTCGTTCGTGCTGTGAGCTTCCGGTTTTCCCGAAAGGGAGATTCCGGGTGGCTCGGTGTTCTGTATACGGAACTCCGCCTACGGTTGGAGTATGTCGCACGATACCGAGAAGCTTGAACGAACGGGTGGGGACCAGGGGGCCACTGCCGCCGGGGCACCCTCGTCCATCTTCGAACCTCGGGCGGGGACCCCGGTGAACATGACCAAGCCGCAGGTGCCGGCGCGCCTGCCATCGCTGCGCCGGCTCACCCACGGGGTGATTCCGCAGATCACCATCGACCGCAAGATGCTGCTCTGGTCGGTGCTGCATCTCGGCGCGCTGGGATTCGTGGGGACCGGCGTCGTCGCCGTCGTCGCCGTGCTCACGTTCTTCGGCATCGTGGGCCTTCCCTTCGCCGGAATCGGCCTCGTTCTCCTCCTCGGAGCGTTGTACACCGTTTACCTGATGGCCTCCGTTGAGATCGAGCGCGCACACGGCCTCTACGACATCGACGTGCCGCCTCTGAACCGAGTGCGCGGCGAGGGGCCGGGATTCGGGCCTTTCCTCAAGATGGCGGGGACGCAACTACAAGACCTGCGCATGTGGCGCTCCTTCCTCAGCTTCGCCGTCTCCTCGCTGCTGGGAATCATGCTGCTCGTCGTCGTGTGGTGGGTGGGTGATGCGCTCTTCACTGTCTTCGCATTCTTCGATGGACGCCCGATCCACACCGTTCCGTTCGGCCAGGTTTCCGCCATCGCGGGCACGGCGCTGGCCCTGATCACCCTCCTTGTGGCGGGGCCCGCCGTCGTCGGGCTCGCCCTGCTCCAGGGCGTCGTCGTCCGAAACCTCGCGGTGCTGCCCAGCCGCGCCTCTCTTGACCAAGAGGTGCGCGCCAAGACCGTGCAGCGTGAGGGAGCGGTGCGCGCCGCGGATCTGGAGCGGACCCGTATCGAGCGAGATCTGCACGACGGCGTCCAACCCCGCCTCGTCTCGGTGGCCATAAGCCTCGGGATGGCACAGAAGAAGATCGACTCGGACCCGGGGGCCGCCAAGGAACTGGTGGCCGAAGCCCATGTCTCCATCAAGGCGGCTATCACGGAGCTGCGCCAACTTGCCCGTGGAATCCATCCCTCGGTTCTGGACGATCGCGGTTTGGACGCGGCGCTGTCCGCACTGGCGGGGCGCTCCCACATCCCTGTCTCAATGGATGTGCGGATGGAGGAACGAGAAACCCTTCTGGAGGACGACCACGTGGCAGCCAGCTTCCGCGACGCCGAAGCGGCGGTGTATTTCGCCATCGCAGAGGCCCTCACCAATGCCGCGAAACACTCGCGCGCCAGCGAATGCCGGGTGGTGGTGCGCCTTCGTGGCCTCGATTCGCCAGAGCCGATGCTCTGGGCGCGAGTGGAGGACAACGGCGTGGGAGGCGCCGAGATCGTCCCCGGGGGAGGACTCGACGGAATCTGCAATCGCGTGGTGGCCGCCGGCGGCACGAGCAGCTTCGTGAGCCCCAAGGGTGGGCCCACGGCCTTGGAGGCGAGCGTCCCGTGCGCATCCTGATGTGTGAGGATTCCGTTCTGCTACGCGAGGGCATCGTGAGGCTGTTGGAGGACGAGGGGCACACCGTCGTCGCCGCCCTGCCGGACACCTCGGAACTGGCCGAACGGGTGGCTCTCAGCGATCCCGAGCTGTGCATCCTCGATGTGCGCCTGCCTCCCACCTTCAAGGACGAGGGGATCAAGGCGGCTCTGGCGTTGCGCCGGGCCCGCCCGAACCTGCCCATCCTCGTGCTCTCCCAGTACGTGGAGGAGCGCTATGCCGCCGATCTCATCGCTGCGAACGGCGGATCCCTTGGCTATCTGCTCAAGGACCGTGTTGCCGATGTCGGCGAGTTCCTTGAAAGCGTGGAACTCATCGGAAGCGGCTCCACCGTGTTCGACCCGGAGGTTGTGGCACAGCTGATCTCGCGCCAACGGCGCAACAACCGGATGCAGCAATTGACTGAACGCGAGCGCTCGGTGTTGGCGCTCATCGCCGAGGGCAAGTCCAACCAAGCGATCGCCCAGATCCTGTACGTGTCCGCAGCCTCGGTGGAGAAGTACATCACGTCAATCTTCCACAAGCTGGGACTGGAGCGTGACGATTCGGGAAATCGCCGTGTCCTTGCCGCCCTTGCCCACCTCGAGAATGCCGAATAGGAGCAGACGATGGAAAACACTTCTCCCAAACGCCGCAAGAGCGGGCTCCGAAACGAGATCGGAGTCATCGGCCTGGTGGCGATCATGGGCGTGGCTCTCACGGGTGTTGCCCAAGGAATCGGGCACCTGACGAACCGGGACCAGGTCGAGTATGCCGAGACCTGGGAAGGAGATCTCCACGCGAGCGACTTCCGCGTACAGCTCCAGAGCGGGACCACTCGGGGAGACGCCGCCGGCATCACCGAGCTCGACGTGACCACCAATAGGGCGAATTTCGAGATCCTGTTCGCGCAGACCGACGACGCCATTCTCGAGGTGACCGGCGAGGATCCTTCCGGCGGGCTCTGGGAGCTGCAACGGGAGGGGGAGAAGCTGGTGATCACGGCACCGCGGGGCACCCCGGCAACGGACGCGCCGGGAACGGCGGCTTCGGGCTCACCAGAGCCTTCGGGAACAGCGGCGGCTTCGGGCTCAGCCACCACCACGGAGGCGCCGGCGAGCGGCGAGCAGGCGCCAACGGCCTCGCCGGAACCCGACCAGACGGCAGAGACGAGTACGGAACCCGACCAGACGGCAGAGGCGAGTACAGAATCCGCGCTGGGCAACGAGGATGCCTCCGCGCCGGTCGCGGTGACTCTCACCTTGCCGCAGTCGCTTCAGCAGAACTACGTTGCCGCCACATACAAGGTGTTGGGAGGGTCGCTCACGTCGCATGCGTCCCTGGGTGGCCTGGAGCTTACGCTGTTGGGCGGCGCCGTGGAGATTTCGGGCGACGTCTCATACGCCAACGCCAAGGTTGCCGGAGGCGAAGCAATCCTCGATCTTCGCAACACCGGCCAGCTGTATCTGGACATCTCCGGCGCCGGACGGGTGCGCGGCGAACTTACCGAGATGCAGCCGCAGGACGTCCAGTTCTCCATGAACGGCGGCGATCTGGACCTGACGTTGCCAGGCGGCGTTCTCTACACCGTGGATGTCCAGAACCAGTATGGCGAAGTCAGGGACCTTCTGGAGCAAGATCCCAGCGGATACGGCAACGTTCATGGTGAGGTGACCGGCGGATCCGTGATCCTGCGCCAGGGTGAGCCGCTGGACAACCAGTGAGGCTGCCTGCTCACAGGGGCTGGCGCAGCGCCTTGCGTGCTCTGGAGATCTCCCGCGGGGAATCGACGCCAAGCAGCGCGACCAGCTCGGGATCGCCGTCCGGTCCGGGAGTGTTCCAACGCCACACCCATCCGCGGCGGGTCTCCTCGTACTCCGGGTCGATGCCCGCGGGTACCTCACCCACCAGCGTGATCTCGTGGCCGAACTGGGTGGAGAAGACCTCGGAGGCCTCGATTGTGGCGGGGCGCATCTGGCCGGTCAGATGGGCGGCAACCCGGGCCGGGTCGTTGAGCGCCTGGGTCCAGTGCCCGCCGAAACGCCAACCGCCCTCGTCCAGCACGTCGGCGCAGTCTCCCACCGCGTACAGACCGGGAATTGGGCCGTCCTGGCCCAACACTTGGCCGTCGATTGTAGTGACGATGCCCCCTCGCGGAGAACGCAGGCCGAAGGGGAGGAAGTCAACGCTGGGGCGTACTCCCGTTGCCTGAATGAGCACGTCGCATTCTCCACCCGGGTAGACGGTCTCGAACGTGACGTCGATCCCGGCATCATCGAACCAGCGGCCCCACACCGAATCCACGGTGCCGTGAAAAGTCCTGTCCAGGAAATGGGTGGAGGCCTCCCAGACCTTGACCGCCGCACCACGCTGCGAGGCGGCCGAGGCAATCTCCGTTCCGATCCAGCCCGCGCCAACGATGTGGACCGTGCTGTCCGGCGTGATGGCGGTGGAAATGTCCTTGGCGTCGTCGAGGGTGTAGAGCACCTTGGCCCCCGGGAGGGTCGAATGCGGCGCAGCGCCGGTGGCGATGACGAGCGCATCCACGCACTGTGAATCGACGCGCCACGTGGTTCCCGAGGCGATGTGCGCGGCTGCGCGGGGAATCACGGTGACTGCGAGTTCGTCGAAATCGCCGAGGCCGTCGTCCGCCAGAGGATGCTCGTAGTCGCCGAACAGTTCCTTGGAAAGCGGCGGACGATCATAGGGATCCCGGCCCTCTCCGTCCCAGGCGTACATCGTACCGGTGAAGCCAGCCGCTCGTAGTTCGGCCGCGCAGCGCAACCCTGCCAATCCGGTTCCAATGATTCCGATACTTTGCATCCCACAATGCTAAGCGCTTGGTGGCCTCGGATCCTAGATGGTTGATTCCAGGCCCCCACGCGATTTTCACTGAACAAATGGCTACACAGCGTTGAGGCACGCCAAATACGGCACAGCTCAACGCTGTGTAGCCACCAAGAAAACCAAAGGTCACAGTGCCGGCTCTTATCCGCCCGGCGTGGACTTGATAGGGTGAGGCGTGGCAAATGAAAGGGTACCCGGCAACAGAACATACGCTGTGGTCGCGCTGTGGCTGACGTGCGTGAGCGCCTTGGCGTTCTTGCTGACTGCGGCGACCGCGGTGCGTATTCTCGCCGGAAGCTTTGTGATTCTCGGCCTGCTTCGCGCATTCTCGCCGGCAGGGGCGGTTCCCACCGTGCGCGGCCGCATATTTGACGTGACCGTGTATTTTATGCTCGCGGGCATTCTCGCCTATCGCTCGCGATGGGCGGCCATTCCCATGGTGATGTAGCGGCCGCGGCAGGGGGCTCGTC
>RRZT011442395.1_pt1 | contig 18706 bp, 39 predicted proteins | sample 2165551 | NCBI WGS metagenome assembly RRZT01 (sample SAMN10456910, study PRJNA506462) | wastewater metagenome | biome: wastewater; feature: sludge; material: wastewater sludge; isolation source: wastewater sludge with Escherichia coli K12::gfp cells carrying plasmid... | place: USA: Moscow, Idaho...
TCTTCAAATATAAATGAAAAACGTTTCAACTCTCTATTTCTATAAAACACATTTCTAAACCAGTTATCTACAGATGATTGAACATCTTCCGAATTATCACAACCAAATAATTTATCGTTGCCAACATAACAATCGCATTCTTTCAGTTCATCAAAATACACTGAAGAGTAATTAACTAATATTTTAAACATTTTAATTTCCTTTTTATTATATAAAATATTATATAATAATTAACCTTAAAGTTTAATTAATTCTAGTTGAGTTCAGCAACTATAAACTCGGCATAATTCATATAAGTTTCATGGTCGTCTTCTTCGTAATAAATTTTCTTTTTTATTATACTGTACATTTTAAAATTTATAACAATTTCATCATAAATAGTTAAACCAAGAACATCTTCTTTAGGTAAATCGATATCATCTAATTGTTCTTTATTGACATCTAATAAATATACTAACATTTCTATTTCCTTTTTTTATTTTATAATATTATAATATAGAGAATCTTAAATATAAATTAAAATATAGAAATTAATCTCTATCTGATAAAATATTTAATAAAGACACAAAGATATTAATAATATCTAAGTATAAATTCATAGCGGCGTCTAATGGCTCAATATCAGTGTAAAGAACTTCTTGTGTGTCTATAATAATGTAAATACTAAATACAATAATACTAATCCAAGAAATTACTAAAGCTAATAACGAACTTCCAATTAAAATATTAATAAAACTCACAATTACCAGGGCTAATAAAATCCAGAACATAATTGTGCTGTACTTCATAAAGTCATTTTTAGTGGTTAGTGTGTACGCTGTTAAACCACCAACAACTATCGCAGTTCCAAGTAATGCTTGAAAAATCACTGAAGTTTGTCCTGAGATTATCAAATACCCGAGTAAAGGTGCTAATGTTAAGCCAGTTAAAAAGGTAAAAACGTTATACGATAATAATGATTTTTTAAATATAAACCAAAACAATACTCCAAATTCTAAAGCAACTAGTAAAAAGAAAATTAACCCTGTGATGTTTTTATACATCATTAAACCAATTCCTGCTCCAATAGTTGCTAGCAGTATACCTAAGAAAACATACATATATGTTGCCCTTAACCTCAACATTCCAGAAGCAGAAATGCTTCCTAATTTATTTAAATTTAATTCCATTTTAATCCTTTTTTAATTTAATTTCATATAAATGTAATCTCTTAACCATTTCTGTGTTAATTTCATTTTGTAATAACTCACCATAATATAACTCTTGAACTCTGTAATTCAACCAGTATATTTGAGATTGTTGATAACACAGAAATATCAAAACAAGAATCACGAATAAATCTCTTAATTCTATCATATCTTTAAATTCTTTCATATTAAAATCCTTGTAAACTCAGTACTAATTTATTAATTCCAATCATATCTGCTTTTTTAGGAAGCTTTGTTGTTTTATATAATTCATCAAGTTCTCTATCATTTTCTTCAGCAAATTTAATCGCGAAATCATATGAATCTTTACCATATAGTGAACCATCTCTAATTCCTTTTAAAGTTTTTAAATCATCACCAACTAATTCAGGTTTATAATCACATGTCTGGAGGATTTCTTTTGCTTTTGTCATTAATCTCCAAAGATGAGATAGGTTCTTTAAATCAATTCCAAATTCTGCTTCAAGTGCACTTCTAGCTTCATTTCTTTTACATTTCCATTCCCACATAGCAGCATTAAAATCTCTATCTGCTTTATATTTCATTTGGTCGATACTTAACAAACAAACAAAATCTCCAATATGTTCTGGTTCTTGTGAACGTAATTTACCTTCTGGTGTGAATATCCCATAACCCCCTGTATAAATAGCAAGCATACTTGGAGAAAATGTTCTAAAAGATGCTTCTTTATATAAAAAATATGAAAGATAACTACCAAGACAAATATCGTATCTTTGGCTTTTATCGTATTGTTTACCTTTCAAGTCTTTGGGTGTGCAATAATCGTATAATCTAGGTATTCTATATTCATCTATAGTTTCAATATTTGATAAACTTCTAAATTCAGACCAATTAATAGAAGGTATACTTTTATGATTTTGTGCTGTTTCTCCTGAAACAAATTCAGCAACAACTCCACCAAAATTATCACAAGTCCAATTCCAATCAATTGTTTTACCATATTGTTCTTTGATGAAAGATAGAACTCTTGACACATCTGGATATTTAACTAAGTACTTATCTCTATTTTTAATTTTAGCTAATTGACTGATTGCATACCCACTAAAAGTAAATTTAAGTCTCGAACTCATAAATAAACTTCTATTATCAATTAATTCTTTACCTCTTTCATCAACATAAACAGTATATTTAGTGTTTGTATAATCAATGCAAAGAGTATCAAAAATATTCGGATTTGAATCACTAGCTAACTGCGCAAATCTGTTTAATTCATATATTATACAATCCGAATAATCTTGTAACCCCAGATTAAATTTTTCATTCAATTGTTGAAAAAATTTAGGTTCTGTTATTTGTTCTATTTTCCCTAATAGACCTATTTTAGTTTCCGGGGGAGCAATAAAAATTCCGCGATAATCCCAATCTGATGAATCGGTAGCATTACCATACAATCTCGAACCAGATAATGTCAATAAAATAACCTCTATTTCATACCCGTTGTAATTTATTTTCATGTTAATCCTTTTAATTTTTATAATTATAATATATCTTATATTAAACTAAGTTTAAATTTTAAAATATATAAATAATATAACAAGTGATTTTAATTAAGGGCTGCTCTTTAGTAGGTTCCAGTCCTTAATTAAATTTTTATAATTTTAGTGCTTAAAGCAGAATAAGAAAGAATTTCGCTTTCATTTGTATTGTGATTTAATATTTCAATTTTATCTATATCTCCATCAAACGAATAACAGCTAACATAACTTATTACATCGTCAAATTTTACTTTAGATGTGTTTTCTGGTTTTATTACTTTGTACTTTTGATATTTATCATTGGTGTACGCCATAAAATCATATATGCTACGAATCTTCATTCCATTTCCTTTTTTACATCATTATAGTTTGTTTTTCTAGTTAAACCTTTTGGATTTACTATTGGTATATTATATCTTACAGCTTTTTCAAGAACATATTTCTTAATACTTTTAAGTCTATTTACTTCATTTTCTGCAGCTTTTATTAATTTATCGTACTCTTCATTAATTTCAGCTACGGAATGTAAACAATTAAAGTTAGACGCAGTTTTAATCATTGGAATTTCAGATACTAAATTAGCAGGCATTAATAAATAAGTTGTACTTATAAACTCTGATTGATTCAGTAATCCTTTTTCAATATTTCTGTCTTTATGTAAAATGAAATATGGTCTATGTTCGTTAATAACAACATTTCCTTCTTTGCTCATCTCAAAGAAATCAGGCGACATAACTGTGTCCCAATTTTCTTGAGGTAATTTTTCTTCAAATTTTATATTTAAATTTGTTAACCGTGTTTTCATCTTTTTCCTTTTTTAATTTATATAATTTTATTATAAAGAACCTTAAAACAAAATTATTTTAACTCGGTTTTCATTAAAATCTTCAAAAACAATTTTAGCAGTACAATATTGCATCTCCCAATTAAAAAAGTATTTCCTCCATACATCTCCACTTTCTTCACCTTCACCATCAAGCATAAAAAGAGTCTCCGGTTATAATTTAGAGATGTCTCTCATATTTTCTTCATGACTATACCGGTTACATTATTCTTCAAGAACATAATTAAGTACATAATTAAGTACATTATCACCACAGATAATGTTAAACCTTTCTATAAAATCTTCAGTTCTAATAATATTTGGCATGCTTCTTAATTCATATTTTGTGTAATATCCCATATTTTATTCCTTTTAAAATGGTATCATATCATCAACATTATCAAGTTTAGAATACACTTGATAACATCCCCCAAAATACATATAACCTAATGATTTCCAAGCTTCATCTTTTGTTTTTGAGTAGTAAATTTTAGAACCAGAACTGTCTTGAGTATCTACTCTATAAACATAATCACTATTTTCAAAATCAAAATCTTTTATCTCTACCGGATCTTGTCCAATTTCTTTAATGTAGTATTTTGTCATTTTTTCTTCTTTTTCTTTGTTTTGTTTTTAGAGAAGTATTTACCAGGATTATTTAATCCTTTTTCAATCACCTTTGTATCGGTATCTATATTTAATTCAAAATTACATTCTCTTTACCCAATAACTGCCAAAATACTAGCCTGTGTTATTCCTTTCACTTATAGTCCTTTTTATTTTGCTTTATAAATTTCATTTAATTTTTGACTAAAATAATAATAATAATTCTTATCAGAATAGAACTTAAGATTTTGTATTAACTCATTAAATTTTGCTTCTAAATTAACTGATTTGTGGTTTTCGTAGTTAATTAATATATTACCTTTATTAGAAATACCAAATGTAAAACAATATTTACACCCATCAAATATAAAATAAAATTTATGTGGTGAACTGTCTTCTGACCCATAACAAAACACATCACCACCAAGTTTTGCAAATCTCATCGTAACATATGATGTAATACTATAAAAATTTTCAATTATAAACTGAAAAACATTATCTTTAAACTTTTCTTGATGAAATTTTTCTACATTTATAAAATTATTTTTATCTAGAGATATACTTATCTGAACATCTTGTCCAAGTACGGTTTGTGTTATTTTTAATTCTTTTTGATTCATTTAATTTCCTTTTAAAAATTATAAGTTCTTAGCCAAGGTCTATCAACTTCAATATTATCATCTAAAAAACAATATTCTTTAAGAACCCTTGTGTAAGGAATATTATATTTAGTTAATTCTTTTATAATAGAAGTAATATTATTTTTATATTCATGAACATCTACACATCTATGAGTAAGCATATAAGTACCTTTCTGTGGATTTTTTGAAATTGCGCACTTAAAGTTTTCACAAACCCAAGAGATGTCATTTGTTACTTCATCAGTTAAAATATCAATATGAACTTCATAATATTGTGAACCTATTTTATATGGTATTTTACACGAGAAGTCATCATTAACCATAGATTCAACTTTAATTCGTAACAGGTTGTGTTGTCTCGCAGTTCTTATCATTAATTCTATTTTATAATTTAATTCGTGAATATCATTGCATTTTTCAGCAATCATAGTTTCATTGTAAAGAAACTCTCCATCAATTGTTAAATTATTATGAGAAATTAATTTAAGTTTTAATCTTTGAGCAATATCAATAAATGCGTCTAAAAATTCTGGTTTTGGTGTGATATGTAATTCGAACATTTAGTTTCCTTTCATATTTAATAATTGGTGCATTAATACTGGGTCATTAGCGATTTTAGTCAACATTTCATTTGTAATTTTAATGTTCTGTTGCTCAGTCAATTGTTCTTCTTTTTCTTTCTTTTTCGCAGTTCTAATTTCAGAGCACAGTCTTTCTAATAAATCTTTTTCTGACTCAATATATAATTTTTCAACAGTTTCAGAAATAACATACCCATACCCATACCCATACCCATACCCATACCCATTGTCAAAATTAATTCCATCAAAATGGAAAATTTCTCTTGTAGTATCTTTTCTTAATAATCCTTCAGACTCAAGAATAAATTGAATACCATCTAAAAATCCTTGTGCTGTTGTAATGTGAGATTCACACAAATAATTAGCAATTTTATCAGAAACTCCTTCTAAATATCTTGCATCAGAACGCTTATATTCTTGTATTTGATAGACCATATAATTTGGAATTAACTTTTTAACTGTTTTTGCTGAAACCTTTTCATTTCTAAATAGCTCTAGAATTTCTGTAGTAACTTTAAATTCTTTATAATCTTTCATTCACTTTCCTTATTTAGTGGATTATATTGAGTAGCTAATTTTAAGCGACTCTTAGAATTTTCTACTTTAATTTGAAATTCTTTATCTTCTTTAGTTACATTGAATGTAATAGTTCTACTTGATTCTTCAATTTTTGTTATACCAATCACTTGCATAAGTAGGAATGAAACTGGGTATTCTTCCCAACCGTCAACACCATCATAAACAAGAATGCAATTAAGTGTGTTGTTTTCAATTGTTAAATTATCTGTTAAATATGTTTCTGTTGCTCCAAAATCAAACGAACAGTGTAAAAATCCATTATAATAAGCTTCTACTGGTAGCTTAGAAATCTCAGAACCTTCTAGAACTTGTACTAACATATTAAACTTTAATTTGTTATCTCTAAAATATTGAATATATTCTCTTATAGCGTTGCTATAAATTTCATCTCTTAAAATCATTTATTTATCCTTTTTATTTTTATTATATTATAAAGAACTTTAATCTTTTTATAAAACAATATATTATTTCATAAATTTATAAATCTTATATAAATCTTTATTTGTAATGAATCCATTTACTTCTAGTAAAGGTAATTCTCGTGTTCAATACTAGATAAATCCATATCATCGATAGCTATAATTTTATGGTTTTGTTCTAGGAGATTTCTTATATCATTAACCCTGTTTCCTCTAGATAAACCAATAACATACCCATTTAGATATTTTTCGAGTAGCTTAAAAGCTTTGAACTCTTCATCATAATATGATTTTCCAGGTAACCCATAAGATGGGTTATCATAAATTATATTATTTCCTTCTAATTTTAGAATACTATACCAAGAACTTGTTATAAAAACCTCAGCATCATAAAAATTTAAAATTTTTTGAAGTCTTTTTAGGTTGATCTCAAGAACTTCAAAATTATCTTGCATAGGAGTAACCCAATTATTGTTATTTAAAAAGATACAATCATCTATATCTAAGCATACTATATTCATATAAAACCCCTTTACATTTTTAATTTACTTCTTTTAGAAATATAATCAACACCTTTTGATTTAATGAATTTTATACCTAAATTCAAACAATACTTTCTTGCAAAGTTGTTTGCATCTCGTTCCAGAACTTGTTTTTCATAATCTTCAATGTTAATATCATTATTATAAGTCAGAGAATGTTTTCTGTGGAATTCTGTTAAATATTTTTGTTGATACCAATGTCTTAACTCGTGAAAGAGTGTAAAAACTAAAAACTCTTTTGACTTTTTATATGGACCTTTAGCACAATATATGAAAATTGGTTCACGTGCACTAAAAGTATAAAATGCAGAACCACCAATATTTTGAAATTCTGAATAACTTCTATCTCGTAAATCATATTTCCATTTATAATACAGAAATATACAATATCCTATAATGTTTCTGTTAATAAATAAAACTGGAACTTCACACGTTCTGTATATTTCAGGTAATTCTTTCAAATAATAATGAATTTGTTTATTTCTTAAACCAAAACAAAAATTTATAATTTTCATTTAATTCCTTTAACCTGTTTGTATTTGTTCACGTGATATTTGTAAAGATAAAATTTCTAAATCATACGCTTCTAAAAGAACAGCATCAGCAACACCATTTGATAAATCTTCACTAGAAATTGATGTATCAACATTAATTGTAATAGGCGTGTCTTCTGGAAATTTTATATGTATTGCTGTGTTGTTTAATAATTCAGTATGTTTTGTGCTCATTTTTAATTCCTTTTTAATAACCATATACGAAATCTGATAAATCAGATGCAGTTTCAAAAGTAATATTCGGATAAAGTTCCTCGTATTCTTCTGTACCACTGAACTCATTAAATACTTTACAATAAAACGAAATAAGTACATATTCTTCAACATCTTCGTAACCAGATTCTTTCAATATAGAAATATTAGCTGTTTGTTTGGCTAAAGCTTCTTTTCTACTATAATTTTTCATTTTTATCCTTTTATTTTATATAAGATAATTATATAATAAAGGACCTTAAAACTTAATTAATTATCAAAAACAGACCATAAAAAAAGCCAGATAGATTAAATTCTATCTGGCTTAGAATTTTTTTGTAATGAAATTTATATAACATGCTTTAGTCCCGGGAAAATATAAATCTATGTTAGTTATAGAAAACTCTGATGAGTTGGAATAAATTAATATTTCTATATCATCTGCAGCACCTTCATCCCTCATTTATTTTAATTGAATTTCAAGTTCTTCAAGTGTCATTTTTCACCTTTACAATATTTCAAATTACATCAGTTACATCAGTTACATCAGTTACATCAGTTATAAAATTTTTATATATTCCATATTATAAGTGAAATCTTTAATTTCAATTCCGTACTTGCATTATTCATTATTTGATGATTCGAATATTGCATTAGTATCACCGTATTTGCTTTCTTTGATGGTATTCATCCAAATCGTTATATCAGCATTAAACCAAGCATAATCTAACTGTTCTTGTAATTTTTTTAGGAAGCGTAATTTTTCCACTTCCTGGAAGCCCGCAAATAAGAATATTAATTTTCCCAATACCAGTATTTATACTTTTTCTTCTCTTTTTCTTCTCTTTTCATTTTTCTTACTTCACTATTATTAAAAGAACTAATTAAAAGTTTTTCTCCCTCGATGAATTCATCAAATTCATCTTCAGTCATAACATCTTCTAGAATTGATAATTGACCTTTTAAATAACCTAAATCAAATCCTCCATAATAAGAGAAATTTTTCATTGGATTTTTACCATGTCTCTTTTGAATAACTAAGATTTCACCTTTTATTTTTAGAGCTCTTCTAACTAATTTTTTCATTTTTATTTTCTCCAATCTTTTAATAATTCTTCAATTTTTGGTAATGCTGTTGTGGCTGGTTCGTAATTATTTAATTTCATATTTATCCTTTTTATTATGTTTATTCTTCAATCAGTAATGCGTACCAACCTTTAAATTTATAAAAATTTAAATTAGTTAATCTGGATATTGTTGATTTATTTTTTAATTCAACATATATTGGTTTACCATTATTTTTAAATGATTCAGCTAAAACTCCTCCTGGAAGATTATTTTCTTCGCATGTTTTACAAAAATTGCCAAAACATTCAAATTGAAGTTCATTATCTGAATTGTAGATGTTTATTCTTTTGTATAGATATGTTAATTTTTTACCAGCGTTTAATCCTCTTAATTCACCTGTTTTTATTCTTTCATCGTCAACAGGAACTCTTAATTTATTATTGTCTTTATCTTTAACTACAGTAAATCCCTTATTAATACCAACTAAATTAAAATCTTTAATTTCTTTGCTATTTTTATCTATATGATATGTATTTCCATTATAATCTTTATATGTCCCTTTATTGTGATGTATACTTTTGAAATCACCATTTTTGAATTCTTCTGACGTAATTATACGATTTTCACCATTATCATTGATACATACATTACCATCGTAATTTGTTATATAATTTTCTCTATTCTTTAGGAATTCAGATTTATCTATGATAACATATTTATTTAACAGTTTATCTACAACTGAAATTTTATCATCCATATAATTTTTATACTTAGATCTATCAAAATCTTCTACTTTAATGTGTAGTATTTTATTTGTTTGCAAATCTATAACCAATTTATGTCCAGTAAACATTTCACCACCAGGTGTCATATTATATCCATCATACAATGTATTATACTTATCTATATAATATATTTCTCTATTTTTTAATTCTTCATCACAGTATATGTTATCTTCTAATATTTCCGAAATTATATTATCTTTCCCATATAATCGTATAGCTTCATGAAATTCCAACGTAGATCCTTTCAATGCATCAGTTATATGACCTTTTAGTCGATGCTCCATAGTGTGCTTTGTTAAACCTATATATGATTTTCCTGTATTCTTTATCGTATGTTTATATATTAAACCCAAAGTTATCTCCATTTTTATATTATTTATAAAAATGAATGTTGATGAGTTATTTGAGGTTTTTAGTTATAATATTTATGATATTATTTTCCATATTTGCATACCCTTCCCTGTCATTTCTCATAATAATACAGTGTCCTTTATGTGCTGATATACAAATATCAGGCGGAACGCCTTTATGTAAGAAAGGATTACATCTATTGTGATTTCCTATCATATTTAATCTAAATAAACCATTATCCGCTTTATATGCGTCGTACACAAAATCTAATTCTTTAAATTTTGGTAATAATGTTTTTATATATTTCTTATTAATTTTTTTATGTTTTATGTTAACTTCAATCCAATTACAAACACAAGTTTCTACCGGATATTCTAATATTTCAACTAACATCCGTCATACATTCGTTTAATAGTTTTATGAGCTTCATTTGGTTCTACCGATGCTAATTGAACTCTTCTTTCATTGTAGAAGTTATGAACCTTCTCAAAATTTTTCTTCCACGTACTTTCGTTACATATTTCTTCAATTTTATGATTTTCCCAAAGTCCATTGCTATCTCTGAATGTGCTAATACCACTTTCTGCAGATAAACCAGCTCCCGAGAAAATTATAATTTTAGGGTCTAAGTCTTTATAAATTCTTTTCATTTTAATCCTTATAGAGAATCTAATAATTCTTGTTTTGTTTTAAATACATCTTCTTCTAAATAAATCCTAGTTTCAGCGTTATCATCATTCTTAAATAAAACAGAATATTTAATATACATTTTTTCTTTAAGTGCTGATATTTGGATATCTTTTATAAATCCTGTTTTTACTTTATTGCTGTGTAAAAATAACATTCATCTTCTACGTTTAATTTTGTTTCTATTTTCATTTAATTCTCCTGTTTATAATATTGTTCAAAATTGGTTCTAGAACTTTAAATATTTTTTGACATTTTTATATCTTTTATAAATTTATATCAACACATTTTTTACAAACTATAGAAGCTTGTACGGATTCTGTTGTATCTCCAACGAAATCAAATCTAATACCATCATATATTTCTCCCATATCAATATAATCTAAACCTAATTCTTTAGCAAAGTCTTCCAAACCTTCACAATTTTCAAACACGGTTTTTTGTTTACTGCAATTTAATCTATCTGTTGGTTTTCTAATTCCAATAATACTATGCTCATCTTTATTAAAAGTAACAGTAAATTCTGATTTTGAAAACCTAAAACAAGTGTCATTTTCTCTACCCTTTCCTGATACGCAATTAGGATAACCTATATTTAATCCTCGTGTTAATATTTCGCCTAATTTATTAGAATCAGTTATATGTCTGACTTTAATTCTATCATTCAATTGAGATAAAAATTTACTTTCTGATTTTTGTTCATTCCATTTCATGTTTTTATTATTAACTTTTACTTCTGGCAAAAACAAAAAACTCTTAGAATCAGATAAATATTTTCTAAATTCATCTCTTAATTTTTCTTTATTCATTTTGAATCCTTTTTTATATAAGATATTATAATATAAAATACATTAAATTAAAATTAAAATAAAAATATATAAATAATAATAAAAAAAGGAAATAAAGAATGAAAAACAAAAAATATGAAAAATTCCTGAATGAGATGACAGTTACTGGTGATATTTCACAGTTTCCTGAATTAATCAAGCCAATTTTATACAAAGTATACACAGAATCGCTTGTTTCAGAAATTGCAGATATTCAACCACTTAAAAGTCCAGTAGGTAAAGTTTACACCCTATTTTCTTCTTATGGTGGTAAAAGCGGTGAACATATAAATTCAATAAATAGTACTATTATTGTTCTTAGTGAAAACACATTAGTTCTAGGGGACTCTGTGAGTACTGCTACTGGTACGGGAACAGTAGAACATTCAGAAGATAATAAAATTCTAGTACACATTGCATCAGGTTATTTTGAACCAAATCAAACAATTGGAACGGCAACAATTCTTGATGTTATAACTAACAGAAACTATATCAGAAGAACATTTAAAAATTATTCTGGTCCATTGATAACAGCAGATGGCGAAAATTTAACAAATATTCCCGAAATATCACATGAATTAATTGGAAGAACACTAGAAGTTAAAACTAGAAAATTAAAATCAAAAGTATCACAAGAAGTTATGGAAGATTTAAGAAACATGTATGGTGAAGATTTCCAGAAAGAAGTACTTGAAAATGAATTTGCATCTGAAATCATTCAAAGTATAGATAATGAAGTTATAAGTTATTTGAAAAGTATCGCAACGCCAGTATCAGATGTTGTTTTAAAGAATTCTCTTGGTATGCAATCGGGAATTGCTGCATTATCAGAGGACATTTACGCTAATCTTTATAAATTAACTATAGATATTATGAGAAATACAAAAAGAAAGAAAAATTTCTTTGTTCTTGCTGACGCAGCAACAACGGCATTATTATTAAATTCACCTCTTCATGCTAAACCTAGAGAAGATAAGAAAAATACGTACTATATGGGTGAAGTAGGTGGGTTATTTGACCTTTATATGGACCCGTATAGCATAGATCATTATGTTCTTGTTGGTTATAAGAGCGAGAATTCAGAACTTGGTGATGCTGGATTAATTTTCGCGCCATATATGAACACAATTCATGAAGCAGTAGAAACTGATACCGGAAAATCAGTATTTTTTAATACTATGAGATATGATTATATTAGTCATCCTCAAGACACAACTACCGGAGTTTCAGATAGTATATTCTTTAAGATGTTTAGAGTTGATATGTCGGATATACCAAATCTAGATAACATGGATAATAGTAAAAGATAAGCTCTAGAGCTTATCTTTAATTTTTGTAGAATAAAAATTAATACATTTTAAAGTTAAGTCATTCAATATATTAATATTCTATTTTTATTTTGAAGTTAATTAGACAGTATAAAGATTTGTTTATCTTTATAGATAATTTCTCTAATAAATCTTTCTTTAGTTTCATTTTCAAAAATTCTTTGAAAATGATTGATGTCTTGTACTTTGACATCAAAAATATATTGAGAATCGTTATATATTAATTTTAATCTTCTTTTATCTAAATCAAAAGATATTTGACTTAGAATATATTCTAATTCATTTAATAAATCTGGTGCAAATCTATTTAAAATTCTATCTTTATATTCTTCATCTGTTTCTAATTTATCAACTAAAATTTCAGATTTTAAATAAAGCGATGTTGTACTAACACATGGGTCGTATTCACAAACATCTACCGTTAAATATTGCTTTTGAATCTCAAACCACTTAATATCTTTATCGTTCGTTACAATCGATAAAACGTCTTTTTCTGCTAGTTCGATTTCTTCTTTATATGTCGATTTAAGCAAATCAATATTTGAAAGAATTTCTATCGTTTGTTTAGTATATTCTCTTTCAATAATCTTATTACTGTTTAAAACCGCATCAATCGCTTCTAATCTTTTAATTTTAAGTTCATTTTGAATAGTACTTAAAATATTTGTAATTTTAATTCTCATTTTAACCTCTTTTAATTTATATAAGATAATTATATAATAAACAACCTTAAAATTTAATTAAGTTCAAAATCATCACTATAATTAATATTTAATTTTTCATGTTTCTTTAATACGCTTTCAAAATTAATACTCATAATACCATCAATATCTTCATTAAATGTTAATTTAACCAAAAATGATTTTAATAACTGGTTATTGATTCCTATATTTTTCAATAAATCAACCAATAATATACTATCTTTAGAACTACCAAATAATGCTTTAAAGTCTTGTTTCTCTAAGTATGTTAATAAAAATTTACCATGAATTAATTTAATGATATGCTTATAGCTGTAATTTTCTCTAAAAATTTCTTCAAGAGCTGTTTTTATGTCTTTTTTGGGTTTAAATTCTTGTAATATAACATAAGCAGCATCAATTGTTTTAAAATCTACTCCACAAACTGTATACTTTTTTACTTCTTTAATTTCAACCATTTCAATCCATTTTTAATTAATTCTTAACTCAATACTATCAAATCCTTCTTCAAGAACAGGGAATACAAAACTCGTCATCATGTTTTCAATAACTGTTCTTGAAATAAATTTTCCTGTTTCTTCATATCTTTTATCATTTCTAATAAACAACTCATCATTATCAGTCATAAGCACTATTGCTCTCTTGTGAAATTTTGGAAAATGATTTAACATTTTTCTTCTTGAACTTAGCGATAATTGAGTCATATCAATAAGAATATCAGATTTATTTTTAGATATTGAATTCAATAAATCTTCATACTCTTTATTAAATTCTTTTAGAAGTGTTTCATCCTCATGTAAGAATCTATACATTGTGTTATAGTTTGAAATCTCACCAGTTTTTCTCTGATAAAAATCTTCTAACATATCATCTCTAGAGACAACAAATAAATGTTTATCTCTCTTTTGCATTTCTGCTCTAAGAGTGCTTTTACCACTATTGGGTAACCCAATAAGAATAGTTAGTGTCTTTCCTGGTTCTTGAGTTGTTGGTTTTAAAAATTTTCTTTTCTCATACTGAGAATATAAACCTTCATCAACTAATCTAATTGCACCATTTTTATCTGCTTTTCGGAACTCATCTCTTAAAAAAAGAATATCAGATGTTTCATCAATATATGTTCCATGCAATGACACAACTTTAATAATTTTTTCAATTATTTTATCAGCGTAAATTTCTGGAAATTCAGCTTTTAACTTTTTAAGAACACCAACTGAAAAAAATGTCGACACTCCTTCGTGACCTTTAAATGAATTTCTGATAGGTTTAGTTTCATTAGCAGGCATTGTTTCTTGACAATTTGGTTTTCCTGTATCGTGTAGTAAAGCAGAAGTTATAAGAACTATATAATCTTCATTATTATACTTTTCTTTTTGTGCTTCAATCCAAGTCATTACCATATATACATGAGACAGTAGATTTCCTTCTACATGGAATATGTTAGGTTCAAACATATTTACCGTGTGATTAGATTCACACATATCTCGATATTTTTCAGGTTCATTTTTTATAAACCAAGTTACTAATTTATCTCTTGTTATTTGTGTTTTCATTTATTTCCTTTTAATTTATTTCCTTTTAATTTGTTCTAGTTCAATTACAAAAATATTCTCTATCATGATGTAACTGATATGTTACTTTTTTAGTATATTTATTTGTGTATTTTGTTACGTAAACTTCCATTCCGATAATATCTGGTTTTACAGAACATCTTTTTGAAATATACTCTGTTTGAACATCACCATTTGTTAACTGATATGTCACAAAGAATCTTTTAGGTGGGTCGTAAGATATAACTTTACCATTGAATGACTCATAAGTTTCATCTACATTCTCACCAGTTTGAGCATATATTAATGTGTTTAATAATATTAAAAATGTAATTAATTTTTTCATCGATTACCTATAAATATTTGGTAAGTATTTAAAATACAAAGGTAAATAAGTATTTATTTGTTCTTGCATTAATATACCCGCTTCTAGAATAACCAAAACAATATTTAATATCATAATACCCATATTTATCTAAAATCCATTGAAGTTTGTAAAACTTTTTAGATTTACTTAAACCATTTCTTAAATAATAGAGTTCTAAATCATTTAATCTCTGTATTCTTTTTAATCTTAATTTTCTCATTTATTATCCTCTATAATATAGTTGTCTTTATAATTTCTTGCATAATAATCAATATTACAATCTTTTAGTAATGATTCAACAATATCAAATTTCTCATGCATTTTTTCTTCAAAGAAATTTAATTTATCTATAGAATCAGTTTTATCCAACGGGATACTCATTTTAATATCTTGTTTTATAGAATTAAAATGATAAATTATATCCATAAGATTTACTACAGCTATTTCTTCAAATGAACTTCCTCTTTTTGGATAGATATCTCTATTATCCCTCATATCACGATGTAATTCTTTAAAATTTCTAAGCTTCATAAGGTAACTCTCCTGTAAATGGAAAACAATAATCATAATATTCACCCGAATGCTTTGTTTCGAAAGAATTATACTTAGACATTCTTAAAAATCTATCAAGAATAAACCCGATTGGGAAATTCTCAGGATCTTCACAAAACCAACAGTAATCTCCTTCTTTTGGACTCCATGGTTCTATATATTCTTTAAAGCAATCTTGTATTAAATAATCAGGGTGTGATTTCTCCAAAGACCTATATACTTTAACTTTGTATGTAGAGCCATTATCTTCTAGCACTTTACATAATTCATCATCACTTATAACCCAATCACCAACCTTAAAACTCATTCTTTTATCTCCAATTTTAAAATATCATTATTATCTGCTAAATATACGTCGTAACTGTTTGTTTTTTCATTTATTTCAACACAGAACATATCTTCATTTAATGTATAGAAATGCGATTCGTTTAATTTCTGTGTTTTTAATTCTGGAAATTCTTCAAAAAATTCATTTATATCCCAGTACAAAGCATTTGATGTTGTAAAAGACATCTCAAAAATAGAATTAATTCTTAAATATTTTTGAGATGGTTTTATCATAAAAACAACCTTAAATAATGATTGCGAATAAGTTAATTCTATAAAGGAAATATCTTTCTTAAAAAATCCTTTTTTTGCTTTAAATAAAATTAAATCAACTCCTTTTTGCAACTTTTCGTTGAATTGATTTAAACCTAATTGATTATTTGTTCTTGTTTGAATTCTACTCAATATAGAATGTGAATTGCTATCATTTATCTCAATTATGTAGTTTTGATTTGAATTATCAATAAATTTCCAATTCTTTTTAATTATCTTTAATGATTCTTTTAGTCCAACTTCTTCTGTTAAATTATATAAATCTCTAAATTTCATATTTTTCTCTTTTATTTTAATTATATAATAAAGAACATTAAATCAAAATAAATTTAGCTTTTTCAATCAAGAATTTATTACAATTTTCTTCTATATCAATATAACCATCAATTATATCTAATCCTTTTATTAATTGCACTTCAATTTTACTTTGTTTTGGATTATAAATAGTCGCAATACTATATCCATGTTCTTTTAATTTTATTTTAGCTTCATTAATTGTCATTTTCTTAATTCCTCCATTATCGCACTTTTCATCATTTCAGTTGTATCTTTATCATAACCACCACCTGCATTAGAAACATACTTAGAAATATAATTTTTATACATAAAGAAAAATGTATCTACAGATTTAATTCCATTTTTAATACTTAATGATTCTTTTTGGTTATCGTGATAAAAGCCTTCACCAATATCAAACACAGTTTTTACTAAATTTATTGTTATATTCATTTTGTCTCCTTCATTTTTAAATTCTTAACAGATTCTAACAACATTTTAATTCCATCAAAAGTAATTTCATTTAATAAATAATGTTTATTCTTTTTGTTCTTTGTATCTGGAATTAAAAGAGGTATTAATTTAAAATAAGTGTACTTTTTATGTTTGCTTATTATTTTAGCAGAACCAAAATAATAATTCCATATAGTTTTATTAGCAGCAGAATTATCTCTTAATTTCTCTAGGAGTTTCATTCTTTTTTCAATAGAGTACTGATTTAAATGTTCAATAATCTGTTCTTTATTGAGAGATTTCAATGATGTTGACTCTTTTATTTTAGTTGTTTTTGTAATCGTATTATTTTTCATATCAAGAACAACTTTCGTTTTTATACTTTTTGAATAATCTTTATATTGTGTACTTAATCTATCAGCTACAACGTTTAATTCTCTTGGAATCCAGATAAAATCAACAAATCCAAGACTCAAAATATAATCACGGTTTTCAGAATAGATTTGTTGACTATCTGTAAAAATTCTAGATTCTTTTACAATATCATTTAATTTACTGTATCTTATAGCTTCTTCAAGAGCACCATATTCGGCTTCATAAACGTTATCGCCAGTTTTAACTATACTTAGCTCAAATCCGTTTGAGCTATCATAAATTCCAATACCTATAAGTTTATTCTGAACTTGCGAACTTCCATCAATATAAATGTTATGCATACGTATCCTTTTTATTTTATATAAGATATTATATAATAAAGAACCTAAAATTTTAATTAATTAGAACTCTAAATTAACAATCATTTTTAGTTTATCTCTGTGAACATCTGAAAATTTTTCATTAATTTTTTCAATATCAGCTTTAGTTCTTTTTGGATGAGTTAATGAACCTTCTAAACCTTTAGTCGCTGTTCTTCTACAATGAAATTCTGATGCGACAAGCGTTACTAATTGTCTACTAATACCGTAAAAATCAGCAATCTCTTGATGAGTATTTTTAGGATTTAAAGTTAATTGAACTGCAATTTTAGCTCTAATTATATCATTTAATCTATCTTTTCTTTGTGTTTGTGTTGTTTGCATATTTTTCCTTTATTTTAATTTTGTTATCGTAGTATTTCTGGTTTTAATAATACTTGTATATGAAACTTCAACCACTCTTTGATAATAATATTCACTTCCACAAGTATCACATATATTAGTATCTTCATCAGAACATTCCCAACTATCAGACTCTATATGTCCACAATAAGGGCAAGTTATTTCGTCACTTTGAAATATCTCATCTTCATCAATAGGTTTCTCTATATACTCAATAGTTATAATATCTTTAATTGTATCAAAACTACAACATCTTGCAAGTTTGCCTTCTATTTCGACTATACCATCTGGAAATTCTTTTATACTCTGTATTTCACAAATGGTTTCTGGAATATAATCTTTATTTTGTATTGTTTTTAAATAATCTTTAAATAATATAACTTTCATATATTTCCTTTATTTTTAAATTAAATTATTCATTAA
>RRZT010767553.1_pt1 | contig 18684 bp, 15 predicted proteins | sample 2165551 | NCBI WGS metagenome assembly RRZT01 (sample SAMN10456910, study PRJNA506462) | wastewater metagenome | biome: wastewater; feature: sludge; material: wastewater sludge; isolation source: wastewater sludge with Escherichia coli K12::gfp cells carrying plasmid... | place: USA: Moscow, Idaho...
TCCGGATAAACGTTCGCTTTTTCTTCGAGATCAACCCGTCTTAACAGTTTCATCGCCGTTTCTTCAGCTTCTTCTTTGGTTTTAAGTTTAAGCGCTATGGGGGCAAAAGAAATATTTTTTAAGACCGTCATATGCGGAAAGAGATTAAACTGCTGAAAAACCATACCAATATCCTGACGATATTTATTGATATTACCATCAGCTCTGGTAATATCATTACCATCCACTTCTACGGTACCGCTGCTGGCCTCTTCCAGGGCATTGATACAACGCAATAACGTACTCTTGCCCGAACCTGAAGCACCAATAATACAGATAACTTCCCGTTCTTTGACTTGCAGGTTAATATCTTTCAGGACATCCAGATCGCCAAAACTCTTTTTGAGGTTCTTAATTATTACTTTTCCCATAAGACATTTTCCTTTCAATTCGTTTTGAGATCTTTGATAAGATCATAATAATGACAAAGTACATCATTGCCACAATCGCCCAAACCTCAAAGGATTGATAATTATTGGCAATAATCAGCCGCCCGGTCTGGGTTAATTCGGTCACACCAATGACTGATAGCAGAGATGTGTCCTTCAGGGTAATAATGCACTGATTGATCAAAGCCGGAGTCATGGTCCGGATCGCCTGGGGTAAAATAACACTCCGCATCGCCATGCCATAGGGTAAACCTAAACTTCGGGCGGCTTCCATTTGGCCCCTACTGATCGACTCAATCCCACCACGGACGATCTCGGCCAGATAACCGCCAGCATTCAGGCTTAAGGTAATAACGCCGGAAACAACCGGATCTGATTGGATTCCCAGAGCCGCTGGAATCCCAAAGTAGATAAAAAAGGCCTGGACCAATAATGGTGTACCCCGGACAATATCTACATAAACAAGAGCAATAGCTCTTAAACTTTTTCTCTTCGATACCGACAGGAGCCCAAAAACCATCCCTAAAATACCTGCTAAAATAAGGGAAATGATTGTAATCTCAACCGTCAAACCCAGTCCGGCAATCAGGCGGGGCCAATACTGTACAATTAATGCTGGTATACTCACGTCAACCTCCTTCTATGGTTCCAGTTGTCCAACAGTCTTTACTCACACATACGCGATCACGCAAGTAAACACTTTTAGATAACTTAGAGAAATCATCTGCCCGCAAGATAATTTGCTGACAGATGATTTCAAAATTAATAACGTGTTAAATTTTTTCTAACAGATTATTTTTTGATATAGGTATCCAGGATTTCCTGATATTTTCCATTAGCTTTCAAGTTGGCTAAACCGGCGTTGAACATTTCAATCAACTCTGGGTTTTGTCCTAATTTTACTGCGAAGCCATAAGAACTGCCTTTTTCCATTTCGGTAACCATTTTAAGTGGCACACCGCTAGCGATGGCATCACCAACGACGGGATAGTCTTCAAATAGGGCTACTGAATTGCCAGCTTTGACATCTTCATACATGTTGGCTGAATCCGGGAAGGAAACAGTTGTAAAACCATATTGATCTTTAATTGACTCGGCAAAAGTCGACCCTTCTGTTCCAGTTTTAACGGCAACTTTTTGGCCCTTTAAATCGGCATAAGTTTTGATGGTATTGTTTGACGCTGAAACGGCCATGACAACACCAGAATCAAAGTATGGTTCAGAGAAATCAAAGGTTTTTTTTCGTTCGTCGGTAATACTCATTCCGGCAATCATACCATCGGACTGGCCGGTTGATACCTCACCTAATGCTGCATCAAAACCAACAGCTTTTAATTCATATTCGAAACCCTGATCTTCGGCAATGGCAGCTAAAAGATCAATATCAATCCCAACCCGTTCACCCTTTTCATTTTCATACTCAAATGGTTTGAATGTTGTATCTGTTGCGATTACATATTTCTTTGTATCACTGCTAGTTTTTGTTGTTCCGCCGGAACAAGCTGCAAGTGATAAAACCATAACGGTTACCATTACCAAAACACTGAGCTTTGCGATTTTTTTCATTTCTTTTCCTCCTAATAATATTAAGTTTTGATGCATCTTTAGCCAATACACCCACTTTTATACAGGTAGCAGTATATCATTTTTATAAAAAAATCGCAATAAAAAAATAACCACCGATGATCACAATCGATGGTTATTGTTTCCCGAATAATTGCTCCGGCTAATCTTTATCAATTCCCGGGTGTGCGCCAATCCCGTACAAGCCTGGCGCAGACATCTGGTTATAATTTTTGATTTATAGAGTAATGGCGGACTATTCTTCCGGATTTTCAGTCAAATATTTGCGGATCGATTCATAGTCACCTTCGGCCACGATGAACTCGGAATCCAGATTTTCCAGTACCACTTCTTCCGGCAGAATTTCAACGACTTTCTCTAAGGTGTTTCTGTTTTGAGCTTCAACTATCAGCAAGTCTTTTTGATCCAAGGCGATCTTGCGCTGGTTCAAACCGGCTTCAATAATGTCCAGATCATTGATCCGTTTATTAATCAGTTTGGAAAGGCGAATCAGATCGTCCAGAACCTCATCGACCACGAATTGTTTATCAATGATCATTTTCAGTTTTTCCCGAATCAGATTGCCGGCGGCCACAATTTTTTCATCACCGGCGATCGGTTGATAATTTTCAACTTCCGTCTGAAAATCACTGATCGCCCCTTGCAGATATTGGGTTTCTTTCATCGATTTTTCAATCTCGATAAACAGATAGCCCAGTCGTCGTTCAATCGACAAAAAGCCTTCTTCGTTATCGCTCATTTCGGATTGATTTGCTTCAGAAGCACTTTTATTCAGGGTCTCCATTTTGGGAAAATCGGCCTTATTCTCTTTGATCGTTGGTAATTCACTAAAAAGATCGGTGCTCGTCTGCAGGGGAATTGGATTGGTGGCTTGCGCTATTTGCGATGGCCGCGCAATGGTCTCCGCAACCGGCTGATTAGTGCTTAATGGTGTCGCGTCGATTCCAGCTGTCATACCGGGTAATCCCACCGGCATTTTTTCAGGTGACGGAGTCACTTCCTGATTGACCAGTTTCCTGGCGGTATGACTGGTAAAAGCGTCTTGTTCCAATGAGATCTTGTTTTCTTTTTTTAGATTTTCCTTGATTTCATTGAGAAAATCACTGGTTTGATAGCGCTTTTCTTCCTCAACAATTTTTGGTTCATCGGCTTTGGGAGAATCGACATAACGTTGCTGTCCTCTTTTTTCATTTTCCAGCAGGCTGGTAAAGATACTGTCATATTCCGATTCCTCTTCATCATCTCGAGATAACCAGTTTTTTTTCTCGCTTTTCACTTTTTTCCCCGGGCTTTTATCTGCTTTGACTGATTCATTTTTCTTTTCACTTTTTTTGTCTTTTCTCGATTCTTTTTTTCGTTCCTGCTTAGGAATGCGTTCATCTTTTACCTTTTTGAGATCGTTGCTATAATCATCATCCTTACCAATAAGAACCCACCATAACAGGTGGCATAGCGTGATCATAAAAAAGTCTGCAATGGTTAAGCCAATAAAAAATGTCCATGGCACTGAAGGAATCAGAAAAAAGCACACGGCAAAAATAATCCCGTTGCCAAGGATCGTAATTCCACCACCGATGAAGGGAATATTCTTCCGCAACAGGTTTCTGTTTAAATCATATAAGGCTAAAATGATTACTTTGATCCCCACAAAAAAAGCCATCAGAATAATGTAGGCATTCGCATTGGCAAGTGTCATCAAGACCTGATATCCCAATAAAAACGCATATCCGGAAATTGCTAAACCAATGATATCAAAAATCAACAAACCCCAGCATTTACCAAAACTTAATTTCATCAAATCACTCCTTGCTGTCATTTTCAGGGAAAGTTCTGTTGTTTTCACGCGAACTTCCTCCAGCGACGGAAACCTGACTAAAGGTTTCCGTCAAGGCATCCAAACCCTCTGCACTTCGATACAATGCCTCAATTTCCTGAAGCTTCTGATACTCACGATTGAGTGTTTCTTCTTTGCGATTCACTTCTTCATGACGCTTTTTCAGAATAGCCAGAGCAGTTCCTAATGAGTCCAGCATGTCCTGAACCATTTTTTCCCGTTTTTCGATATTGGCCAGTTGGCTGTTAAGCTCTTCAGCCCGGTAATTGGGTATTTTTCCTTCACTTTTTAAAAAACGGGTTTCTTCTTCCTTCAGATCTTCAAATACGCGCTCAAAATTTCCGGAATCAGGTCGTTGTGCCGTTTCATCGAGCCGATTCTGCTCGGGCTGAGCTGCACTGTTTTGAACGGTTTTGAGGATCAGTGATTTTAATTCTTCATCTTTTTTTAAAATCAACTTTTCTAAATTCTCAATGCGTGATTCAACATATTCAAAGTACTCATTTTTTCCATTGAGTTCCTGTTCATTTGCCATATTAACCCCACTCCTATACTTGCTATCGATCTTTGCCTTCTATTATAACAAAGTTTTCCTGAAATGTATAACAAGATTTACTCCCCCCTGATTTTTTCTATTCGTATTATTTTTACAAATAGTTACAAATATGATATAATGTCCCATCAGAAGTCTAAAATTCTAATATTTCTGACTCATTTCCAAATTTAAGACGTTAGGAAAGCCTTGCAGATCGCGTTTCTGCTGAAATCTGCAGATTTCTTATTTGCCGATAAAATGATTTACAAATGAGGTAAAATTTTGAATAATCGAAAAAAAAGTGTGATCGAAAATAGACGGAATCCTTCTTCGCAAAAAACATCTAATAAAAATTCAAGACCTGACACCCGCCCGCTTAAGACCATAAAGTCTGAAACCAGAAAACAGCAGGATTCCCGTCGGGAAAAAACAAAGCCGGTAATTCTTCCCGATCCGCTGCCGAAGAAAAAGAAAAAAAACAATGGTTTTATGAAGAAATTCATGCGCACCATCTTGCTGGCTATTATCTTTCTGATGGCCACCGCTTTTGCTGTTAATGCCTTTTTTTTAGGCAATGTCACCAGCGATTTAAAGGGCAATTTAAGCAAATATGGAATCAGCGATGAAGCCGCCAGCTTTGCCAAACAGCATAAAATCGTAAACATCGCAGTGTTCGGAGTCGATGGCCGTGATGATGTTGAAGGTGACCGGACTGATACCATCATGGTCGCCACCGCCGATTACGAACACAGTAAGGTCAAGGTCGCATCGCTGATGCGTGATACCTATGTTTATATCGATAAAAAATACGGCTATGATAAACTGAATGCCGCCTACGCCTATGGTGGTCCAGATTTGGCACTGCAAACCATCAACCAGAATTTTGACACCACCATTACCGATTACATCACCATCGATTTTAACGCCATGGTTTCGATGGTCAATGCCGTCGGCGGTGTCACCATTGATATTGAAACAGAAGAAGAGCTGGACTGGGTCAATGAATACCTGATGGACGTTAATGAAAAAGTAGCGACGGGATCCCCTTTTTTAGAAGAAACCGGATCTCAGCTGGTTGATGGCTCCCAGGCCCTGGCCTATTGCCGGGTCCGTTATGTCGGAGATGGGGATTTTGATCGAACCCTGCGGCAACGGGTCGTTTTTGAACAGGTCTTATCAAAAGCTCTTGATCTCGAGCTCAAAGAGCAATATAATCTGGTGATGGCGACCTTACCGTATGTCGAGACGTCTCTGAGCACCATCGAAATGATCAAGTATGGTGGCAATCTGGCTTTAATGCCTTCAAAGGATATTGAACAAAGTCGTTTCCCCACCGATGAACTCATTTCACTGGATAACCTTGATGGGGTATCCTACGTCGTCCCTAACACCCTGGCTGATAATATTGAAGCTTTCTATCAATTTATTTATGAGACTGCTTATACCCCTTCAGATACGGCTGTGGCGATCAGCGACGAAATAGAGGATGCGGTCAATGGGACTTTAAACAACAGCGACTCTTACAAAGAAGAATCGTTCAACTAAAAATATTTAAGCCACCTGCTGCACTCGGCAACAGGTGGCTTTTAGTTTAATGATGACCAATTGAGAGTAATCGAATGAATCCACTCAATCTTTCCCGATTATGGTTGACGCACAATATTGGGAACTCCAAAGTAATCTGCCAGGGCTCGGTTTACCCAATGGTTGGGATCCAGCTGGACATCTTTTAAACCATACATACCATTATGGCTCGATAAGGGGACAATTTCCGGTACCTGAATCAGGGCTTCATTGTTATGCTCCTGAATGATCTGAACCCGGGCCAGATACTGTTTATTGACCGTGATGGCATCTACTCCCACATAACCCCAGGACATGATATAAAACATCATCACCGCACAACCCGGAATCAAAACCAATTTCCAGATTCGTGCCGGCGTTAGTTCAAGTTGACTAAAGCCATAAACCACGGCAATAATTAAAAATGCAGCCAATCCAAACATCGCCCGGGGCGGGAATTTTGGTGGTACCAACATGACAATCAGCGCCGCAGCTGCAGCCACAGTAAATATTCCAAAGTTCACCAATTCTTTTCCGTCTTTTCCCTTCCGCTCTATTTCATTTTTCAATAAAACAAAAGCGATAGCGGCTAAAATCACCAGCGGCATCAGGGCATATAGATTGTAAGCAAAATATGAAAGCCTGGTGATGATTGGATTTGAGCCTACCATCATGGTTACCTCGGCTACGGCCGATTCATTTTCTACCCGCAGGCTATTGCCTGGGGCAAAGATCATACACAGAAACCCACAAGTGGAAAAAAACAAGGCTGTGAATGCAAAAGCCGGAATCCGAATTTTACCTTTAAAATAAACTGCCGTAAACATCAGCATGGTCAAAATCATTGCCCCGGCGGTATTTTCATTGGTAATCCCACTGATGAAGAACAAGGGGATCATCGCCACGGCAAACCAGATGCTGTTTAACAGCCTGGTCTGTTTTTCTTGATACAACCGAAATGGAAGTATCGCCAACAAAATAATGGTGCCACACCATAAATAATTGCAGGATCCGGTTAACCACATCACCGTCTGGCCAAACATCGGGATGAAAAACCAGATCAGTACCGTCGTTAGCAGTAACAGTTCAAAACGGATTTTTCGGCCAACCGCCAGAAAATAAACTGCCAGGCAAAAAATTATATAACAGAAACTATTAGCAAGATTAAACACATCTTTTCCTAAAAACATAAAGGTTTGCGTGAATACTTCTGCGGCAACCCGGCCTCCCCAGGTTGTATAATAAGAAATCTGAGATACAACGATATCCCCAAAGCTCATTACTGGTGTTGATGTACCAAAGATAAAGGTATAGACAAAATCATCGGCGATCAGCGGCGTTTTAATATTCAGGAACACCATATAAATAAAGGTCACTGCCACGATTGCCCCAAAAATAATCCGATTCGTTTTAGGGGATTCCATTAAATTTTGAATCGCTCGATTTCCATATTTTTTACCGACACGGTCATTATTCATCTTTATCTCACACAACCTTCCAAAAATTTAACTTTCTCTGTTCAATCAAGCGTTCCGAGCTTATTGCAAAGGATCTTATCTTAAATAAATGCATAAATAAGAATACCACCGACAATCAAAACATTGCCGATAATTTTACGGCGACTTAATTTTTCTTTCAAAATAAGCAGCCCCAGAATCCCGACATAAATATAGCCGGTCGATTCTAAAACCGGGCCGAGGGTCAACGGTACCCCGCGATAAGCAAAGGTTGTCAGCAGTGACGATCCAAAAAAGAAAAAATATGCTCCAATAACGTAGGGGTTCAGATATTCTTTGATGCGACTTTCATAATGAATCATGGCGCTTTTTTTCAGGATCACCTGTGATAGCGAGGCCACTAACACCGAAAACAAATACAGCACGTAAAAAACCCATTCATTATTTATCATCACTCACCACCAAATATATTCCTGATACAATAATCACTGATCCCAACAGCATACCCCAACGGAATGCCTCACCAAAAAACAGGATTCCCCAGACGATTCCCCACAAGATAGTAATGGCTTTATTGGCAAAAGCAACTGTTAAGGGGAATCGCTTGAGTATTTGCTGCCAGAGCAGGGCATAAACAAACAGGATACTTAAAAACAATCCATAATAAATAATAAATCCCCAGGAGAGAAATGCTTCTTTACTGGCCATCTTTGAAAGCACCGATCCGACTGAATATAATAGTAGACTGGCATGTAAGAATAGGTAATTTTTGAGTTTCATTGTTTTATCCAACTTGGTTGTTTTTTCCATTTTTCACCGTTTTGAAGATTTGCACTTAATGCAATTTCTTTTCTTTTTTATTTTCGACTATTAATTCTGATAGCTTATAAATTGAAATCACATTAAATGCTGCTATTAAAGGATAGGCTCCGGCCAGATACCAGTATGAGATCGCAACATAAGCCGATATTTCGGTGTAAGAAACCCCGATCATCAGGATAAAAGCACTGAATAGAAAGCCTGTCAAAACCAGCCAGAAATCAACCAGCTTATATTTTTCTCTGATTTTCTTGAAAAATAACAGCACGGTCATCATGCCATAAGCCAAGCCCGCCAGTATAAAAATCAGCACTCCGACAAGCTGATAAAAGCTCTGAATTAGATTTAACATGTTAATCCGTAGCTGATCATTCCATTTAGTCTCCTCGCCCGGATATTGTGCCAGATTATTTGTGACCCGTTCAAAAAGACGCAACCCATTTCGGCCATCATCAATACTATCCAGCACGCTCGTTTCCAGAGCTTCATAGCCGACAACATAATGTAGGGTAACCAGAAAGGCCTTGGGCAGTTCCTCCCAGTATTCACCACGCCAGGGGGACATTAGCGCCGAAGGCATCGTCGTTCGGTACTGTAGTTGTCCACTTTCAAAAGCTTCTTCAAGCTCGGCATTAACCTGTCCATAAAAGTTATCGGCCGTTTGAGCGTCGCGATAATAGCCGCTGTTGGCGACTGCTTCCCGAATACTCCAGAAAAACCAACCATCTTCTACTTCTCTGACGGGTGCAGCCTGATCATACCAGGACCATCGATCCATACTTGCGTCAATTTCGTCTCTAATCGCATTCAAAGAGGGCGTTGCGGCATATATTTTTTCCATCGAACTGCGGGGTACCGAGACATTGTGAACTGCTTCGGTTGCCTCCACCGAATAAATCAGCTTAATCGTCTTCGTATAATTACTATCATTTAATTCATTGGTTGTATAGACACCATAAACCCCATAATTGATGGTAGAAATCAGAACGGTTGTACAAATGAGAATCACAATCGGCAGACTGACAATTAACCCCTTTTTGACCTTTTCTTTTTTAGACAATTCTTTTTTTACCAAAATCGTCATGCCACTGATGAGCAAAACTCCCAAAGTCAACGGAATAATCCAGATGCCATCTTCCCGGGAATGCCATAATGAAGCCACAGCCAATCCAGAAAGAAGTGACCAGATGATTAAGATTTTATTCTTTTCAAATCGATTTAAGTAAAGCGCCACCAGACTGCCGGCAATCATGAGTACCTGCCCGGCAATCAAACTGTTCCGATACACCCTGGTAAAGGTTTCATTAGCAAAGGAAATGGGCATAAACATCAGTACTGCGAAAAGAATATAAAGAGGCAGTTCGTTTTTAAATAATTTTTTGGTTCCAAAGATAAAGAGCACGCAGGCGATTGTATAAAATCCCGGCACCGAAATGCTGTACGGGATTCCAAATAGCCCATTAATAGCCAAAAACAATGGGAAAAACAGCCCCTTGACCAATGTCAGTTCGTTATAATCACCAAGCCAGCGGCCATTCATCAGTGATTCCGCCATTTTTACCATCATGCCATCATCATGGTCTGCTCCTGGATGTGCAAAAATTGGTAACCCGGTCAGCAATAAGTGCTTCAGGATGATGATCAGTATCATGAAGCAAATAAAGCGATATTTGCTGATAAAACTTATTAATTGTTGAAACTTCGTTTTTTCAACTATCTCAGTCATCGTTCTCCTCATTTCTTTTCTTGGTTCCACACTTCATTAAGCAGATTCAGGTTTCTTTCAAAATTATCACGATGCTGTTTTTTTAATACTTCCAGAATAACACCACAAAAATAACTGATGATGGCAATAATTCCCAAAGAAGTAATGACAATTAGAGTCGGGTATTTGGCCACTGTTCCGGTTTCCAGATAGTTCATCATAATCGGTACAAAGAAAGTACCACCAATTATCAGCAAAAACAGTGAAATAGATGAAAAAAAGACATAGGGTTTTGTATCCCGAAAAAGCTTTCCGATTGTTTTTAAAACCTTATAACCATCTGAATATGTATTGAGCTTAGACTCACTTCCTTCCGGACGATCGCGATAGTCAATCGGCACTTCGACAATTTTAAAGTTATTGTCTAAGGCAAAGATGGTCATTTCGGTTTCAATTTCAAATCCCTTTGAAGTTACCGGGAAAGATTTGACAAATTCTCTGGTAAACCCCCGGGATCCGGTCATGATATCTTTGACTCCGGCTTTAAAAAAAACGTTGATCAGTTTTCGCACCAGCACGTTGCCAATATTATGAAATGGACGTTTGTTCTCAGTAAAATAGGTCGATGAAAGCCGGTCACCAATGGCCATATCAGCTCGGTTACTGTAAATTTGCTTTTCCAGTTCCAGCGCAAACTCGGCCGGATAGGTATCATCGCCATCGGTCATAATATAACAATCGGCATCAATATCTCTAAACATCGCGCGGACAACATTCCCTTTTCCCTGACGATACTCGTAGCGTACAATAGCCCCTGCCTTTTGCGCAATTTCCGCCGTACCATCTGATGAATTATTATCGTAAACATAGATATCAGCGTGTGGCATTACCAGCTGATGATCTTTGATTACCTTCGCAATTGTTTTAGACTCATTGTAACAGGGAATGAGTATTGCTGTTTTTTTATTTTTTTCCATTTTGTTTCCTTTCACTTTTGTGCGTATTTTAATTGGTATATTGTAAAACCGTTGGCGTTTTGAATCGGAATAAAACTTACGTCTTCATTTGATAAAACGCTCAGTTCTCTTTTTGAAAGAACATAACCAACTTCTAATTTAGCTAAATCACTAATATTAAGGTGAATGGTTATCAAATCGGCTGAATCCAGGACAAATCGGCTTTCTTCATCTTGGTCTGCTAAACTAATTGAAATATGAGCATAGCGGTTATAAATTTCGGCATCTGAACCATCCGGGTCAAGGATCTGCCAGCGCTCCAGATTGGGATAGACATTTGTTGAATTTATCGTCGCCGCTCCAGCCATTATCGGGATATTATTTAGCGGATATCCCTGGCCTGGTTCTGAATCAACAATCCATAAGGCCTTCGAGGTATCTGCTTCTTTTTTTATCATTGTAATCAGTGGCTGATCGAAGATCACGTTTAATCCATTAACTACCGGGTTTACAAACATTCCTGAAACAAACACAATCAGAATCGTTATCCCCAATACGGCTCCTTGCATTTTTATTTGATTCCAGCTGAAGATCATATAGAAAACAGCTGCCAGAATCAGCCAAACGAGAATCGCCATTTTTGTATCCAGATATCCCTGATATACAATCATTGATCCCATTGACATGATCGTCGCGATTACAATTGCCAAACTGATTTTGACCCCGGCTGAAAATTCTGTTTTAAGTAAGGCTAATGCTCGTACCAACATTAACAGATTTAAGAATCCAATCGCCAGAAAAACCCGTGATGGCTGGGCGTAGCTTAATAAACTGACAGCAGCCAACCAATCTGGCCAGGCTACAAGGCAAAATGCACTCAGAATCAAAAAACTGCTCAAAACAGTTATCAGAAAACTGTCGCGCTGTTTTTCGATCACCAATACCCACAATGCTAAGATCATTCCGCTCGGGAAAAAATCGAAAAAAGTGGCCAATTCACATGTATTTGCAAAAGATAATGCCCGGGAAGTTACAAAAAATAAATTCCCCGGATATAGAAAATAGCGGTACCATTGCCCGCCACCCGTTTCAAAACGAGCTCCCGGATATACGGTACCCATGATTAACTGAATTGTTTCATAGGACGCGGTTAAAATATAAGCCATTGCCCAAACAAAGGCGATAGTAAATCCTGCTAGGATAAACAGATCATTCTTGTTAAAATAAAAATCTTTCCGATTTTCGTAAACAATCCCCATTAATAGTGCCAGAAAGACATATCCCAAGGGAATTTGCCAGGCCGGATAAAAGGTCAGCACATATCCACCGGCGCAGATAAAAATTATCAGAGCGTATAGAAACCGTTGGGTGTATTGACGACTTTTTAAATAGCGCTCCACCATAACAATTGCCAATTGCCCCAAAATAAGCATTTCTACCAGCCCATTAACCGCAAACCACCACTGTACAATTGGCGACCATGTCACTAAGAGTCCATAAATCACAGCTAATCGCTTGTTTCCATTCGCTAATATCATTGCCAATTCAAATGAAACCAGAAACAATCCTACGATCCGCGCGACCCAAAAAAATGCAAGCCCTTTGGCCGGTGAAAGCAATAAATAGCCCCAGTGAAAAGGTCTGAATATTTCAACAATATTCAATACCGGTTGTCCATAAACAATGAAAACATCGGTCAACGCACCGCGGATCGTTTCGCTAAAATATGGAAACGGTGCTGCGTTATTAAAATACTGCGAAATCATCATGGGGGTATTAACCGCCCATTCATCACTGCGGATACTTCTGCTGATTCCGATCAGCGTCTCAAAGTGTTTTGATTCCTGAAAATAATTCTGCCAGTATTGAATCGAGGAGCCATGTATTTCAAATATTACACAAGCCACTAAGAACAGCGCACCCAGTCCAAAGCGATACTGGTAGAGATACCCAAAAATTGTCTCCTTCCCGAAGCGATTAAAGAGATACCCTCCCATTGCCGTTAATACATAAAGCGCAATGAGACGTTTTAATCTCATCAATAAGAAAAACCGATGATAAAAGTCTGACCTGAACAAATCATATGGTGAAATGACGCTTTCGATAATTAAAAAGTAACTTTCTACTAAAAGCGGCGCACAAATGATAATTGCAACACACCATCCAATTTTTTTATAGCGATTATATAATGTTATCATTTATTACCATCCTTAGCCGTCATGCAACTACTCACTATCCCGGATATTCATCTCTCGCCTTTTTGTGATCAATAGTATTGTTTCAATGTCAATGTGAAAGACATTATCAAAAAAAATACAGGTACCAATGTCACAATATTTTGATACTGTTTGATTTGCAGCTGATCTAATTGTTGAAAAGATGGTCCGATATTTAATATCAGCGGAATCAACGGTAAAAAGCCAATAAAGTAACGCCCCTGCACACCATTGATCACATCCGAACCAACCGGTGTCCAGGTTAAATACATCGACAACGCGATTCCTACATAAATTCCCGCGGCGACTACCAATGCGCCTATTCGTGTCACCACATTCTGTTTAAATTGCTTTGGATAAAAAACTGAAATCGAACCATAAAAAAACAGGTAAAGCAAAGCAAGACCATTTGACCCGTATGACAACCAGCCAAAATTAAACAACATCAGATAATTTATAAGACCTTCAAAAAGATTCAACCCCATCATTTGCATGTTTGCCAGGGGATCTCCCAGCAGAAACAGAACCTGTTCAATCATATTCACGCCTTCCGGCACAAATGGGTGAGGAATAGCTGTGTAAAATTTCATCCAAGCCAATGAAAAACCGGCCGTTAGGATTATTCCCAGAAAAACACATTGATATGTGGTAATTTTATCAAATTTTTGAAATGGAATAAATGCCGGTAATGAGACGAGCAAAACAAAAGGAAATTTCGTCAATGTAATTAACATGCATAAACCAATATAACAAACTATTTCAGTTACTTTGATTTGATGATCTTCTTTATTTAATAACCTGAAGTAAATAGCCAGGGTTAAAAAAATGATACTGATGCCGAAAGCATCCTGATTATATGATGAAGCAATGTAAACGCCCATGGGAATTGTTCCCGCAATCAAAAAAATCTCTTTGAATAAAGGCGTTATCCTAATCGCCAAGGCAATCATCGTCGCATAGAAAAATAAATTAGTTATTCTTCCCAGATAATAAGACCATAGCACACTGAGGTTCACCAATCTGCCGAAGCCAATTCCCAGTGCCTGGGGCAAATAAGAGATAAAGGCATATGCATTAGTAGCCTTCAAGCCATCGCTTTCAACCATCAAAACACCACTGTCGTGAACATTCAAATCATTCTCCAACAGCGTTTTTTGCATTTGATCATAAAGCAGCTCGTAATCTTCACTGATCAACAACTCTGAATCAACCTGGCTGATAAACAGCTTTCCGTGCGACAAATACATGGCTCTGGCCAGATGGGCCGTTTCATCTGGGGTATCCAGAACGGGTGTGATTAAACAAAAAAGCATCCCAAAGCAGACAATGATTAAAAAGGCATTTCGATGCAAGACCTTACCCAAAGACACAATCAGGAGCATGATCACCATCACAGCAACGCCTGAGATCATTAAAGCCGGTTGACCAAACCCATCAAATATAAATAGTGATCCGCCAAAAACGACTCCGCCCAATCCAGCAAAGACCCAACGCTCTCTGATTTTCATGTAGGCAACCTTTAGCAATGCCAATAAATCAAATTTTTTTCCGATCTGAACGATCCCCCGTTTCATCTTTTTATCACCTGTCTTAATACCCACTCTCAATCACCGCTTTAAATGTCATAAAAAAGACTTTGATATCAAACCATAGGGTCCATTTTTCGATATATTCGATATCACACTCAATCCGTTTATGAATCGAGGTATCACCTCGCCACCCCTGTACCTGAGCCCAGCCGGTGATCCCCGGCCGGACATGATGTTTGATCATATACTTGGGAATCTCATGCTGAAACTGGGTAACATAATGAGGCCGCTCGGGCCGGGGCCCAACGATACTCATGTCTCCTTTTAAAACATTGAAAAACTGCGGTAATTCATCAATACTGGTTTTTCTGATAAACGCCCCAAACTTCGTTTTGCGCGGATCGTTCTCCGTAGTCCAGCCGATTTCACCGGGAATGGCAGCATCGCAACGCATCGATCTGAATTTATAGATCCAGAATTCTTTTCGTCCCATTCCGACCCGGATTTGCTTGTAAATAATCGGTCCCGGCGAGGTCAACTTGACCAGGATCGCGGTAACCAGCATGATCGGTGAAACCAGGACCATAATCACAATCGAAAGAATAATGTCAATAAATCGCTTGACCCATTTATTTAAGGGCTGATCCAGGGGTATATAACGGGTATTGATCAGGGGAATCCCATCCAGTTCATCAAAATAAGCGGTTGTTCCCTGAATCAGGTGGAAATAATCCGGGATAATCTGGGTTTTAATGCCCTGATATTCACAAATATCAATGACTTCATCAATCCGTTTATAGCTGGTATTCGGCAAGGCAATAATCACCTCGTCGACCTGATACTCTTCAAGGATCTCATTCATTTCCCGGGTTTTTCCAAGAATCGGGATTCCATCCTTATCGCTTTTATGATAATAATCATCGACATATCCGGTAACCTTGTAGCCCAGCTGCCGATCACCGGCCACTTTTGCAGCAAAGGTCTGGCCGATACTGCCGGCACCGACAATAATAATGTACTTGATGTTAAAGCCGCGTTCCCGAGCCATCCGGAGAATTTTGCGGATCGAGCCCCGCTCCACAATCATCACCAGTGTCGATGTCAGAAAAAACACCCCCAACATGATCCGCGAAAAATGAATACTTTTCATGGTAAACAAGGCCGACATTAAAATCGTGATCCCGACAATATTGGCAAAGATAATCTCCCGGCATTCTTTAAAAAACCGTTGTTTACGGTAAGGTTGATAGAGGCCAAAAAATACAAACAGACCCAGGTAAAGGGGAATAATGATAATCAGCAATTCGATATATGCCGTTAAGTTCATGGTTCGCACGCCATCGTCAAAAAATGGTGAGACAAAGCGGATATACCAGGCAAATAGAAGCGAAGCAGTGACAACGCCGAGATCAAATAATACTAATATAAAGTTAAAAAAACGCTGATTGCTTTTTATCATTTTCAGTCTACCTTTCCTGATTATTATTTTCTGCGATTATTTTTGACTAAGGCTATCTTTTTCATGATCGTCGTTCCTGTGATCACACACCATCGGGTCATTCGATTATATTTATTCTGATAGTGTTTGTTATAAAAAATTGCCATCGAATCATAAAATGCGGCGATAACCTTGGGGTTTCGCTTGCCAATACCACTGGCTTTTTTATGGTGAAAGATGCGAATTTCCGGGTAATAGATAATCTGATAGCCGGCCTGTTTGATCCGATAACACCAATCAACATCTTCTCCATACATAAAAAAATCCTCATCGAGCATTCCAACCTGATCGATGACAACCCGCGGCACCAGCATAAAAGCCCCCATGATACAATCGATGGAGCATGTTTTATTCTCATCCACATAGGTCAGGTTGTATGCCCCAAAACGGGTGCTTTCAGGAAAGGCGGTATCGAGATTGAGGCTATGATAAAGCCCGTTAAGGGGTGTTGGAAAGCTGCGTTTACAAGCCGGATCGAGCTTTCCTGATGGCAGCAACACCTTACAGCCAAGGGCGCCAACATGTTTATGATCTTTAATAAATGCCACCGCTCCTTTTAGAGTATTCAGATCAACGATCGTATCGGAATTCAACAAGAGGATATAATTCCCCCGGGACGCTTCAATACCGATGTTATTAGCCTTTGAGAAACCCAGATTGGTGGTGTTTTTTATAATTGTGATGGTTGGAAACTGTTTCTCAATGACTTCAATGCTACCGTCTTCTGAGGCATTATCGACCAGGATAATTTCATAGTTCAACCCTTTGGTATTGCTTTTGATGATTGAATCAATGCAATTTGACGTCAATTCTTCTGTTTTATAATTAACAATGATAATTGATAATTCCATTTTCAGCCTTTCTTAAGCCTTTTTGTCTTTCAAAAGACATTATATTTTACCATACGTCCTTTAAATATGGAAGGGTCGAAATGGAAAGTGTTTTTACTTCGCCATTTTATTTTTAATAAATCGAAATACGTTTACGATCAATTGCATCTCGATAAAAAAATAATGTCCCAGATTTTTTACTTGAAAGGGAACCTTGACCATTTTTTTATGATTTTTTAAACCTTCTTTAATACCCGCAGCATAGTCTCGACCAAAACCTCTTTTTAAAAACAATCCATATTTAATTAAAAAACCCAGCAATAAAAACGGGCTGTTAACCACTAGTTGAATAAATGGCATATTTTTATAGGCCACATAAATATTGTTCCGGGCCGAAATCTGCACTTTAAAGGAACTGTACTTTTGTCCTTCAGCGGTCGTTGCGCTGCCAATATGGTAGCAGATGGCTTTCGGTTCATAGCGATTCTGATAACCGTTTATCAAAGCCCGGTATGACATATCGATATCCTCCATATAGGCAAAGAAGGCCTCATCAAACAGACCGATCTCGGCTAAAATCGAGCGGCGATAAATCCCGGCTCCGGCACAGGTACTGAAAATTGCTGTCGGCTTATTATGGCCATTCACCGATTGGCCATCACCCCGTTTAAAACCCCAACCCAGAATATTATAAAAATCGCCGGTGTCATCCAGCTTATCCCGTTCGTAGTAACGGATCATTTTAGCACTCACCGAAAACACCCGCGGATTGTCATCAATATGGAGATATAAATATTTCACAAAATCCGGATCAGCCACCACATCATTATTTAAGAGCAAACAATATTTTCCCTGACTCGCCAGAATCCCCTCATTAACAGACTTGTCAAAGCCTGAGTTAACGGGATTTTGTAACAACATTACCTCTTTATATGTTTTTATAATTTCGACACTGGTATCCGTCGAGCAATCATCAACGACAATAATTTGCATATGTCCAAAATTACTAAAACTCTGCACCATCAGACTGTCCAGGCAATTTGCAATAAAGCTCTCACCATTGTAGTTGGGTATAATAACTGAAACGTCACACTTCATAAAACCATCCTTTATTCCTGTCAGTAGTCTCTTCCATTATAACATAGGATTTTTTTTTACCAAACAAAAAGAGACCGGAGCTGTTCCCCAGTCTCTTCTTTCTATCGACATCTTAATTTTCATTATAATAATCTTTTGATTTATCACTACCCTACCATTGAACCATTACCACCGTCAAGCACTTCGCTATAAAAAAACAGAGCTGAATCTCTTCAGCCCTGCCCCTTAAACAACTAAAACTTTTTCATAATCGCCTTAACCTTGCCGGCATAGGTCGTATCGGCGGCCCAGGTACCGGCCAGTTCTTCAACTGAAACGGCCCTTAACCGCAGCGAATCATTCCAGCGCGGATCAACCTTGGTTTGGTTTAAGGCTGCACTACTGGCATAACATTTTAAGTGTTGCACATGGCCTCTGATTCCGGTTTGAAGACCAGCCTTGGTATATCCGTATACCGCCGCAAAATCATAACCCGGAACACCACCGGTAGCCCCTAAGCCGGCAAAATTAAATTGTGCCGGTTTAACATCGCCGCCAAACTGGAGATTTCCGGTTTCCAGCATCGCTTGTGCAAAGGCCACCTCGGCACGAACCCCTTCAGCATTGCACTCGCTGATATAGAGATTTACAAA
>RRZT012147262.1_pt1 | contig 18684 bp, 15 predicted proteins | sample 2165551 | NCBI WGS metagenome assembly RRZT01 (sample SAMN10456910, study PRJNA506462) | wastewater metagenome | biome: wastewater; feature: sludge; material: wastewater sludge; isolation source: wastewater sludge with Escherichia coli K12::gfp cells carrying plasmid... | place: USA: Moscow, Idaho...
AGGTGCTAACGTAGCCGGATTCATGAAGGTTGCCAAAGCAATGATGGCTCAAGGTATTATCTAAAAAAACTTTTTATATTTGTTTTCGACGTTGCACTTTCATTGGTCTTCACTACAGTACCAATAGGGTGCAACGTTGTTTTATGTGAAAGAACACTTTATAAAAATAATAATGAATAAAATCGTAAGTAAAACAGACTTCTCAGAGAATGTCGTGAGATTAGAACTAGAGGCTCCGTTGATAGCTAAAGCAAGACGTGCCGGACATTTTGTTATTGTGAAGGTAGGGGAGAAAGGAGAAAGAATTCCTTTAACTATCGCTTCTTCTGATAATGAAAAAGGCACAATTACTTTAGTTATTCAGAAAATTGGAACATCTTCCAGTAAGTTATGTAATCTTAATGTTGGTGACTATGTTACCGACGTAGTAGGTCCATTAGGAAAAGCAACTCATATCGAAAAGTTCGGAACGGTTGTTTGCGCTGGTGGAGGTGTTGGTGTTGCTCCACTTTTACCAATTATTGAAGCTTTGAAAAAAGCTGGTAATAGGGTCATTACAGTATTGGCAGCTCGAACTAAAGATTTAATAATTTTGGAAGAACAAGTGCGTGCTTTTTCTGACGAGGTTGTTATTATCACAGACGATGGTTCTTACGGAAAAAAGGGGCTAGTAACTAATGGAGTCGAGGAAATTATAAATAGAGAAAAGGTGGATTTGTGTGTTACTATAGGTCCTGCTATAATGATGAAATTTGTTTCATTATTAACAAAAAAATATGACTTGCCAACTGTCGCTTCTCTTAATACAATTATGGTTGATGGTACGGGTATGTGTGGTGCATGCCGCATTACCGTAGGAGGAAAAACAAAATTTGTATGTGTGGATGGTCCGGAATTTGATGCCCATCAGGTAGATTTTGATGAAATGTTAATGCGTTTAGGTGCTTATAGAGAACAAGAACAAGAATCCTTCGCTAATTATAAAAATAAATAAATCATAAATACAATGGAATATTCAGATAGAAACGAACCCTGGAGAGAAGGATTAAGAACTTCAATGAAAGCCAAAGAACGCACAAGCATTGTCCGTGTTCACATGAACGAATTAGATAGTACTTATAGAAGTCATTGCTCAGAAGAAGTGAACATGGGACTAAAAGAAGAGCAAGCTCTTTTGGAAGCAAAACGTTGTTTAGACTGTGCCAATCCTAATTGTGTAACGGGATGTCCTGTTAGTATAAACATTCCCAAATTCATTAAGGAGATTGAAGCAGGAAATTTTTTAGAAGCTGCTAAAACTTTGAAAAGTACATCTGCGTTACCTGCAGTTTGTGGAAGGGTTTGTCCACAAGAGAAACAGTGTGAAAGTAAATGTATCCATTTAAAGATGGGAAAACCTGCCGTTGCAATTGGCTATTTGGAGAGATTCGCTGCCGACTATGAAAGAGAAAGCAAACAAATATCAGTACCTAAAATTGAAGTTAAAAATAGTGTTAAAATAGCTGTTGTAGGTTCTGGTCCTGCAGGACTTTCTTTTGCAGGAGATATGGCGAAACTTGGTTATGATGTGACTGTTTTTGAAGCATTACATGAAATAGGAGGGGTTTTAAAATACGGTATTCCAGAATTTCGGTTACCTAATAAAGTAGTTGATGTTGAAATTCAGAACCTAGAAAAAATGGGGGTGAAATTTGTCAAAAATTGTATTATCGGAAAAACTATTAGTTTTGAAGACCTCGAAAAAGATAATTTTAAAGGTATGTTTGTTGCAAGTGGTGCCGGACTACCTAACTTTATGAATATCAAGGGTGAGAATCTCATTGGAGTTATGTCTTCTAATGAATATCTAACTCGTGTAAATTTGATGGATGCTGCCAATAAAGATGCCGATACTCCTGTGCTTATGGGTAAAAATGTTGCCGTAATAGGAGGCGGAAATACGGCTATGGACTCTGTTCGTACAGCTCGTCGTTTGGGAGCAGAAAGAGCTATGATTGTTTATCGTCGTTCTGAAGAAGAAATGCCTGCTCGTTTGGAAGAAGTGAAACATGCCAAAGAAGAAGGTATTGAATTTATTAATTTGCACAATCCTATTGAATATTATGGAGACGAAAAAGGGCGTGTAAAACAAATGTTATTGCAAAAAATGGAACTTGGCGAGCCTGATGCCTCGGGTAGAAGAAAGCCGGTGGAAATAAAAGGAGCAACAGAATTAATTGACGTAGATTTGGTTATTGTGAGTGTTGGAGTTTCTCCTAATCCCTTGGTTCCTCAATCCATTAAAGATTTGCAAGTTTCAAATAGGGGAACTATTGTTGTAAATGAAGACTCTATGCAAAGTAGTATACCTACCATTTTTGCTGGAGGAGACATCGTACGAGGAGGTGCAACTGTAATTTTAGCGATGGGAGACGGAAGAAAAGCTGCCGCCGCAATGGATGTGTATTTAAAAGAGAAAAAATAACATATTATATTGGTAACCAACTTTTTTAAATTTGTCCCCAAAAGTTATACATAAGCCTTTTGGGGACAAATTATTATGAGGATTTTCCTGGGTTTTATTATAATTTATTCGGCTGTTTCTTCCTTTTTCTTTTCCGAAAAATCAGTAAGATTTCTTTCTACCAATAAGTTGTACCAAGAAAATATTTTTTTCATATCGCTATTATGTACACGATCTTTATCATAATCGGGTAATATTTCTGCAAAATATTTTTTAATGTCTTCATTTGAAGTGGTTTTTGGGTTAATGCTTACTTTTCCCCCTTCTTTTTCTTGTATTTTTTGCAAAACCTCACGTAAAGGAACTTCAGCTGTTTCTGTGTAAATGGCAATATCCGCAAGAGAAACAACTTTTTCGTGAGAGTGTATCGGAAAACGTTTTGCATCCAATAATGACTCTACAACAATCATTTTCTTTCCACCCGTAATCAATTTAGACAATCCGGGTTTTCCTGTAATAGATAAGATTTCTTTCAACATGGGATTTATAAAATTATTTGTTAATAATATTTTCTGTTACTTTTTTACCAGCACGTAAAGCCTTAATATTTAGATCAATGATTTCTTGACCTTTTTTACCAAAAATGTTTTGAATTCCATTTTCGATTTTTTCAGCTGAAATTCCTAAGAAGGGGATAGCTGCTCCCAATAAAACAATATTTGAGGTTCGTATTGAACCAACCTCTTTAGCTATTTCATCTACATTGAGCACAATATGATTTTTGATTTTGGCTATTTCTTCTACTATTTTTTCTTCTTCAGGATATTCTGATATATTATTAATAGGCACTGAATTACTTACGATCCAACCATTATTTGACAAGAAAGGTTGATAACGCAGGGCTTCCATTGGCTCCAAAGAAAGTATAATATCAGCTTCTTGCAAGGGAATTAAATCGGAAGCGATGGGTTTATCTGATATTCTTAAGTTTGATTGAACATCTCCACCACGCTGACTCATTCCGTGTACCTCTGATTGCTTCATGTACAAGTTACTTTCCAAGGCAGCTTCGGCTATAACCATTGCAATAGACAAAATACCTTGTCCTCCAACTCCCGATAGAATAATATCTGTTTTCATTTTTTTATTTCTTTTTTCTTTTCAGCGTTTGAATACACTCTCTTCTTGGAATGATAACTGAAACTCCTTGATAATCAATTTCTTCTTTAATTATTCGTATCATTTCTTCGTAGTTCTTTTTTAATGGAACAAAAACTCGAATGTGGTTAGGTTCAACACCTACCGCTTGGCAAATAGCTTCTAATTTTCCAGTTCCGGCCGATTGTTGTCCTCCTGTCATTGCTGTCGTTTCATTATCTGAAATAATAATTGTCACAGCCTTTTGTTCGTTGACAACGTCAATTAATCCGGTGATTCCTGAATGCGTAAATGTGGAATCTCCAATAACGGCCACAGAAGGTATTAGTCCTCCGTCGGCAGCACCTTTTGCCATCGTTATAGAGGCTCCCATATCCAAACACGAATCGATAGCTGCAAAAGGAGGCAAAGCTCCTAATGTGTAACAGCCGATATCACTAAATACTCGTCCTTGCGGATAGTTTTTCATTACATCATTCAATGCTTCGTACACATCTCTATGTCCACACCCTTGGCAAAGAGAAGGAGGACGCATTTTGACAATTTGAGAAATAATTGTACTCCTATTCGGTCTCATACCAAATGCTTGTGCAACGATGTCTGGATTAAGTTCTCCCTGCCGGGGCAATGTTCCGTCGAGTCGCCCTTTTATTGAAAGACCTTTTCCAGTAAATCCCTTTAATAATTCTTCAACCAAAGGATACCCTTCTTCGCAAACTAAAACGCTTTCACATTCATCAATTAGTTTCTGTATTTTTTTGCGAGGAATAGGGTATTGTCCAATTTTTAATAGGGGGTAATCACAACCATTCGGGAAATTTTCCATAACGTAATTATAGGCAATACCACAAGTGATGATTCCCATTTTTTTGTTATTTCCGTCGAAATATTGATTGAAAGTTGATTTTTCAGAATAATCCTCAAAAATTGATTGCGAAGAGAGCAATTTATTATATCTTAAACGTGCAATCGCTGGTAATAATATATATTGTTTTCTATCTATAGGTAAATTGAAATTATTTTGTTTTACTGGCTTTCTCCTTACTATGCCTGCTCTTGAATGAGCCAATCTGGTGGTAATACGTAGCAAAATAGGGTAGCCTATTTTTTCGGATAATGCAAATCCTTCATAAGCCATATCATAAGCTTCTTGCTGGTTGGAAGGTTCCAATACGGGTAGAAGAGCAAACTTAGCATAAAAACGTGAGTCTTGCTCGTTTTGAGATGAATGCATAGAAGGGTCATCTGCAGAGAGTACCAAAAGACCTCCGTTAATGCCGGTAATTGCCGCATTCATAAACGGGTCAGCGGCAACATTTAATCCGACGTGTTTCATACACACAAGTGCTCTTTTTCCCACAAAAGATAAGCCCATTGCGGTTTCCATGGCAGTTTTTTCATTTACTGACCATTGACTGTGAATGTTTTTTTCTTGTGCTTCTTTGGACTGTTGGATATATTCGGTGATTTCAGTGGAAGGAGTACCCGGATATGCATAAACGCCAGACAAACCGCCATCAATAGCACCTTGAGCTATGGCTTCATCTGCGAGTAAAAGTAAATTTTGCATAACTATATGTTCGTCTTTATTAATTAAAAAGGATAATCATTTTGAGGTGGAAGCCCGATATTTGATTCTGTCAAGAAATCATTTTCATTTGTGCGGCTTACTTTGCTTTGAAACTCAGAAAAGTCATTGGTGTTTTCACCAATATTTTCAAATTTAATGAATTCTTTGGTGAATTTTAAACGGATATCATCTGTGGAACCATTTCTGTGCTTAGCAATAATGATTTCAGCAATACCCAAAAGGGAATTGCCATTTTCATCTTGTGTTATTTTGTAATATTCAGGTCTGTGTATAAAAAGAACCATATCGGCATCTTGTTCGATAGCACCTGATTCACGTAAGTCGGATAATTGAGGTCTCTTATCAGCTCCAGTTCTGCCTTCAACTCCACGATTCAATTGGGATAGAGCAATAATCGGAATGTTAAGCTCTTTTGCCAATCCTTTTAATGAACGTGATATCATGCTGACTTCTTGCTCTCGACTTCCGTAATTCATTCCGCTAGCATTCATTAATTGCAAATAGTCGATGATAATACATTGAATCTTTTGTTCTTTAACCAATCTACGGGCTTTTGTTCGTAGTTCGAATACTGATAAGCTAGGAGTATCATCTATGAAAATAGGGGCATTTAAAAGTTGTGATGTCCGTGAGTGTAGTTGCTCCCATTCAAAATTAGCTAATTTTCCATGCTTGATTTTTTCGCCTTCAATTTCAGAAACATTAACTATTAAACGATTAACTAATTGTACATTGGACATTTCCAACGAGAAAATAGCCACTGGAAAATTATATTCTACAGCCATATTTTTTGCCATAGAAAGTACGAAAGCGGTTTTTCCCATCGCTGGACGGGCAGCTATAATGATTAAATCTGATTTTTGCCATCCGGAAGTAATTTGGTCAAGATAGTTGAATCCCGAAGGTATTCCTGTGAATCCATCTGGTCGATTGGCTGCTGCTTGTATTAAATCAATGGCTTCAGTAATAATAGGACCAATGTGCGTAACATCTTTTTTAAGATTTCGTTGTGTTATCTCAAATAGTTGTCCTTCAGCATCTTGCATTAACTCATCCACATCGGTTTTTTCGTCAAATGCTTTAGTTTGGATATCAGAAGATACTCGGATAAGTTCACGAGCTAAATATTTTTGTACAATAATTTGGGCATGATACTCAATATTTGCAGCTGATGCAACTTTACCAGTAAGTTCTGAAAGAAATGCCTGTCCTCCAACTTCTTCCAGTTTACCAATCTTTTTCAATTGCTGAGTAACCGTAAGCATATCAATAGGTTCCTGATTGAGAGCCAAATTGGTAATTGCCGTATAGATATTTTGGTGAGATTCTTTATAGAAACATTCAGGTTTAAGAAACTCTGATACAACGGAATAGGCGTCTTTTTCTAACATCAATGCACCAAGAACAACTTCTTCCAATTCAAGGGCTTGTGGGGGAAGTTTTCCTCCAAATTCAGCAATTACAGAATCTGCCACTTTGCCGTATTCGGGTTTGTATTTTTTTGTCTTTCTTGTGCCTTCCATGAAATATTTTATTAAGGCTCAAAAATAGGAAATATTTCTAACTTTTGGAAAGGAATCGTTGAACACTTTAGATTATATTTTTGATAAATATTTTACCTTTGCCACATAAAAAACTACTTATGGTGTCTTTTCCCAATGCAAAAATCAATATAGGCCTAAATATTACGGAGAAACGTCCGGACGGTTATCATAATATAGAAACGATTTTCTATCCAATAGGCTTATGCGATAAGTTAAGCTTTGAAATAGCGAAAGGGGATGAAACTTCTTTATCCATTTCAGGTATTAAAATAGATGGTGACCCTAATGATAACTTGATTATAAGGGCTTATAATCTGTTAAAAAATAACTACTATCTGCCTTCCTTGAACATTTTTTTAGAAAAGAATATTCCCTTTGGTGCTGGTTTGGGTGGAGGATCTGCTGATGCTGCTTTTATGCTAAAGATGTTGAATGAGGAGTTTAATCTTAATTTAACTCCTATTGACTTAGAAAAATTTGCAGCAGAGTTGGGAGCTGATTGTCCATTCTTTGTATTAAATAAACCTGTTTTTGCCTCTGGTATTGGTAATGTATTTTCAAATATAAACATCTCTATTAAAGGGTATTACATTGTTCTAATTAAACCAAATGTTTATGTTTCAACGTCCAACGCTTATAGTGGTGTAAAAGTGCAAAAATCAGCTTTCTCTCTTTTGAATTTATCTGAAAAATCCATTTCAGAATGGAAAGATATAGTTGTCAATGATTTTGAAAAAAGTATATTTTTAAAATTTCCTGCAATTGCTGCAATTAAAGAGACTTTGTATCAACAAGGAGCGTTATACGCTTCTATGTCAGGTTCCGGTTCCTCGGTATACGGTATCTTTGATAAAAAGGTAGATGTCTCCACGTTATTTCAAGATAGCTTTGTTTGGGCTGATTTTCTTCAATAAGGATTTGTGTTCTAATTCTAGTAGATATTGTTTTGCTGCATTTCCACCTATATAACCCCCAATTTTTCCGTTTTTTTGAATAATTCGATGACAAGGGCAAATAATAACAATGGGATTTTTTCTATTCGAATTTCCTATGGCTCTGGCGGCGTTTGGATTACCTATTCTTTTCGCAACATCTTGATAAGAAAGACTTTTGCCGTATGGTATTTTTTTTAGTTCTTCCCATACAGAAATTTCAAAATCTGTTCCACTAACTATTTTTGTAGAAACATCGAAAGATTCTCTAGTACCATTAAAATATTCATCTAACTCTTTTTTGCATTGTAAAACCACCTCATTTTCAAATGATTGATATATCTTAACAGCAAAAGCAAGACCAACAATATGTTGGTCTATAACTTCTATTTTTAATATGCCAATAGGCGAGGTGTAGTAACCGCAATAATTCACTTAGTAGATCTTAAATTAATTCTAAAAGTATCACATTTTCAACATGATGTGTATGCGGGAACATATCTACCGGTTGAGATTTTACAAGGCAGTATTTTTCGCTTAACAAAGTTAGATCTCTAGCTTGAGTGGCAGGATTGCAACTTACATAAACAATTTTTTTAGGTGCCGCAAACAATATGGTTTTGATTACATCATCATGCATACCGGCTCTTGGTGGGTCTGTAATGATTATATCTGGTTTTCCGTATTGTTTTATAAAGTCTTCTGTAAGTACATTTTTCATGTCTCCTGCAAAAAACAAAGTATTTGCTATATTGTTTAATTTTGCATTTACTTCTGCATCTTCTATAGCTTCCGGAACAAACTCAATACCAATCACTTGCTTTGCTTTTTTAGCAATAAAATTGGCAATAGTACCTGTTCCTGTATATAAATCATATACCAATTCATTACCGCTTAATTGAGCAAAATCGCGAGTAACCTTATATAATTCATAAGCTTGATGGCTATTGGTTTGATAGAATGATTTTGGACCTATTTTGAATCGCAACCCCTCCATTTCTTCGTAAATAAAATCATGACCTTTGAAAACATGCACTTCTTGATCAAAAATAGTGTCGTTTGCTTTTGGGTTATGGATATAAATTAGCGAGGTTATTTTTGGAAATTTATTTGCAATATGTGCTAACAATGCATTCCATTTTTTTTCATCTTTTTCATAAAAAACAACGATAAGCATTACTTCGCCGGTAGAAGAGGTTCGTACGATGATGTTACGCATCAATCCGAATTGGTTACGTAAGTTGAAATATGTGTAACCGTTTTCTTGGCAAAATTGATGGATGGAAAGGCGTATTTGATTGGAAATATCCTCTTGTAACCAACATTTGTTGATGTGCAAAACTTTATCAAACATTCCTGGAATATGAAATCCTAGAGCATTTGTTTGTTTTGCTTCAGGCTCTTTGTTCATTTCTTCTTTGGTAAGCCACGCTTTGTCAGAAAAGGTGAATTCCAATTTATTTCTATAAAAAACGGTTTCAGAAGATCCTAAAATAGGTAAAATAGGAGGGTTTTCAACTTTCCCTATTCTAGTTAAATTATCAGATACTTGTTTTTGTTTGTAACGAAGTTGTTCGTTATAAGGTAGATTTTGCCATTTACAGCCTCCACAAATACCGAAATGTTCACAGAATGGTTGTGTTCGAATAGAAGATTCTTGACGTACCTGGATAACTCTTCCTTCTGCAAAGTTTTTTTTCTTGCGGATCAATTGTATATCTACAATATCTCCCGGAACTACGTAGGGGACGAAGATAACCATATCATTGTAACGTGCTATAGCTTTACCTTCAGCTGCGACATCCGTTATTGTAATGTTCTCAAGAATGGGGAGAGGCTTTTTATTTCTCATTTTGGCTAAATAAAGAAATAACTACCTAAAAAGGTAGCTATTTCTATAGTTTTACAATATTTATATTTCTAATTAAAGTAAATAGCTGGAGCTTATTGATTCATTTTTGTTGACACGAACAATCGTTTCACCAATTAAATCGGCAACAGAAAGTATCTTAATTTTATCACTTTTTTGTTTTACAGGAATTGAATCAGTAAAATAAATCTCAACTAATTTTGACTTTTCGATACGTTCTATAGCTGGATTAGAAAGAACAGCATGAGAAGCAAATGCTCTTACAGAAATGGCTCCTTCTGCCATCATAATATCGGCAGCTTTGGTGATTGTTCCGGCTGTATCAACCATATCATCAATTAGGATAACATTTTTACCCTTTACTTCTCCGATTATTTTGATGCCTTCTACTTCATTTGCCTTTACACGAGATTTATGGCACAAAACCAAATCAGCTCCCAAATGTTTAGCATAACTGCTAGCTCTTTTTGATCCTCCCACATCAGGAGAGGCGATAACCAAATCCTTCAAACGAAGCGATTGAATATGAGGTAAAAAGATAGATGATGCGTACAAGTGATCTACCGGTACATTAAAAAAGCCTTGTATTTGGTCTGCATGTAAATCTAACGTGATAACACGTTGAATGCCGGCGACGCTAAGCATATCTGCTATCAATTTTGCTCCGATTGATACGCGAGGTTTATCTTTTCTATCTTGACGTGCCCAACCAAAATAAGGAATAACAGGAATAATTTTCCGAGCTGATGCACGTTTTGCTGCATCAATCATCAAAAGTAATTCCATTAGATTGTCAGAATTAGGGAAAGTTGATTGCACTAAATATACTTCATCACCACGAATGGATTCTTCGTAAGAAACGGCAAACTCGCCATCAGCAAAATACTGAATATTCATTTCGCCTAATTTGCAACCAATACTTGCACTTATTTTTTCAGCTAGATATCTGGAATTTGTACCTGAAAAAACTTTGAAAGGAGCTGTGTTATTCATTTTTTAATTTTTTTTTCTTCTATGGATATATAAGGTTAGTTAATAGGCAAAAAGAGGATATTCAGACATAATTTGGTTTACTTTTTTACGTACAGATGTAATAACAGAATCGTTTTCAGAATTACAAAGTACTGTATCAATCATTTCAGAAATTTCTAACATTAAGTTTTCTTTCGCACCCCTTGTTGTAATAGCAGGTGTACCTACACGAATACCCGAAGTTAAGAAAGGACTACGGCTGTCAAATGGAACCATATTTTTATTCACTGTAATATCTGCTTTTTCAAGAGCTTTTTCAGCTATTTTACCTGTTAATTCAGGAAATTTAGCACGTAAGTCAATCAACATAGAGTGGTTATCTGTACCATCTGAAATAATTTTATAACCCTTATCTATAAAAGATTGAGCTAAAATAGCAGCATTTTTTTGTACTTGAGTTTGGTATATTTTATACTCCGGTTGAAGAGCTTCACCAAAAGCAACTGCTTTAGAAGCAATTACGTGTTCCAATGGACCACCTTGAATGCCTGGAAAAACAGCAGAATCTAATAACGCGGACATCATTTTGATTTCACCTTTTGGAGTTGTTTTTCCCCAAGGATTTGGAAAATCTTTTCCCAACAAAATAATACCTCCACGTGGACCTCGCAATGTTTTGTGGGTTGTAGAAGTGACAATGTGAGCGTATTTTAAAGGATTATTAAGCAATCCTGCTGCAATTAAACCTGCAGGATGAGCCATGTCTATCATCAATAAAGCTCCTATTTGGTCAGCAATAGAACGCATACGAGCATAATCCCAATCACGAGAATAAGCAGAAGCTCCTCCGACAATTAATTTTGGACGTTCGCGTAAAGCCACTTCTTCCATTTGATCATAATCAACTCTTCCTGTTTCAGCTTTTACATTATATTCCAATGGACGATATAAAATACCTGAACTATTTACCAATGAACCATGAGAAAGGTGCCCGCCGTGAGAAAGATTCAGTCCTAAAAATTTGTCACCGGGATTTAAACAGGCTAAAAATACCGCAGCATTTGCTTGTGCTCCCGAGTGGGGTTGAACGTTAGCCCATTCTGCTCCGAAAATTTGTTTTAAACGATCGATAGCCAATTGTTCACTTAGATCAACCACATCACAACCACCGTAGTATCTTTTTCCAGGATAACCCTCAGCATATTTGTTTGTTAGGCAAGACCCCATAGCTTCCAATACTTGTTCACTAACAAAGTTTTCTGAGGCAATAAGTTCAATTCCTTTTAATTGGCGCTTTTTCTCTTTTTCGATTATTTCGAAAATAGCCGTGTCTCTTTTCATGTGTTTACTTATTTTAAATTGTCTAATATTCTGTCTAATTGCATTTCATCTTGTACCAAAACTTGTCTTGGTTTGCTGCCTTCCGGAGGTCCTAGAATTCCTGCAACCTCCAATTGATCAACGATACGCCCGGCCCTATTATATCCAATAGAAAACTTACGTTGTATCATTGATGTAGAACCTTGTTGATGAATAACCAACAGACGAGCGGCTTCTTCAAACATTGGGTCTCTTACACTCAAATCGACTCCACTCATATTAGTGTCACCATTTGATATTTCAGCTTCAGGTAAATAGAATGGGGTAGGATAACAACGTTGACTTTCTATAAAATTGCCAATATTTTCTATCTCAGGAGTATCAACAAAAGCACATTGAACACGAATTAAATCGCTTCCCTGAGAGAACAGCATATCTCCTCGACCAATTAGCTGATTTGCTCCCGGACAGTCTAGAATCGTACGAGAATCAATCATGGAAGAAACCCTGAATGCGACTCTCGTTGGAAAGTTTGCCTTTATAGATCCTGTAATAATGTTAGTAGAAGGTCTTTGTGTTGCAATAATCATGTGTATTCCCACAGCTCTTGCTAATTGAGCAATACGTGCAATGGGAAGTTCAATATCTTTTCCGGCTGTCATAATTAAATCGCCAAACTCATCAATGATTACTACTATGTAAGGCAAATAACGGTGACCTTTTTCAGGATTCAAAGAACGCTTAACAAATTTAGCATTGTATTCCTTGATGGTTCTAACGTGTGCTTTTTTAAGTAGGTCATAACGCGAATCCATCTCTTTTGTTAAAGAATTCAATGTTTGTACCACTTTAGTTACATCTGTGATAATAGCTTCTTCCGCGTCAGGTAACTTTGCTAAAAAGTATTTCTCAATACTAGAGTAAATACTGAACTCTACTTTTTTAGGGTCTATAAGTACAAATTTAAGTTGCGAAGGGTGTTTTTTATACAATAAAGATGTAATAATCGCATTTAATCCAACTGATTTTCCTTGTCCTGTAGCTCCTGCTACCAAGATGTGCGGCATTTTGCATAAATCAGCGATGAAAACCTCATTGGTAATCGTTTTACCAAATACAATTGGTAAGTCAAATTTTGATTCTTGGAATTTTTTAGAAGCTATAACAGAATGTATAGAAACTATTTGAGGATTCTTATTTGGAACCTCAATACCGATAGTTCCTTTACCCGGAATAGGAGCAATAATACGAATTCCTAAGGCAGAAAGACTCAACGCAATGTCGTCTTCTAAACTGCGTATTTTAGAAATACGCACCCCAGCTTCCGGTATTATCTCATACAATGTAACTGTCGGTCCGACAGTTGCTTCCGTCTTTTTGATTTTGATGCCGTAATTTTCTAATGTTTCTGTGATTCGTTTTTTATTGGCAGCTTGCTCCTCTAAATTTATTTCATTAGAAAAATCATATTTTTGTAACAAATCAAATGTCGGAAACTTGTAGTGCGGAATTTCCAATGTTGGATCATATTCGCCTAATTCTGCAAATTTATCGTACGTATCTTCGTTCCCAACTAGTTTTTCTTCTTCTGTCGGAATTATTTCTAACGGAGCATCTAAGTTGTCTTCATCAGGTTCGTCTGTTACTAGCTCAGAATCTTCATCTTTTGGAACTTTGACTTCAAAATCGAGGTCGGTATCGTTTTCTTCTATAGTAGAAATTGGTTCTTCTTCCATTTCGATAACCTCAAATTCTTCTTCAGTATCCTCGGAGTCAGCAGCTTTTTCTTCATTTAATTTTTCACTTTCAATTCCCATTTCCAAATCAGATTCAATATTGTCAATTGGTTCCTGTTTTTTTCTTCTGAAAAGATCAAGAAGAGAATATTGAAATATTTTTTGTATAAATGGGAGTGTTGAAATAAATGCTAAAATCAAAAATACCAAAATAGTTGAACCAAGTAATAAAATTATACCTGAAACGCCCATTACGGTATTTAATATATGTGCCAGCTGATTTCCGTGATTTCCACCTAATTGAATGAATGAAATAGATGATGTTTCAGGATAGAAAACGCCAAAAAACAAAGAAATCCAGATTGTAAAAAATGCACATGAAATGAATTGTTTTACGATTGAATATTTTTTGTTCGGATTAAGTAATTTTAAACCTAATGAAAAAGCAAAAATTACCAAGAAAAAGGAAGATACACCAAACCACTTGTTGATCATGATGTCGGCAAGGCGAGCACCCGAAGCACCTCCTAAATTTTCAAATTCTTTATGTTCCTTTATTAAATCAGAATAGGAATAATTCAAAAGATTATAATCATTTCCACCCGAAAACAAAAAAGAGGTTAGAGAAAGGAAAATATAGCAAGAGCCAACCATGATAATAAGACCTACTATAAAACGAAGTTTTTCATTGCGAAAGAAACCAGAAAAACCTTTGTTAGACGAGGATGAATTCTTTTCCTTTTGATTTTCTGTTTTATTTTTTTTTGTCATATTGTGTAGGAGGTTGGGCTTTTGCTGTGCAAAGGTAAAAAAAAATAATATGAACGAAGAAGTATTTTAAAGTTAGTTTTTAACAAGTATTTTGTTTTTAAATGCAAAAACAAACGTCCACGAAGAATAACTTTTACTTGCTTTTTTATTCAAAATAAAATTGCCTTTTTTAGGAAGAAATTTACCAACACAGAATGTATAAATCGGGTCTCGGATTTATAAACATAACGGGTACTTTGGCTATTTTAAAAGTGTGCAATTCCTTTGGACCAAAGAAAATATCATCTAAACCATAATCTCGAGAAGTTGATACCAAAATCATTCCTGCATTTATTTTTTCGGCAAGTACAGCAGCTTCTTTTTCTACACCAAAACTATCTGATTTGGCTTTCATTACAGAACAAACCAGGTCAAATTTATGATAAAGATCTTCGATGCTTTGTACGTTTTTAGGTGTTTTGGAGCCATAATCATTGGCTTGCAAAATAACAATTTCTGATTTTAGAAATCGTCCCATGTTAGAGGAGTAGGGTCCCTTTTCTTTTTCTTCATTGAGAAATCCTACCGGAACAAGTATTTTCGAAAAATTAATGGATTCGGAGTATTCTTCTTTCGTAAAAATAAAAGGGATACGAAGTTCTCTTAAGTTCTTGAACAAAAACATTGGATTCCGGTATCTTCCTTTCTTCGTTATTTCAAAAAATACCATGGGCGTTTCTGTCCTTTGTGTTAGGTCGGGTATATTTGTTACATTACCCTCTACAACATAATAGGATAGGTTTACGTTTGTTTCTTGTTGCTCTTGTTCTATTTTATTTTTCCAAAATCCATCAATACCCTCGTAATCAGAATATTCCGAGCTTTTTAGTAAGATTAAGAACGAGATATCCTTTTCAAAGCCTTTGGCATATTCTAACGCACATTCGTAAGCTTTTTTAGGAAATTTTTTAGTATCTGCAATGACCAAAAAATGGCGAGAATATAGTATTTCTTCTATCAACATAACCGACAAATAAAAATAAATGAGGTCAAATTTAGGTAAAAAAATCTTTTGTTCAAGAAACAAAAGCTAAAATCATATTTTTTTATAACTTTGAGCCTTCAAAAAATCCCAAGAAATGAAACCTAGCATACCAAAAGGAACTCGTGATTTTTTGCCTGAAGAAATGGCAAAACGAAATTATATCTTCAGTACAATAAAAGATAGTTTTCGTTTGTATGGTTTTAATCAAATAGAAACGCCATCTATAGAAAACCTCTCTACTTTAATGGGGAAATATGGTGAAGAAGGTGATAAATTGCTTTTCAAAATATTGAACTCAGGAGATTACTTGAGAGACCTTTCCGAAGAAGAATTAATCGCCAAGAATAGCAGCAAAATAATTACTAAAATTTCAGAAAAAGGTTTACGTTACGATTTAACTGTTCCTTTTGCTCGTTTTGTTGTACAATATCGCGACAAAATAACATTTCCATTTAAACGTTACCAAATTCAACCGGTTTGGCGTGCTGATAGACCTCAAAAAGGTCGTTACAGAGAATTTTTTCAATGTGATGCTGATGTCGTAGGGAGTGATTCCTTATTGAATGAAGTAGAATTAATTCAACTTATAGACGAGGTCTTTTCTAAATTAAAAATAAACGTGGCAATTAAACTGAATAATAGAAAAATATTATCCGGTATTGCTGAATTAATTGGAGAAGCTGATAAAGTAATAGATATTACTGTTGCTATTGATAAATTGGATAAGATTGGTTTAGAAAATGTGACTCAAGAGCTTTTGAGCAAAGGTATTACAGAAAAAGCTATTGCCAAATTGAAACCTATACTTACCCTGTCAGGTAATAATGCATCGAAATTAGAAACATTAAAAGGGGTTTTGACTGGTTCAGAGGTCGGTTTGACTGGCATTTCGGAAATAGAAACAATTCTAGATATAACAAATACTTTGCAATTGAATAGTTCTCTTGAAATTGATTTAACACTTGCTCGTGGACTCAATTATTATACAGGCTCTATCATTGAAGTACAAGCAAAAGATGTAGAAATGGGCAGTATTGCGGGTGGTGGTCGTTACGATAATTTAACTGGAATATTTGGTATGGAAGGTGTTTCCGGTGTTGGTATTTCTTTTGGGGCAGACCGTATTTAGGAGCTTCTTATTCAATTAGATTTGTATGCTTCCGAAAATTTAGAAAAAACGAAGGCTCTCTTCTTAAATTTTGGGGGAAAAGAGTTCTTGTATTGTTTGCCATTACTTAAAAAAATGAGAGACTCCGGTATAAATGCGGAAATTTATCCTGATGTAGTAAAACTAAAGAAACAGATGTCTTATGCTGATGCAAAAGGAATTAAGTACGTCATTATTGCAGGTGAAACGGAGGTTTCTGAAAACGTCGTTACAATTAAAAATATGCTTACTGGAAATCAAGACAAAGTAACATTAGAGGATTTAATTGCTAAAATAAACTAAAAGAAGCCTATTTATTATTCGTTGTTAAAATAAGAATTACTTATTGACGTTTACTTGCTATAGCACAAATACAAATAATCACATTTTGAGAAAAAAATATATATTCATATTTATAGTCTTCTTTGTTTCTATTGTAAGTGTTTTTGGACAATCGGATAGAGGAGTCATTAGAAATTTACAGGCTGTTGATAGGGAACGGATACATTTCGGATTTATTTTAGGATTAAATTATTCCGATTATACTGTAGCCCCTTCCAACACTGTAACTTCTGAGGGTAATATATTGTACGCTGCCTCCGAAGGTCTTTCTCCCGGTTTTACCGTAGGTATGATTGTGGATTTGCGACTGTTTGAGTATATGAATCTTCGATTCATGCCAACCTTAGACTTGGGTCAAAGGAATATTAGTTTTGTGGAATTACTTCCTAATACGCAAGTAAGGATTGATGACCCGACAATTATCAATGTAAAATCAACTTCTGTAAATTTACCATTTTATATTAAATACAGTGCTAAAAGGGTTGGAAACTATCGTCCATACCTCATTGCCGGAGGTGGTCCATCTATCAATCTGGCACGTTCGAAAGTAGATCCTATTTTGGTTGAACCATTTGATATTCAGCTTTCTTTTGGTGTCGGTTGTGATTTTTATCTTCAGTATTTTAAACTGTGTCCCGAAATCAAGTTCGGCTTTGGATTTTTCGATATGTTAGATAGAGATCATCCTGAAATTATGGGTACTGTAGATCAAAAATATACAGATGCAATTTCAAAGCTTTCTCCTCGTTTGGTAACTGTAACGTTTAATTTTGAGTAGATTTTATTTCTAATCCGAATTTTTTTCCCAGTTCTAACATGAGTTTTCGAGCAGGTTCGTGTTCATTTGAAATTTTTCCATCCAAAATAGCCTCTTTAATCGTCATTTTGATTGTCCCAACAATAGCACAAGGTTGCAAATCAAATGTTTCCATAATTTCTTGACCGGAAACGGGTGGCTGAAAATTTCGCACTTTATCTTTAAATTCTATTTCTTTTAATTTCTGACGAACAATTTGTAAATTTTGCAAGAAACGAGCCACTTTCTGTTCGTTTTTAGAGGTTATATCTGCCTCACAAAGTATCATTAAATCATCGATATCATCTCCTGCGTCAAACAGCAAACGTCTTATAGCAGAATCTGTTATTTCCTCCTCCACCAATGCAATAGGACGCATGTGTAAAAGTACCATTTTTTGGACATATTTCATTTTCTCGTTCATAGGCATTTTCATTCTTTTAAAAATAGAAGGAATCATTTTTTCTCCTATGAAATTATGGTTGTAGAAAGTCCATCCTGTACCATCAATAAACTTCTTAGTAGCAGGTTTAGCAATGTCATGAAAAAGGGCAGCCCAACGTAGCCAAATATTGTCGCTGACGATAGCTATTTTATCCAACACTTCGAGAGTATGCAGAAAATTATCTTTGTGTCCTTGACCATTTTTTGTTTCAATGCCCTTTAAGGCAAGTAATTCGGGGAAAATATACTCTAATAAATTGCTCCTTTCAAGCAGAATAAAACCCACAGAAGGCTTCGTTGAAGCCATTATTTTTTGTAATTCGTCGAAAATTCTTTCTTTCGAGATGATATTTAATCGTTCTTTGTTTCGGTTGATTGCGGCAAATGTATTTTCCTCAATGGAAAATTCCAACTGTGTTGCGAAGCGTATACATCTAATCATTCTTAGAGGGTCGTCGCTAAATGTTATATCGGGGCTTAAAGGGGTTCTTATCAATCGAATATTTAGGTCTCGTGTTCCAGAAAAAGGGTCTAAAAGTTCCCCATATCTTATTTTATTTAAACAAATAGCCAAGGCATTAATAGTAAAATCCC
>RRZT011363612.1_pt1 | contig 18681 bp, 14 predicted proteins | sample 2165551 | NCBI WGS metagenome assembly RRZT01 (sample SAMN10456910, study PRJNA506462) | wastewater metagenome | biome: wastewater; feature: sludge; material: wastewater sludge; isolation source: wastewater sludge with Escherichia coli K12::gfp cells carrying plasmid... | place: USA: Moscow, Idaho...
GCGCAGGCTGTCGGAATTATTGGCGCAAAAATGCTTAATGCACGCATACGCGCCGTTTTCCTGAATGCCCTGCACCATCGCCGCCGCCATTTCGCCCGACAGGCAAGGGTCTTCCGAATAATATTCAAAGCCGCGCCCTGTCAGCGGGTGGCGGCGGATATTCATGCCGGGCCCCAATATCATATGAATGCCCTCGCCCGTGCATTCGTCTGCCACCGCACGCCCAATTTCCTGCGCCAGTGCCGTGTTCCAGCTGCACGCAAGCGCCGAGCCCGTGGGAAAGCATGTGGCAGGAATGGTGCGGTTTAACGCGGCTTCATTATCAAAGGATGCTGCTGTGAGGGAATCATAAAAGCTTGTCGGCTTTGTATCGGTGGAGCCCTCTTGAAAGCGCACACCGTTCGTGCCATCGCTCATGACAAAGCTTTCCACCAATGGCTCAGTAAAATGCTGCGTCATCCAATCGGTTTCGCCAGTGCACAGTGCTATTTTTTGTTCATTTGTCATTTTTTTCAGTATATCGTCTATTTTTGTATCCATTTTTTCATTCCTTTCATGAGAAATAAGCGGGAATTTGCTTTCTTGCATTTTCATCATACCACACCCGCTTTGGGTAATCTCATCGCTTATTATCTTGAAAATATACAAAACTTGATATTTTTGTGCTTTTGTCTTACACTGTAATTATACTAGCTTTAGGGAGGCGTGCGCATGGAGGAAGAACAATCGGGCATCTTGTATCATCACGAAACCGTAAACCCCACACATCGCTTTGTGGCTATGCTGTATTTCCATGAAGTTGGGCTGAACTACACCCCAAAGCACTGGCATCGAAGCTTAGAGCTTGTGTTTTTTCAATCATCGCCCATACGCCTTTGGATAAACGGCCAAACGCGCGATTATCCCGCGGGCGAAGCGGTGATTATCAATAGCGGCGATGTGCATGAAATTACGCCGCTGCATTACGAGCATCCGCGCGGTGTTTCCGTGGTTTTTCCTTATGCATTTTTACAATATAATGGCGTGGATATCAATAAGCTCTATTTCGACCAAAGCGCAAACGGTGCCGGCAGCGCACGGCTTACACAAGCACTGCTTTCCCTTTTAACCGTACACGAGGGCCGCGCGCAGGACGAATATTATATCATGGAAATCAATGCCGCGCTTTTTTCGCTTTTGCACTGCATTGTGCGCGAATTTCAAAGCCCAAAAACGCCGGATGCCGAGATGAACACCACAAAGCATCAAGAACGCTGCAAACAAATTATCGCGTACATTAACCAGCATTACGCTTCGCCCATTATGCTGGGCGATGTGGCGCGGGAATGCGCCATCTCGGAAGAACATTTATCGCGCTTTTTAAAAAAATATATGGGCACCACATTTAAACAGCATTTAAACGGCGTGCGGCTGCGCCACGCCTTTATCCAAATTACCGACACCGATTTGCCCATGCTGCAAATAGCACTGGACAGCGGCTTCCCCGATTATCGCTCTTTTTCCGATTGCTTTCATAAAAAATATCACACCACGCCATATCATTACAGGCAGCACAAAGACGAATTTGCAAAACAGCCTAAAACTGGCTGGAGCCAAAACTAAAACTAAATATATCAATTTCTGCTAATTTTTTTGCTGTCAATTGAGATGAACTGTGCATTTTTTTGCAGTACAGTATAAGTACTAAAATGCAAGTGGAGGAATTGATATGCAAACACAAGCACCCGCAAACAGCCTTACCGAAAAAATCGGTATCGTTGAAAAGCTGGCCTATGGCTGCGGAGACCTGTCCAGCAATCTCGTTTTGGTGCTCACGGGCACCTATATCACCTTTTTTTACACGGATGCACTGGGTTTAAACGTTGCCATTGTGGGCACGCTGATTATGATTTCGCGCTTATTTGACGGCGTAACCGACGTTATCATGGGTTACGTGATGGACAAGACCAAATCTAAGCACGGCAAGGCGCGCGCATGGATGCTTTGGCTGGCGGTGCCGTTTGGTGTGTGCACTGCCGCAATGATGATGGTGCCGAATATCGGCGAAACCGGCAAATATGTGTATGTTTTTATTAGTTATAATATCATCACCACATTTCTTTACACCGGTATTAATATCCCGTATGGCGCATTAAATTCTTTGATGACGCGCGATCAAGAGCAGCGCGCCTCTATCAACGCCTACCGCATGACGATGGCGATGATTGGCAGCTTAATTATCAGCGCGTGCACCTTGCCTTTGGTAAATGCTGTGGGCGGCACAAACAACCAAAAAGCGTGGATTATCGTTTCGTGCATTTATGGCGCGGCTGCAACGCTTTTGTTCCTGTTCTGTTTTGCAAAAACAAAAGAGCGCGTAAACATTGTATCGGACGAAGACCGCAAAATCAGCTTTGGTAAAACCTTGAAGTTGCTTTTGAAAAACGATGTGTGGCTGATGCTTTGCGCCGTTTGGGTGGTTTATGTTATCGGCATGGCAATGAGTGGCGGCGTGGGTGTATGCTATGCCAAATACGTGTTGCACAATGAAAACCTGTTTGGCTTTATCTCTGTGGCGCAAACAGGCGTGTCGATTATCTGCATTCCTTTAATGATGCCCTTTGTAAAAAAATATGGCAAGCGCAAGGTAGCCGTTACCGGCGGCATCATCGGTTTTGTTGGCGCATCCTTAGTGGTGATAAACCCCACCAATGCCGTTTGGCTTGTGGCCTGCAATATGATTCGTGGTATCGCCAGCGCCGCTTCAATGGCTACCTTGAATGCGATGGTGGCAGATTCGATTGAATATGGCCAGTGGAAAACCGGCATCCGCATTGAAGGCACCTTGTACAGCGCCACCACCTTTGGCGCCAAAATTGGCGGCGGATTGGGCATGGCCGTAGGCTCTGTTATTTTAGGCGCGGCAGGTTATGTAGGCACGCTGGCAGTGCAAAGCGAAGCTGCAATGAAAGCGATGTTCGGCCTGTATGTATTTGCGCCCATCGCCTTTGCCGCATTTGTGCCGATTATCTACTATTTCTACAAGCTGGATAAAATTTACCCGCAGGTAATGGCCGATTTGGCCGCGCGCGAAAAGGAAAAAGCACAAAACGCGTAAATTGCTTTGATAAAAACGCGTAAATTGCTTTGATAAAAACGCGTAAATTGCTTTGATAAAAACGCGTAAATTGCTTTGATAAAAACCCCCTTGTATAAAAGAAAATCTTTTATACAAGGGGGTTTTGTGTACTGTATTGGGTTTTGATGGCTATGATAAGCGCGCAATGGGCTGTATCTATGCTAAAATTCTGCCTCCACAATTTGCCGCAGCTCGTTAAACTGAATGGGCTTTGCCGTGTTGCGCGTGTAGCGCAGCATGTCTTTCACGCGCTGGCGCTCCTCTTTGGTATACAAAATATACGCCACGCCCGCCCTTTTGGCGCGGCCTGTGCGCCCGATGCGATGCGTGTAATATTCGTTTGAGCCGGGCACATCGTAGTTAAACACCGCGTCTACATCCGACACGTCGATGCCGCGCGCAGCCACGTCGGTAGCGCAAAGCACCGAGATTTTGCCGTCTTTAAAATTGCCCATAATTTGATTGCGTTCGCTTTGCGAAAGATCGCCATGCAAACAATCGGCAATAAAATGCAAATCGGCCAATTGATTGGTTAGCATTGCGGTGGTGTATTTGGTATTGCAAAACACCATCACGCGCTTAAACTCGTTTGCAATAATCAGCTCGGTTAAATCGGCCAGCTTGTTGCGGCCTGTTGTTAAGATGCTATATTGCGTGATATTCGGTGCGGAATCCTCCAGCGGCTGCACGGTGATTTCCTCGGCGTCGCGCTGATACAGCCAGCCGATATCCATTACCTCGCGGCTGATGGTAGCCGAAAACATGGCAAGGCGCTCTTTGCCTTTGATGGTGTCCAATATTTTGCGCACATCCTTGTAAAAGCCCATGTTCAGCATTTCGTCGGCTTCGTCCAGCACGATGGTGGTAACCTTTGATAGGTTAACCGTGCGGCGGTCGATATGGTCCTGCAAGCGGCCCGGTGTAGCCACAATAATTTGCGCGCCTTTTTGTAATTGGTCTATCTGGCGCTTAATGTCCTGCCCGCCGTAAAGCGTAATCGTGCGCAGCTGCGGATAAAAATGGGATAGGGCGTGCAAATCCTCGGTGATTTGCTGTGCCAGCTCGCGCGTGGGCGCCAGCACCACGGCTTGTGGCGCCTTTTCGGTTTGATCAATGCCCAAAATCAGCGGAATGCCAAATGCACAGGTTTTGCCCGTGCCGGTTGGCGCTTTCGCAATAATATCTTTGCCCGCAAGCATCACAGGAATGGCCTTTTCCTGCACCTCGGTAAGCTCGGTAAAGCCCATGCGCTCCACAGCCTTATGGATTTCCTGCGGCACTTGTAATTCGCTGTAATTCATTCGCTATCTCCTAAATTGTTTTCATGTGCGTGTTTTGCGTTTACGGTATCTATTGTACCACGTTTTTGCATATTTGCATAGCAGTGCACAGTGGATGTGAAAAGCAAGCCGCCTTCGGCTCTTTACCTTTGGGTAAAAAGCCGAAGGCGGCCATATAGCCTTATATCCAAAAGGCTATTTGTTCAGCTTGGATTTCATGATGCCGCTTGCCTTAAAGCCCGGAATACGCGTGGGGTTAAGCTGGCAGGGCACCTTTGTTTTGGGGTTGATATAGGCCTTTGATTTGCGCTCGCGCATTTCAAAACGGCCAAACCCCGCCACGGTTACTTTTTCGTCCTTTGCAAGGCCGTCAATAATGGTGGAAAAAACCTCGTCCATAATCTCTTCCACAAGCGCCGCGCTTTTGTCGGTTTTTTTCGATACAGCGGTAATAAGCTGTGACCTTGTCATGTGAAACCCTCCGTTATTTTTATAATCCTGTTTTGTGAAAAGCCAAAAAGCACTTTCATACATAGGCAGTTTTGCCGCGAGAACAAATCGCGCAGATTTGTCCAGTTGCCATTATTATAAGGGAGAAATCAGCGAAAATCAAGGTTTTTTTGGACAATTTTGTATTTTTAGGCAAGTTTTTGCTTTTGCCGGCACGGCGCACCTGCTTTTACAAAGTGGCAAGGTCCACAAGTGCAATATTGTCCATGTTTTTGCCGCTTTTTAGGCAGTTGACCAGCACACGCGCTGTGTCGATGGCGGTGAGGCACGGGATAGACAGTTCCACCGCTTTGCGCCGAATGCGCACGCCGTCGTGCGAGGGGATGCGCCCTTTTGCCGAGGTAGACACCACATAATCCACCTTGCCGCTTTCCAAAAGCGTCATGATATTGTTGTCGCCCGGCTCAGAGAGCTTGCGCACCTCGTTGCACGCCAGCATGTTTTGCCCCAAATGGTATGCGGTGCCCGAAGTGGCATACAGCTTGTAGCCCAGCGCCTTAAAGCCATAGGCAATCTCGGTTAATTCGCTTTTATCGGCATCCTTTACGGTAAACAGCACGGCCTTGCCCGCCTCGGGCGCGCGCAGCGTATAGCCTGCACCCACAAGCCCTTTAATCAGCGCATCTTCAAAGCTGTGCGCAATGCCCAGCACCTCGCCCGTGCTTTTCATTTCGGGGCCTAGCTGCGTGTCCACGTCGTGCAGCTTTTCAAAGCTGAACACAGGCACTTTCACGGCGCAATATTCGCCCGAGGGATAAAGCCCCGTGCCATAGCCCATATCGGCAAGGCGCTCGCCCAGCATGCAGCGCACGGCCAAATCCACCACGGGCACACCCGTAACCTTGCTGATATACGGCACGGTGCGGGACGAACGCGGGTTTACCTCGATAACAAACACCTCGTTGTTATACACCACGTACTGAATGTTTACAAGGCCGATAACCTTTAATTCCTTTGCAAGGCGCGCGGTATAATCCACAATGGTGCCCTTGATTTTTTGTTTCAGCGTTTGCGGCGGATAAACGGAAATGGAATCGCCCGAATGGATGCCCGCGCGCTCAATATGCTCCATCATGCCGGGGATTAAGAAATCGGTGCCGTCGCAAATGGCGTCCACCTCGCACTCGGTGCCCATCAAATACTTATCAATCAGCACGGGGTTTTCCAGTGCCTGCCGCGTGATGATTTCCATATATTCGCGCACGTCCGCATCGCTATAGGCAATAATCATGTTTTGTCCGCCCAGCACATACGACGGACGCAAAAGCACGGGATAGCCGAGCTCCTGCGCCGCTTGCAAGGCTTCGTCTGCGGTAAAAATGGTGTGCCCTGCGGGGCGCGGAATATTGCAGCGCTCTAAAAGCGCATCGAAGCGCTCTCTGTCCTCGGCTTCGTCGATGGCATCTGCCGAGGTGCCCAAAATCTTCATGCCGATTTTTTCAAGATGATTTGTCAGCTTAATTGCCGTTTGCCCGCCAAACTGCACCACGCACGCCCAGGGCTTTTCGGTGGCGATGATATTATCCACGCTTTCGGGGGTAAGCGGGTCAAAATACAAGCGGTCGGCCGTGTCAAAATCCGTAGACACGGTTTCCGGATTATTGTTCACGATAATCGCTTCGCAGCCATTGGCCTTTAAGGTCCACACGCAGTGCACAGAGCAATAGTCAAACTCGATGCCCTGCCCGATGCGTATCGGCCCCGAGCCAAACACCAGCACCTTCTTTTTATCCGAGCCGTTTGCGGCGATAAATTCGGCCGCCTCGTTTTCTGCGTCTTGTGAAGAGTAAAAATACGGGGTTTTGGCCTTAAATTCTGCCGCGCAGGTGTCCACCATTTTAAAGCCGGCCACCGCTTTTTCGGGCAAAGGCTGCCCTGAAATACGCGCGATGCTTTTATCCATAAAGCCCAGGCGCTTTGCCTTGCGGTAATGCGCTATGGTAAGCGGCTCTTTGGCAAGCGCGTTTTCCATGTTGGCAATGTTTTGCAGCTTTGCCAAAAACCATCGGTCAATTTTGGTAGCGGCAAAAATCACATCAAACGAAACGCCGCGCAAAAGCGCTTCATACACCACAAACGCGCGGTCTGAATCCTGCACGTGCAGCTTTTCGCAAATTTCGGCATCGGTTAACGCCGCAAGGGTTTTCATGCGCGGGGTTTCAAGCCCCAGCTCGATACTGGTAACGGCTTTCATAAAGGCTTCTTCAAACGACGTTGCAATGGCCATCACTTCGCCTGTTGCCATCATCTGTGTGCCAAGCGCTTTTTTGGCGTATACAAATTTATCAAACGGCCATTTGGGGAATTTTACTACGCAATAATCCAGCGCAGGCTCAAAGCAAGCGCAGGTTTCGCCCGTAACATCGTTTGTAATTTCATCCAGCGAATAGCCAATAGCAATTTTTGCCGCCACCTTTGCGATGGGGTATCCCGTGGCCTTTGAAGCCAGCGCCGACGAGCGCGAAACGCGCGGGTTTACTTCAATCACCGCATATTCAAAGCTGTCGGGATGCAGCGCATATTGTACATTGCAGCCGCCCTCGATGGAAAGCTCTGTAATAATGTTCAGCGCCGAGGTGCGCAGCATTTGATATTCTTTGTCGCAAAGGGTTTGGCTGGGCGCCACCACGATGGAATCGCCTGTGTGCACGCCAACGGGGTCAAAGTTTTCCATATTGCACACGGTAATCACATTGCCCTTGCCGTCGCGCATCACCTCGTATTCAATCTCTTTCCAGCCGGAGATGCATTTTTCAATCAGCACCTGCGTAATGGGCGATAAGCGCAAGCCGTTTGTGCCTATCTCGCGCAGCTCGGCCTCGTTTTGGCAGATGCCGCCGCCTGTGCCGCCCATTGTAAAGGCGGGGCGCACAATCACGGGATAATCAATCACTTTGGCAAACGCCACGGCATCCTCCAATGTGGTAACCACCTTTGAGGGTATCACAGGCTCGCCCAGCTTTTCCATTGTGTCTTTAAACAGCTGCCTGTCCTCGGCGCGGGCAATGGTGTCGGGCTTTGCCCCCAAAAGGCGCACGCCGCTTTGCTCCAAATAGCCCTCGCGCGCAAGCTCCATCGCAAGGTTTAGCCCCGTTTGGCCGCCCAAATTGGGCAAAATGCTGTCGGGCTTTTCGGCGGCGATAATGCGCTTTAACACGGGCACCGTCATCGGCTCCACATATACGCGATCGGCAATTTGCGCGTCGGTCATAATCGTGGCGGGGTTGGAATTAACCAGCACCACCTCGATGCCCTCGCTTTTTAATGCGCGGCAGGCCTGCGTGCCCGAATAATCAAATTCGGCCGCCTGCCCAATGATGATGGGGCCCGAGCCAATCACCAGCACTTTTTTAATAGATGTATCTCTTGGCATATCAGCAGCCCCCTTTCTTGCGGTTCATCATGGCAATTAATTCGTCAAACAGGTATTCGGTATCTTTGGGGCCGCCGCAAGCCTCCGGATGAAACTGCACGGTAAAGCACGGAATGGTTTTGTACGAAAGCCCTTCCACGGTTTTATCATTGGCATTCACATGGCTCACTGTGGCCACGGCGGGGTCTATCGTATCGGCCAGCACCGCATAGCCGTGGTTTTGGCTGGTGATAAAGGTGCGGTTTTTGGCAAAATCCGTCACGGGCTGGTTTACCCCGCGATGGCCGTATTTTAGGTTTGCCGTTTTTGCCCCTGTGGCAAGCGCCATCAATTGATGCCCCAAGCAGATCCCAAAAATGGGGATATCCATTTGTATCAGCGTTTTTAAGCCCTCGATAATTTCCACGTTTTCGGCAGGGTCGCCTGGGCCGTTTGACAGCATGATGCCATCGGGCGAAAGCGCCTTTACTGCTGCGGGCGCGGTGTGCCCAGGCACTAAGGTAACGCGGCAATCGCGTTTTATCAAATTGCGCAAAATGTTCGATTTATAGCCATAATCAAACAGCACCACATGATACTTGCCGTTATCATTAAAGGTTTCTATACTATCTGTAGAAACACTTTTCACTGCATCGTGCACGGTGTAGCTGCGGATTTTGTGCATCAAATCGGCATCCTGCAACGCTGCCTCGGCGCTTTCATACTCGGTGGTAATGGCGCCGTTTAACACGCCCGCTTCCCGAATGAGGCGCGTTAGCGCGCGAGTGTCCAGCCCTTTGATGCCGATGATATTTTGCTCTTGCAAATAGGTGTGCAGCGTTTTTTGCAAGCGGAAATTGCTGGGCGCGTCGCACGCCTCGCGCACAATATAGCCAAACGCCCATATTTTGCGGCTTTCGGCGTCCTCGCCCAAAATGCCGTAATTGCCCACAAGCGGATACGTCTGCGTGATAATTTGCCCATAGTAGCTGGGGTCTGTTAAGGTTTCTTCGTAGCCCGCCATGCCGGTATTAAACACCACCTCGCCCACTGTGGTGCCCACTGCGCCTATGCTTTCGCCCTCAAACACTCTGCCGTTTGCAAGAATTAATACTGCTTTGTTCAAATTCTATCCCTCTTCCTATGCGGTATCAAGCAAGTGCACGCCAAAGGCACCCGCGATTGAAAGCGCGCCGCGCACACTGGTGCGGCGCGCTATAGCCTGGTTTACATTTTGCGGCTGCCGGGCTTTACAGGCTCGCCCTCGCCCGCCTTGCACAGCGGGCATTCCGCTGCATCCCAGTTTGGCAAATCCAGCGCCAAAGCGCTTGCCACAACAGGCAGGGGGCTTGTGCCTTTGCTGCGGTCCACCACGCAGGCAATGCCCACCACTACGCCGCCATGCTGCTCAATAATGGCGGCTGTTTCAAGGCTGGATTTACCCGTGGTTACCACGTCCTCCATGATAATGCAGCGCTCGCCGGGCTGGATTTCAAAGCCGCGGCGCAATGTCATAATATTATCCACACGCTCGGTAAAAATGGAGCGCTTGCCCATTTGCCGCGCAATCTCGTATGCATACACGATGCCGCCCATTGCAGGCCCCACCACCACGTCGATATCCATTTGCGAAAGCGCTTTTGCCACGCCCGCCAGCACCTCGGCCGATTTATCGGGATACTGTTGCAGCTTTGCCATTTGGCAATACGCGTTTGAATGGCGGCCAGAAGAAAGCAAAAAATGCCCCTGCAAAAATGCGCCTGTTTCTTTTAAAATGTCCATTATTTTTTCGTTCATATCCATTACTCCTTTAATTTTATATTGTTTTGCACTAGCGCTATTGCGCTGCGCCGCAGATTTCTGCAATGTTTTGCACGCCGTTTGCCTGCATCCAGCTTTCCATGCCGTCAAGGATATCCTGCATCACGTGCGGATTAGCAAACGTGGCTGTGCCCACCTGTATAGCGCTTGCGCCCGCCATGATAAACGCCAGCGCATCGTTTGCCGTGGCAATGCCGCCCAGCCCGATTACAGGCACCGACACGGTTTGGCACACCTCATACACCATGCGCAGTGCAATGGGCATAATGGCAGGCCCCGACAGCCCCGCAAACACGTTTTGAAACACAGGGCGGCGCGTTTTGAGATCAATGGCCATCGCTTTAAAGGTGTTTACCAGCGAAAGCGCATCTGCGCCCGCCTCTTCGCAGGCAATGGCCATTTCGGCAATGTTTTCGGCGTTTGGCGAAAGCTTTACCACAAGCGGCTTTGTGCACACAGCCCGCACGCGCGACACTACATCCCTTGCGCTTTGCGCCTTTACGCCGTACGCGATGCCGCCCTCTTTTACATTGGGGCAGCTGATATTCAATTCGATAAAATCAATATCGGTTTCACACAAAAGCCGTGCGCCCTCTAAATATTCCTCTACTGCGCCGCCGCCAAGATTGGCAAAAATAGCGGTGCCCAGCATGCGCATGGCAGGCAGCTCGTGCGCGATAAAATGCGCCACACCCGGATTTTGCAAGCCGATAGAATTAATCAGCCCCGACGGTGTTTCATATAAGCGCTCGCCCTCGTTTCCGTATTTGGGGTTTAGCGTAAGGCCTTTAGACGAAATACCGCCCAGCCGTTTGACATCCACGATATTTCGATATTCCTCGCCAAAGCCAAATGTGCCCGACGCGGCAATCACGGGCGAAGCAAGGGTTTTGCCGCAAAATTGGGTGTTTAGCATACAATCATTTCCTTTCCTAAAGCAAGCGCCGTCGCTTTTGCCCACCGCTTTTTGCAAAGCCTGCGCCTTGCGGCATGCATGGCGGTGCGGCGGTGCAAAGCCCGCGCGGGGCTATCCAATGGCTTTTTATAGCAAATCCTCTGCGCGAAACACCGGCCCGTCCTTGCACACGCTTTTGCCGCCGTTTCGGGTTTTGCACGTGCAGCCCAGGCACGCGCCCACGCCGCAAGCCATTTTCGCTTCCTTGCTTACATATGCGCGCACGCCCGCTGCCGTGGCGCTGCGCGCAATTTTGTCCATCATGATTTCCGGCCCGCACACACACACGGCGCTGTAGCCCGTTGGCGAAAACACATCCGTTACAAAGCCCTTGTGCCCATAGTTGCCAGAATCCGTGGCAAGCGACACCGCTTTACACACTGCCGAAAACGCATCCAGCATATACGGCTTATCCCGAAACCCTGCATAAAAATGCACTTCGCAGCCCTTTGCCGCAAGCGTTTTGGCCAAATAATATAAAGGCGCAATGCCGATGCCGCCGCCCACAAGGGCAATTTTGCCCGATAGCTCCTCCACTGCAAAGCCGTTGCCCGAAGCCCCTGTTAGTTGCAGTGTTTCGCCCGCTTTTGCCGCTGCCAGCTTTTCGGTGCCAATGCCGCGCACCTCGTATAAAAACGAAACGGTGCCCGCTGTTTCATCCGCGTCAAACACGCTGATGGGGCGCGATAAAAGCGGCGGCTCGTTTTGTGCCCACGTGCGCAGCATGTAAAATTGCCCTGCGCGCGGCGCGGGCGATACGCCGCCCACCGTTAGCAAAAAAATGCCGTCGGCCACTGCTTGGTTTGCCAAAATATTGGCATTATAAAAGGCTGCATTCATGCTGGATTGCCTCCCTCATCTGTTTGCATTCATTGTACGCGGCCTCGGCAAAGCCGACGCCCGGCTGCTTTTTATAAGCCAGCAGCACGCTGCGGCTGGCGTTCACCACGCCGCCGTTGCCGTTTTGCAGATATTGCGCAATATCCTTTGCCGTGCCGCCCTGCGCGCCATAGCCCGGAATCAGGAAAAAGCTGTTTGCGTAGCGCGCGCGGATTTCGGCCGCCTCTTCAATATGCGTGCCGCCAATCACCAGCCCCAGCGAGGAATAGCCGTGTGCGCCCACGCAGCTTTGCCCCATTGCCGCAATTTTATCGCCCACAAGGTCATACACATGCCGCCCATCTGCAAGGGTTTCGTATTCAAAATCCTTTGCGCCGCCGTTAGACGTGCGGCACAGCACAAACGCGCCTTTTTTATCAAAATACGGCGCATACGGCTCGATGGAATCAAGCCCCATATAAGGCGCCAGCGTTACAAAATCCGCTTCAAAATCGCCTTCAAAATGCGCTTTTGCATACATTTCGGCGGTTTTGGCAATGTCGCCGCGCTTGATATCGGCAATGGCCAAAAGCCCTTCACTGCGCAAAATGCGAAGCGTTTCGCTGTAAGCGATTAGGCCGTCTAGGCCCATTGCTTCATAATAGGCAATCTGCACCTTATAGCAGCCCGCCTCGTTTTTGGTGGCCGCGATAATGTCTTTATTAAAGCGCAAAACGGCTTCGCCGCGCGTTTCGCCCGTAGCTGCATAGCCCTCGGGCAGATAGCTAAAGTCTGTGTCCAGCCCTACACACACGGGGCCTTTTTGTGCTACGGCTTCAAATAACCTGTCCATGTTTTGCATATTGTATACTCCTTTATTTATTATACTATTTGTATTTTTATCTTTGTTCCGTTCCTCCCGCGCTGCGGCAAGGGCGGGCGCGTTATCCGTGCATTTTTTCAATCGGCCGTTCCGACACAAAGGTGATTTCTCCTGCCTTAACGGTCATTTCCACTTTGCCAGTTAGGCGCACGCCATCAAACGGCGTATTTCTGCTTTTGCTGTAAAAATCGGCCTTGCGCACCGTGTAGGGCAGCTCGGTATCCACCACTACTACGTCTGCATCATAGCCCGGGCGCAAAAGGCCTTTGGGCAAGTTTAAAATGCGCGCAGGCTCTGCGCTCATCATGCGCGAAAGCGCAGTAAGCGGTAATGCGTTTTCCAAGCAAAGCTTGGTATAGCACACGCCAAACGCCGTTTCCAGCCCCACCATGCCGGGCGCGCCGTTTGCCTTATCGGCATCGGTGTGCGGGGCGTGGTCGGTGGCAATGGCGTTCACTTCGCCGTTTTTCATCGCCGCAATCAAAGCTGCGGTGTCCTTTGCGGTGCGGATGGGCGGGTTTACACGATAATCGCCGCTTGTAAACCAAATGTGATGCGGTGTCACCTCAAACGTTACCGCAAGCCCCTCGTGCCGCGCCGCACGGATGGCGTTTAGCGCGCCGTATGTGCTTACATGGCAAAGATGCAGCTTTGCGCCAGTGTAGGCGGCCAAATACAAATTGCGAATGGTTTCCAAATCCTCGGCAAGGCGATAATCGGTGCTTGACAGGGTTTTATCCTCGGCATGGCTAAAGATGGTAAGCCCCTTTTCTTTGGCAATGCGCATGGCCTGTTCCATCACAGCGCCGCTTTGCACGCCGTTGCCATCGTCGCTGATGCAGCGCAGATAATCGGGTAAATCGTGCAAATGCGTCAGGGTTTCGCCGTCAAAATCCTTTGTGATGCTGATGCATTGGTTTACGCCGCATAAATTGATTTCGCGTGCTTTTTGCATCACACTGTCGGCAATGTCGCGCGTTGAGCATATCGGCATTGTGTTGGCCATGCAATTCACAAAGCTGTAGCCGCCGCGTGCCGCCGCGCGGCTGCCAGACAAAAGGTCTTCCTTATGCGTAAAGCCCGGCGTGCGGAAATGACAATGCAAATCAATAAACGCGGGCAGCACGGCGCGCCCCTTTGCGTCAATAATCGGCCCCTCGCCGAAAAGCTCGCGCCCAATAGCGGTAATTTTGCCGTTTTCCATACAGATATCGCCCATAACAACGCCTGTTTCATCCACAAGCCGCGCATTTTTAATCAGCATAAAACTTGCATTCCTTTCTTGCGTGGTGTCGTTTTGCTTTTGCCGCATATGTGCCGTTTGGGCGCGCAAGGGGCAAAGCCGCAAGCGCAAAAAGCTTTTTTGCGCCGCACTGCTTTTCATAGGATTCTCGCTTTGCCCGCTAAATTTTCGCAAAAAAAAACTTTTCCTACAGAATAGGAAAAGCAAATAAAAAAGATGCGGCACCAATGCCATAATTAAAATAGAAAGGCAGGTGATACGCCTTCAATACTTGCCCTGTACCCTGTATCATCGGCTTCGCCTCCCTTTCGTTCATTTCCAATAATGATACCATCCACACACCTAAAAGTCAATGCGCATTTTGAAAAGAGTATACCGCCCTGTGGCCGCATCTTTCTGTGTGTAATCCACAAAAGCCATACTTTTGCACCCGTATAAAAGTGCCACTGCGCGTTTTACGCCGGGGCGCGGCGCCGTGTGTGGGTTTTGGGCAAAAGCGCGCACCGCTTGCTTTAACCGTTCGTCCGGCACGCGCAAGGCCGCGGGCAATTTGCCAAGCGATGTGGCCGTAAGCACATCCTCCACCATCGCGTCGCGCAAAAGCGCCGCGTTTACACCCGCAAGCGCCGTAAAGCACGCTTGTATCTGCGCAATATACGCGTCCAGCGTGGTTTTGGGCGCAGCTGCGCCCACGGCGGCAAACAGCGCATACGGCGTTAGCCCCGTGGCGTTTAATACATACTCCAATGTTTTTATAAAGCGTCCGCTATTATAAAGGCGTTCCAGCGCATCCTCGGCGCTTTTCAGCGCCGCGATATCTGCCGCGCGCAGCCACGGTGTTTCCTGCACCTCGTATGGCGGCGTGGGGGCACATTGCATCGGAAAGGCCTGTGGCTCGTTGGCCATTGCGCTGCCCGAAAGGCGCTTTAAAAACCCCATTTGCAGCATATCCGCGCCCAGCGCATAGGCCCTGTTAAAGCCGTCGATAAAGCCCGCAAGGTCTTCCTGTGGCAAGCCGGCAATTAAATCGATATGAATATGCATATTGCGCATGGCAATAAGCGCCCGCAAATTTTGCAAAAGGCGCGCCGTGTCTGTTTTACGGCGCACTGCCAAAAGCGTTTTTTCCGACAGGCTTTGAATGCCAATTTCCAGCTGAAACGCGCCGCGCGGCGCACTTTTTAAAATATCCAGCATTTCCTGTGTTAAAATATCGCCCGCAATTTCAAAATGAAAACAAACGGTATCGGGGATTTCTTTGCCGTAATGCGCCAAAATAAAACGCAAAATGGCATTGGCGTGCCGCGCATTGGCATTAAAAGTGCGATCCACCAGTTTAATGGTTTGCGTGCCGCTATTGGCCAATGCCAAAATGTTTTCATACACGCCGTCTAGCGCAAAATAGCGCGGCGCGCCGCAAGCGCCCGAAAGGCAAAACGCGCACGCATATGGGCAGCCGCGGCTGGTTTCTAAATAGGCGATGCGCCCGCCGATTGCGTTTTTATATGCGCCTGTATAGGGCGTGGGCGGCGTGCCCTTTAGCACCGCAGGCGCGGAGATTTGCACGCCGTTTTCTGTGCGGCAGCAAAGCCCCGCAATGTCTTTGGGCTTTTGCCCCGTTTGCAGCGCCGAAAGCAAAGCGGGCACGCTTTCTTCTCCCTCGCCCGCAAGGATATAATCCACACAGGCGTTATGCAAAAGCACATCCTTTGCGCGATAGCTTACCTCCGGCCCGCCCAGCACCAGCACCGTTTGCGGCCTTGCCGCTTTGATGGCGGCGCAAAGCGCCAATGTTTCAGTGATATTCCAAATATAACACGAAAACGTTAGCACCTGTGCCTCGTGGCCAAGCAAGCGCGCAAGCACCACGTCTTGCCCCTCGTTCACCGTGCCCTCGCACACCGCCACCGAGATGTCGGGCGCAAACGCCGAAACGCCCGCTGCCAAACAATATGGCGCGGGCGCAGCGTGTACATATTTTGCATTCAGCACGCAAAGCAGGGCAAACGGCGCTTTGCACGATGGCGCGCCGCTGCAAGCACAGGGCAAATGCGCGCTAGGCTGCTGGGTTTGCTTTATTAAGCGCGGGTTTTCTTCCATTCAATAAATTCCTCATAGCTGCCCACACGGTCAAGGCATCCCTCGGTACCGACAGGCAGTTCAATAATACGGCTTGCAACCTCGTCGATAAACTGATGATCGTGCGAGGAAAACAGCACATTGCCCGGATACGAGCCGAGGCCGCTTGCCAAAGCCGAAATGCTTTCCAAATCCAAATGATTGGTGGGCTGATCCAGCACAAGCACATTTGCGTGCGTCAGCATCATGCGCGAGAGCATGCAGCGCACCTTTTCGCCACCCGAAAGCACCTTTGCGGGCTTATACACATCATCGCCCGAAAACAGCATGCGCCCCAAAAATCCGCGCAAATAGGTTTCGGTGGTGTCCTCGGAATATTGGCGCAGCCATTCAATTAAATCGCCGTCAAATTCCTCAAAAAAGGCCGTATTGTCCTTAGGGAAAAAGCTTTGCGTGGTGGATATGCCCCATTTAATGCTGCCCTCATCAGGCTCCATCTCGCCCGCAAGGATTTTAAACAGCGTTGTCTGCCCCACTTCGTTATCGCCCACAAACGCAATTTTATCCGTTTTATTCACGATAAACGACACCTTGTCCAGCACCTTTGCGCCGTCCACGGTTTTGCTGATGCCCTCTACAAACAGGATATCCTTGCCGGCCTCGCGCTCGGGCGAAAAGCCCACAAACGGATATTTTCGGCTAGAGGCAGGCATTTCTTCCAGCGCGATATTATCCAGCATTTTTTTGCGGCTGGTGGCCTGCTTCGATTTTGATTTATTGGCAGAAAATCGCTGAATAAACGCCTGCAAATCTTTAATTTGGTCTTCTTTTTTCTTGTTTTGGTTGCGAATCAATTGCTGCATCATGCGGCTCGATTCATACCAAAAATCGTAGTTGCCGATATACATGCGCACCTTATTATAATCGATATCCACAATATGCGTGCACACCGCGTTTAAAAAATGGCGGTCATGGCTCACCACTAAAATCGTGGCCGGGCAATCGATCAAAAACTCCTCCAGCCAGTCGATGCTTTCAATGTCAAGGCCGTTTGTAGGCTCGTCCAAAAGGATGATAGAGGGCTGCCCAAACAGCGCCTGCGCCAAAAGCACCTTCACCTTTTGCCGCCCGTCCAGCGTGTCCATGCCGGCAGTGTGCAGCTCCATCGCAAGGCCCAGGCCGTTTAAAAGCTGATCGGCCTCTGTTTCGGCCTCCCAGCCGCCCAGCTCCGCAAATTCGCCTTCAAGGTCCGCCGCTTTCACGCCGTCCTCTTCAGAAAAATCGGGCTTTGCATACAAAGCGTCTTTCTCCTGCATAATCTCATACAGGCGGCGGTTGCCCATGATAACCGTGTCCATCACGGTGTAGGCGTCGTATTTAAAATGGTCTTGCTCCAGCACGGTCATTCGGTCGGTTGCGGCCATCGACACTGTGCCGCTTGATGGCTCCAGCTCGCCTGATAAAATGCGCAAAAGGGTGGATTTTCCAGCGCCGTTTGCGCCAATAATACCATAGCAGTTGCCGGGCGTGAATTTCAAATCCACATGCTTATATAAGGTTGCGCCCGCAAATTGCAGGCTGATATCGCTGACAGTCAACATGATTATAACAAATCCTTTACTCCATATAGTCTCAATCCTTTAAAGAATAGCACGAAACGGCGCTTTTGTAAAGCACAGCGCCGTTTTTGCGCGCGCAAATTAGCGGCGCGCATCGTTTGCCGCGCACATAGCGGGCAAACTGACGCATCGCTTTGCAACAATAGCATGCCCCTTTCACAACAAACGCGCTTGCAATTTACTATGCATTTTGTTATAATGCAAGCGCTTTATCAAACGATTTTATCATGTAACGGAGGATTTTATAAATGAAAAACAATCAAACAAAGCAGATGGTGCGCATTGCGCTGTTTATGGCTGTAACGATTTTGCTTGCCGCAACGCCACTTGGCTATGTATATATCCCCGTAATTGGCTTATCGCTTACCATTATGGTGCTGCCGGTTGTGATGGGCGGCGCGCTGCTGGGCATGCCCGCAGGCATTATTTTGGGCCTCACCTTTGGCGTTACCAGCTTACTAAAAGCGCCCGCCGAGGCGCTGGGGCAGCTTTTGCTGGCCTACAGCCCATTTGTAACGGCCGTTATCTGCATCGTGCCGCGCATTTTAGTGGGCGTTGCCGCCGCGCTTTTTGGGCGGCTTTTGGCGCGCAAGGAGCGCTATTCCATCTACGCATTATCGGGCGCTGTGTGCAGCCTTGTAAACACGGTGTTTTTTGTGGGTTTAATTTATCTGTTCTGCCGCGAGAGCGTAGAGGGCGCTTTTGGCATATTGGTTTGGAGCACCACGCTTGTTGGCGGGCTTGGCGAAGCCGCACTGGCCGCCGTGCTTTGCGCCGCTGTCATGAAGCCCTTGCGTAAAATTATCAAAGTGTAGCGACAAAATAATTACAGCAAAAACGCTAAATTATCAAAGCGCAACCGCTTGTGCAATCCGCTGTAAAATGGTATAATGACCACATTGTGGCCATTATACCATTTTTTAAAAGTTGACTACTGTAAGAAATTGCAGTTTTTATATATAAGCGCCCGTAGCGCAGTTGGATAGCGCGTTTGACTCCGAC
>RRZT010979078.1_pt1 | contig 18679 bp, 11 predicted proteins | sample 2165551 | NCBI WGS metagenome assembly RRZT01 (sample SAMN10456910, study PRJNA506462) | wastewater metagenome | biome: wastewater; feature: sludge; material: wastewater sludge; isolation source: wastewater sludge with Escherichia coli K12::gfp cells carrying plasmid... | place: USA: Moscow, Idaho...
ATAAAGGGCTATAAATAGGGCACAAATAAAGCAAAACGAGTTTGTACGTGAAGTGGCCGAAAAAAAATATGAGTTTGGTTTCACTACCAACGTACAGACAGAAATTATACCTAAAGGACTAAATGAAGATGTAGTCCGCTTGATATCCAGGAAGAAAGGGGAACCGGATTGGATGCTTGACTTTCGATTGAAAGCATACAATTACTGGAAAACTTTAACGCAGCCTACTTGGGGACATGTACATGTTCCAAAGATAGATTATCAGGCGATTTCTTACTATGCTGATCCTTTAGTAAAAAAAACAAAGAATAAAGAAATAGATCCTGAGCTAGAGAAAACATTTGATAAGCTCGGCATCCCTCTCGAGGAACGCCTTGCCCTGAGTGGTACAGCCGTGGACGCAATTATGGATTCTGTCTCTGTAAAGACTACTTTTAAAGAGAAACTTGCAGAGAAAGGAATCATTTTTTGCAGCATTGGCGAGGCTATCAAAAATCATCCGGATCTGGTGAAGGAATATCTTGGTACTGTTGTCCCTTATCGGGATAACTTTTTTGCATCACTGAATAGTGCAGTATTTAGTGACGGTTCTTTTGTTTATATTCCAAAAGGTGTTCGATGTCCAATGGAATTGAGCAGCTATTTCCGTATCAACGCTCGTAATACGGGACAGTTTGAACGTACTCTTATTATAGCAGAAGATGATGCTTATGTCAGCTATCTTGAAGGGTGTACAGCCCCTATGCGTGACGAGAACCAACTTCATGCCGCTATTGTTGAAATCATTGTCGGCAATAATGCTGAGGTGAAATATTCGACGGTGCAGAATTGGTATCCCGGTGATGAGAACGGTAAGGGAGGAGTACTCAATTTGGTAACGAAGCGTGGAGACTTGCGTGGCGTAAATTCTAAGTTGAGTTGGACTCAGGTAGAGACTGGTTCTGCTATCACATGGAAGTATCCGTCCTGTATTCTCAGAGGGGATAACAGCCAGGCTGAATTTTATTCTGTAGCGGTTACCAACAATTACCAGGAGGCTGATACCGGTACGAAGATGATCCACATGGGTAAAAATACAAAGAGTACAATTATTTCCAAAGGTATTTCTGCCGGTCACAGTCAGAATTCTTACCGTGGTTTGGTCAGAGCTACCGCTAATGCTGATAACGCCCGTAACTATAGTTCCTGCGACAGTTTGTTGCTGGGCAGTAATTGCGGAGCACATACCTTTCCTTATATGGATATTCACAATGACTCTGCAGTCGTAGAGCATGAGGCCACTACGTCGAAGATTAGTGAAGATCAGTTGTTCTATTGTAACCAGCGTGGCATTCCAACGGAGGATGCGGTAGGATTAATTGTCAACGGATATGCCAAGGATGTGCTTAATAAACTTCCGATGGAGTTTGCCGTAGAAGCTCAGAAGTTGTTGAGTGTATCTCTTGAAGGAACTGTTGGATAGTTTGATTTGAAGGAATCTGACTAGATAACAGAATAATAGAGATTATTATATGATATTGTCATGGATAATTCTTTTTATCCATGACAACAAGAAAATAACAACGTAATAAGAATACAATGTTAGAAGTTAGAAATTTACATGCCACGATTGCTGGCAAAGAAATATTAAAAGGGATTAACCTGACGGTAAAGGATGGTGAGATCCATGCTATCATGGGACCTAACGGCTCCGGCAAATCTACTCTTTCCGCTGTGCTGACAGGCAACCCTCTTTATACCGTAACTGAAGGAGAGGCAATCTTTAATGATAAGAATCTGCTGAAAATGAAACCTGAGGACCGTGCCCGTGAAGGCTTGTTCCTTTCTTTTCAATATCCTGTGGAAATCCCAGGTGTAAGCATGACCAATTTTATGAAGGCTGCTGTTAATGCCAAGAGGCAGTATGAAGGTAAGGAACCTCTAAAGGCTGCCGAGTTTATGAAACTGATGCGTGACAAGCGCCAGTTGGTGGACTTGGATGCTAAATTGTCTCATCGTTCTGTCAATGAAGGCTTTTCCGGTGGCGAGAAGAAACGCAATGAAATTTTCCAAATGGCCATGCTTGATCCGAAGTTGAGTATTCTTGACGAGACTGATTCTGGTCTTGATGTTGATGCTATGCGTGTCGTTGCCGATGGCGTAAATAAAATGCATACAGCAGAGACTTCTGCTATTGTGATCACCCACTATGAGCGACTACTTGATATGATCAAACCTGATGTTGTCCATGTTCTTTATAAAGGCAGAATTGTGATGACTGCCGGGCCTGAACTTTCCAAAGAGATTGAGAAGAGAGGCTATGAGTGGATTAAGGAAGAAGCTGATGCCAAGTTTGGGGATTAATTAAATAATTTAAAGATTTTGATCATGTCAAGTGAGCAACAATATATAGATTTGTATACGCAGGCGAGGGGAATGATCAATGAGCATTCAACTGACGTTCTCAATGTCGTGCGTGACAAGGCTTTTGAGGATTTTAAGAAACAGTCTTTCCCTTCCAGAAAGATTGAACGCTATAAGTATACGGATATGCAGAAGATTTTCGAACCTGATTATGGTTTGAATCTCAGTCGTCTGGATATTCCGGTGGATCCTTATAAGGCTTTTCATTGTGATGTACCTAACCTGAGTACATCACTTTATTTTGTCGTCAATGATGTCTTTTATACAAAGACATTGCCTCAGGTTCACCTTCCACAAGGAGTTATCGTGGATTCGTTGTGTCATGCCGCTCGGCAGAATCCTGAGCTTGTAGCAAAGTATTACTCTAAAATGGCTAAGACAGAGGAAGATGCTGTCACGGCTCTTAATACAATGTTGGCGCAGGATGGACTTTTTGTCTATGTTCCTAAGAATGTAAAGATTGATCGCGCTATCCAGGTGATCAATATACTCCGGGCTGATGTTGATTTGATGATCAACCGGCGTGTGCTTATTGTTATGGATGAAGGCGCGGAGGCTAATTTCCTGTTCTGTGATGATTCTGCTGATGACCGCAATTTTCTTACTACTCAGGTCATTGAAGCTTTCGTAGGTGAAAATGCCAGTCTGGAATTGAATTGTCTGGAAGAAACGCATCTGAAAAATACACGTGTCAGCAATGTTTATATAGACCAGATGGCTAACAGCCGTGTTAGCCATAATGTTATTACTCTTCATAACGGCGTTACCCGAAATAAACTGGATTTGATTTTCAAGGGTGAAGGTGCGGAATGCTATTGTAATGGTTGTGTTATTGCCGACAAAAGTCAATATGTGGATAATAATACGCTTATAGATCATCAGGCAGGACATTGTACCAGTAATGAACTTTATAAGTATGTTCTTGATGATCATGCTGTAGGGGCATTTGCTGGAAAAGTCCTTGTCCGGCACGGAGCACAGAAGACTACCTCACAGGAAACAAACCAGAATCTTGTTGTAACTAAAACAGCACACATGTACACTCAGCCTATGTTGGAGATTTATGCTGATGATGTGAAGTGTGCTCATGGTTCTACTGTCGGTCAGCTTAATGATGCTGCTCTTTTCTATATGCAGCAGCGAGGTATCGACCAGAAAGAGGCTAAAATGCTTTTGGAGTTTGCTTTCATCAATGAGGTTATCGACAAGATGAATCTGGAACCTCTTCGTGACCGTTTGCATCATCTCGTAGAAATGAGATTCCGTGGGCAGTTGGATAAATGCGAGGGTTGCAAACTTTGTAAATGATATGCTTATGTATGATATAAATAAGGTGAGGGGAGACTTTCCTATCCTTTCTCGTAAAATATATGATAAACCTTTAGTTTATCTTGATAATGCTGCGACCACACAAAAGCCTCTTTGCGTGCTTGATGCTATGCGCAATGAGTATCTCAATGTGAATGCAAATGTGCATCGTGGAGTTCATTGGATGAGCCAGCAGGCTACAGAATTGCATGAGGCTGCCCGGGAAACCGTACGAAAGTTTATCAATGCGAAATCTGCAACGGAGATTGTCTTTACTCGTGGAACCACAGAAGGATTGAATCTGGTGGCTTCTTCATATAGTGATGCCTTCATGAAGGAAGGAGACGAGGTCATTGTTTCTGCCATGGAGCATCATTCCAATATTGTACCCTGGCAGCTGCAGGCTGGCAGAAAAGGGATTGTCCTGAAGGTTATTCCGATGACAGATAAGGGAGAACTGATGATTGATGAGTTTGAGAAGTTGATTACTCCGAAAACAAAGATCGTCAGCATTACTCAGGTCAGCAATGTCCTGGGTACAATCAACTCTGTTAAGGAAATTATCCACATCGCTCACGAACATGGTATTCCTGTTATGATCGATGGTGCCCAGAGCACTCCGCATTTCAAAGTGGATATGCAGGATCTTGACTGTGATTTTTTTGTATTCAGCGGTCATAAGATATATGGACCTACCGGTATCGGCATCCTTTTTGGTAAAGAAGACTGGCTGGATAAACTTCCTCCTTATCAGGGTGGAGGGGAGATGATAGATCATGTGAGTTTTGAAAAGACAACTTTTGAGCGTCCGCCTTTAAAATTTGAGGCAGGGACACCTGATTATATAGCTTCTCATGGGCTTGCTACGGCTCTTGACTATGTCAGCAGACTGGGGATGGATAATATCTGTGCGCATGAACAGAAGCTGACGAAATATTGCACTCAACGGTTGATGGAAATTGACGGCATGCGTATCTTTGGCCAGGCTGAACATAAAGATGCTGTCGTCAGCTTTCTTGTCGGGAATATCCACCACATGGATATGGGAACACTTCTAGACCGTTTGGGTATTGCCGTTCGTACGGGTCATCATTGTGCCCAGCCTTTGATGGATAGATTAGGTGTTCTTGGAACCGTAAGAGCCAGCTTTGGACTTTACAATACAAAAGAGGAAGTTGATGTTCTTGTTGAAGGTATAAAGCGTGTATCTAAAATGTTCTGATGTTTCACAAATAAAAAAAGAAAACAGAAGTTAGGATGGCTGTACTGAAACCACATTTTTATATAGATAAGATTGAGGCAGGATGTGATGAGGCTGGGCGAGGCTGTCTGGCTGGAAGTGTCTATGCTGCGGCAGTGATCTTACCTGCAGATTATAGCAATTCCGAACTCAATGATAGTAAGAAACTGAGCCCGAAGAAGCGTTATGCTCTTCGGGAGCAGGTACAGAATGATGCTCTGGCCTGGGCGGTGGGGATTGTTACGTCAGAAGAAATAGATAAGATCAATATTCTTCATGCCAGTTTTCTGGCAATGCATCGGGCTTTAGATCAGTTAAAGGTCCGTCCGGAAGTACTTATTGTTGATGGCAACCATTTTGATCCTTATACACCACCTGAGTTTAAAGGAGAAAAAGGGCATGAACTTCCTTTTACTACTCTGATTAAAGGTGATGGCAGATATCAGTCTATAGCAGCTGCAAGTATTTTGGCTAAAACCTACAGAGATGATTATATGGATGTTTTAGCAAAAGAGTATCCTTATTATGATTGGGAGAATAATAAAGGATACCCTACCAAAAAACATCGTCTGGGACTTCGTGAACATGGTGTCACTCCTTACCATCGAAAAAGTTATAACCTATTAGGTACAGGAGAATTACCTCTTCCTTTTAAGGACTGATGTTGGCATATAATGCAAGTATGCTATTCTATGTAACGATATAATAATGCATCACTTATTATAAACGGGTAAGAATTTTATTTCTCATTTTTATTTGAATTTAGAATTTATAATATTCATTAGATTATCGTAAACGATTAAATGTTAAATTTAATTTTAGTAGTGGTGTTGATTAAATGTAAATTATATCAATATTTATACTTTTGTTGCTAGTATTTCATTTTTTCATGTAGTTATCTTACGATTTAAAAGTTGTAATTAGGGTCCTAAAGGTTAATGAATTTTAAAAGAAAGGGAATTTTAATAATTTTTTTTGTTCCATTCATAAAGTTACACTAATTTTGCATTTTACACAAGGTTAAGTTTGTGTAACAATATATTATATAAGGAACATAGCGAGAAGAAAATAGATTGATATGCTAATTGGATAACATAGCATTTTTCTTTTATAGTTGTTTCCTGATAAAGAGAGAGAAATAAGTAACATTTATAATTTTAATTTTAACGAGAGGATTTTATGGAAAAAAGACTAATGATGTTATTAGTCGGTCTGTTCCTATCTTTAGGGATGGCTCTGGCTCAAACTCAGATTAGTGGAACTGTTACCTCTTCAGAAGACGGTCAGCCTATTATTGGTGCATCTGTCAAAGTTGAAGGTACCAAAATGGGAACTGTTACCGATGTTGATGGTAATTTTTCTTTGTCAGCTCCTGCTAATTCAAAATTGGAAATCTCCTATATTGGTATGGTTCCCAAAATCATAACAGTTAAGGGTAAAGATCTTAAAGTCGTTCTAAGTCCAGATAATAAGACTTTGGATGAAGTTATGGTTGTCGCTTATGGTACAGAAAAGCGTTCTGCTTTTACTGGATCCGCCAAAGTCATCGGTGCTGATGAAATAGGCAAAGTTCAGGTTACCAATGCTGTTGATGCTTTAAAAGGACAAGTGGCTGGTGTACAGATTAACTCTGTGTCCGGTCAGCCAGGAAGTGCATCTTCAGTGCGTATCCGTGGTATCAGTTCTGTAAATGCAGGTAATAGTCCTTTGATCGTTTTGGATGGAGTCGCATATGATGGTGATATCAATACAATTACTCCATCTGATATTGAGTCTATGACCGTATTGAAGGATGCTGCTTCTACTGCTCTTTATGGTGCCCGTGGCTCAAATGGTGTTATTTTAATTACGACCAAGAAGGGTAAGAATGGTACGGGTACTATTACAGTGGACGCTAAGTGGGGATCAAACTCACGTGCAGTACCTAACTATAATATGGTAAAAAGCCCGGCTAAGTATTATGAAATGTGGTATTCTTCTCTGAAGAGTTATGCCATGAAGAATAAGGGCTTGAGCAGTGATGCTGCTGCTGCATGGGCTAATAAGAATTTGATTAACAGCTCTTCTTTTGGTTTGGGATATAATGTATATACTATACCAAGCGGAGAATCTATGATAGGTTCTGACGGCAAGTTGAATCCGAATGCCAAATTAGGGAGTGTTTATACTTATAAAGGTAACCAGTATACATTGACTCCTGATAATTGGTCTGATGCTACCTTTAAGCATAGTCTTCGTCAGGAATATACTGTATCTGGTTCTGGTGCTACCGACCGTGGATCTTTTTATACTTCTTTCAACTATTTGAACTATGACGGTATTACTACAAGTTCTAGCTATGAGCGTTATTCCGGTCGTGTTAAGGCTGATTATAAGGTGAAAGATTGGTTGGAGATGTCTGGTAATGCCAATTTCTCACATTATACTCAAAATAATACGGGGCAGGATGAAGGAAATTCTTCTAGTTCCGGCAATGTTTTTGCTTTGACTAAAATGGGACCAATTTATCCTCTTTATATCCGTGATGGAAATGGAAATATAATGTTTGACAAGAATAGTGGTATTAACTATTATGATTATGGTGATGGAAAAGTCAATGGTCTTAACCGTCCTTATCTGTCTCAGTCAAATCCATTGTCTTCTTTACAACTGGATGAAAACAAAGTCGTCGGAAATATGGTTAATACGACTTTGTCTGCAGATGTCACTCTTCCATATGGATTTAAATTTACTTCAACCAATAATGCCACTGTAGACGAAGATCGTCAGACTAATACGACGAATCCTTTCTATGGTCAGTATACGGCTTCTAATGGTATTGTATATAAATACAGCTATCGCTATTTCACTTATGATCTGCAGCAGTTACTAAACTGGAGTCAATCTTATGGGAAAAATACAATTTCCGCTGTTCTTGGCCATGACTATTATAGCAGGAATTATGCTTATTTGGAAGGAGACAAAAATAACCAGTATAGTCCTAGTAATGATGAGTTGGCAGGAGCTATTAATGTAGGTTCAACAAATTCTTATCAGCGTGATTATAATAATGAAGGCTATTTCTTCCGTGCACTTTATGACTATGATAACAAATATCATGGAGAATTTTCTGTAGTCCGCCAGGCTTCTTCACGTTTTGCGAAGGACAATCGTTGGGGTGATTTCTGGTCAGCCGGTACAAGTTGGGTCATCTCTAAGGAAAAATGGTTCAAGGTAGATTGGGTTGATGAGTTGCGTGCGAAATTATCTTATGGTCAGACAGGTAATGACAATATAGGAAATGATGTCATCGGTTACGATTTATATTCTAATGTTTATGATATAGTAAATTCAGATGGTAACCCAGGTCTTGTTGTTCGTTCTGTGAAAGGTAACTCTGGTATTTCTTGGGAAACTAATAAAGAATTGAACTTCGGTATTGAAAGCTCACTATTCAAAGGACGTTTGAATGTTACTTTGGATGGTTTCAGCAGAAAGACTGCTAATATGCTTTATGAATTTACCTATCCTCTGTCTTATGGTTATACTAGCTATTACGACAATATTGGGGACATGATGAACAATGGTTTTGAGGCTGATATCAATGGTGATATTATCCAGACTAAAGATTTGAGATGGTCAGCAAATGCCAATTTTACTTATGTTCATAACTATCTGAGTTACCTGCCAGATTCAAAAAAGACAATTACTGTTGATGGTGTACAAGGATATACTGATAAGAATTTCTTCTTAGGGCAAGGTAAATCTGTATTTACTTGGTATCTGCCACAATATGCAGGCGTTGATCCAAAGACAGGTGCTGCCCTTTATTATAAGACTACAACTGATGATAAGGGCAATCAGACCACGACTACGACGACTACTGCCAGTGAAGCAACTTATCATTTATGTGGATCAGCAATGCCTGAGATTTATGGTGGATTTGGTTCAAGTTTGGCTTGGAAGGGTCTTGATTTTTCAGTATCTTTCGCTTATCAGATTGGTGGAAAAATTTATGACTCAGATTATCAATCTCTTATGGGTGCGACAAGAGGTGAAGCTTTCTCTACAGATCTATATAATGCTTGGACACCGGAGAATACAAATACTAACATACCTCGTATTATGTTTAATGATGATGATGCTTCTGCTGAGTCTGACCGTTGGCTGACAAATGCTTCTTATCTGAGTCTCCAGAATGTAACCTTAGGTTATACTTTCCCTAAACAATGGGTAAGCAGAATAGGATTGGGAACTCTTCGCGTTTATGTTACTGCGGATAATGTTTGGGTTTGGTCTCACCGGAAAGGTTTAGATCCACGTCAGGCTGTATATGGAGATGACCATCAATATACTACTTATTCTGCAGGAGAAGGTAATTCGTCTTTTGCACCTGGTATCAGAACTATTTCAGGTGGTCTGACTGTTACATTCTAATTTTAATCTTTAGGAAAATAGATATGAAAGGTTTAATATATAAATCGATATTGGGTTTAGCGCTGGTAACAGTGTCGATAACTACATTTACCAGTTGTATTGATGAAAATGAGCCTACAGAGTATGCTACGGAAAAGCAAGCGTCATCGTCTGCTTCTTCTGTAAAAGCTCTCCTTTATGGGGTCTCTTCTTATTTTAATGCTGAAGGTACCGATAATGGAAATCATTATGAATATGGCTATAGTAGTATTATGAGGATTCGTGATGCAGAAACAGGCGATCTGCCTAATGTAAATAGCGATTATGAATGGTACAATTCTTGGCTTTGTGATAAGTTGTTAGGTTCAAATAACGCTTTTGCCCGTTATGTCTGGAAGTATTACTATGCGTTTATTGCAAAGACAAATACTTTGATTGCGTCTGTAGATACTACGAATGCTTCTCAGGAGCAGTTAGGCTGCTTAGGGGCAGGTTATGCTTTCCGTGCTCTTATCTATTCTGATATGGCACCTATGTATGAATTTTTGTCAAATGACAAAACTTCAAGTACCAATTCTGATGGTCATAATGTAGAAGGGCTTACTGTCCCTATAGTGACGGATACAACTACTGAGGCTGGCTCTCGGAACAACCCTCGTGTCAACAAAGCAAAAATGGTTGCTTTTATTCTTTCTGATTTGAAAAAAGCAGAAAAGTATATTCCGTATCTTCAGGAGTCAGACAAGATTCTTCCTCATCTGTCTTCAGTTTATGGTCTTGAGGCTCGTGTTTATCTTTGGAACGGAGACTATGCTAATGCTGAGGCTGCTGCTCGTAAGGCTATTGATGCAAGTGATGTAGCTCCAATGGATTCCGCGGCTTGTCTTGATACCAAGAAGGGCTTCAACCAATTAGATAGTTGGATGTGGGGCTCCCAACAGACTTCAGAGGATGCAACAGTAAAGACTAGTATTATAAACTGGACTTCTTTCGCATGTAATGAAACGGAATTTGGTTATAATTCTGCTGGTCCTCAGACAATGATTGACAAGAGTATGTATGATAGAATCAATAATACAGACTGGCGGAAATTAGAATGGGTTGCACCAGAAGGTTCTGCTTTGTATGGCAAGAATGCTTATGTGGATTCTACTGTATTCAAGGGATCAATCGTAGATTATGGGTCTTTGAAGTTCCGTCCGAATGAGGGCAATTATGAAGACTACACGAAAGGTGCAGCTAGTGCATATCCTGTTATGCGCGTAGAGGAAATGTATTTCATTGAGGCAGAAGCTGCTGCTCATTTGGATGCTGCTAAAGGAAAGAGTCTCTTGGAGTCTTTTATGACAACCTATCGTGATCCTCATTATATTTGTAAGGCAACAACTCAGGATGGTATCATAGATGAGATCATATTCCAGAAGCGTGTAGAGCTCTGGGGTGAAGGTCGGACTTTTTATGATATTAAGCGCTTGAATTACTCCGTTACTCGTGGTTATACAGGAACTAATTTTTATCCTACCAGTTGCTTTAATACAAATGGGCGTCCTGCTTGGATGAACTTCTGTATTTATCGTACTGAAGCTGAAAATAATACAGCTTTGGCTGGCTGGAATAATCCAGATCCGTCTAATGCTTATACTCCTTGGTCAGAATAAAAATAAATTTTAGAATTATATTAAAGGCTCTTTGCAATGCAAGGAGCCTTTTTTGTTTTTAATATTAAAATGATTTTGTTTCTTTTAAACTTTAATTTATAATAATAAATATTCTATATGGGTGTTAACAGGATGTGTTAAATACCTTGAACTGTGAGTGTATTGTATTTGATATTTTTTGAATAATAATCAATGTGCTTTCTATTTAGTAATATTAGTTGTTAAAATGTGAGGAATTTAAATTAAATAGTGATATTTTGTTCTTAAAATTTGCTGGAAATGCAAAAATGTTTTAATTTTGCCAGCAAAGAGAGAAAACTTACTTTTATAAAACAAAATATATTATTTATCTATTTATTTAGGAGAGAGAATATGGAAAAGAGACTTTTCTCGTTTTTGGCTTGCCTTCTTTTATCAATGGGAATGGCATTTGCCCAAACTAAAGTATCCGGTACTGTTGTGTCTCAGCAAGACGGAGAACCTATTGTAGGTGCTTCGGTCCTTGTTGAAGGTACAAAGACTGGTACAGTAACTGATGTCGATGGTCATTTTGAACTGTCGGTTCAATCTGGTGGTAGTAAACTGAAGTTTTCCTATCTTGGTATGAAGTCAAAGGTTCTTCCTGCCGGTGCGAATATGAAAGTGATATTGATACCTGATGACCAAACCTTGAATGATGTAGTCGTTACAGCTCAAGGTCTTGCTCGTCAGAAGCGTTCACTGGGATATGCTACAACTAAAATCGATTCTAAAGATCTGACTTCTGTTAATGAAGGCAATTTGAATAATGCCCTTGTTGGTAAAGTTGCAGGTGCTCGTTTTGTCGGTGGGTCAGGTGCTAAGTTTGATGAAGGAAAAATAGTTCTTAGAGGTGTTACTTCTATCCCTACAGTTCCATCAGATACTAAACTTCGTACCTATTCATCTGGGTCAGACCCTATTTATGTAATTGATGGCGTCATTTCTTCTTCTTCTTCAGTTGATATGAATGATGTTGCCAGTGTCAATGTGCTGAAAGGTCCTGCAGCAACAGCTCTTTATGGTGTTCGTGGTGGTAACGGTGCCGTTATCATTACTACTAAGGGTGGTAGTGCCGGACAAGAAAGACAAGAGGTCAATATTGGTCATACTATTGAATGGACTACAGCTTACATTCATGCTGATCTTCAGAAAGAATATGGTGGTGGTTATCTTAATAATAGTGGTCTTAAAACTTATCAATGGAAAGTTGGAGATCCAGATAGTTATAAGCAGTTTAATGGCCGTAAGTATTATGATTATGCAGATGATTCTTCATGGGGACCTAAGTTTGATGGCTCTTTGTATATGACAGCTGCATCTTGGGATGAGACAAGTCCTTATTTCGGACAACAGGATACTTGGAGTAGCCATCTTAATTTGAAGGATCTTTTTAATACGGGTGTTTCCAATACTACTAATGCCAGTTTTGATAAGAGTGGAAAGGATTATGCTGTTCATGTAGCTTTAGGTTCCAGTAATATGGCTGGAGTAGATCCTAATAGTGGTGCGCAGCGTCGTTTTGCTAATGCAAAGATGACTTTTTCTCCATTGAAAAATTTGAAAGTAAACTTTGATTATAAGTATACTTATAAGAAGAACCATAATGCAGCTACAGAGGGTTATGGTAATGACGGAAATAATCCTTATTCAGAACTCTTGCAGTGGGGTAATACTAATGTTGATTTGAAGCAGTATAAGGATTATGTTCGTTCAGACGGAACTTTCCGTACTTGGAATATTACTTCTCCTACGGACTTTACTCCTGCTTTTCATGACAGTCCTTATGCCGTTTATAATGAGATTAATGATATTAACAAGCGTCAGTATAATGTTATAGCAGCTGATTTTGAATATTCTCTGCCTTATAATATTAAAATTGGATGGAAGACGACAGCAGACATTCATACCTATATTGAAACATACAATACGCCGACTTTGACCGGTATTACTGCTGCTCATAAGCAGTGGCAGGAACAAAGTTCTGATATTTATAATCAGGGCAGAATAACTTGGAGAGATGCTTTTGTCGATGGTAAACTGAATATGGATGCAGCTTTATTCCTTGAAAGCCGTTATTATCATTATGAAGGTGCTAATGTGTTTACACAGGATGGTTTATTAATGCCGAACCTATATAATACAGGAAACTCTGTTGGAACAGCTCGTGGCGATGATGCCGGTCTGACAACAACATATGATGCTTTTCTTAATTATACCGGTACTCAGAAACAGAAGACCCAGTCAATCTTTGGAACTTATAGTGCAGGATGGGCAGATACCTATTATATCGAGCTTTCTTTGCGTAATGACTGGAACTCTACTTTGCCTACAAACAACAATAGCTATCTCTATGGCGGTGCTTCTGTATCAGCTATTGCAAGTAACTGGTTCCATCATGGTGACTGGTTGAATTACTGGAAACTTCGTGGAAGCTTTGCTCAGGTTGGTTCAGCTCTTGATCCATACGAATTATCTACTATTTATAATTTTGGAACACGTTATGGTTCTACTGCTACCTTGTATAACAATCCTATTTTGATTGATAGTGATATTAAGCCGTCTATTACGACATCATACGAGATAGGTACTGAATTCAGTCTCTTCAATAACCGTTTATGGGGTGATATAAATTTTTATCGCCGTGATACTAAGAACCAGATTATTACAGTTCCTACGTCTGCATCATCTGGTTATTCTTCAAGACTTACTAATGCTGGTTTAATTCGTAATGGTGGTTTTGAGGTCAGTCTGGGTGGCTCACCGGTAAAGACAAAGGATTGGGAATGGAAGGTTGATGCTAATATAGCTCATAACAGCAATAAGTTGGTGAGTCTGACAGATGGGATGACCCGATATACCCTCGATAGTGAAGGATTTTATGGTAGTTTGTACAGCTATGCAGAGGTAGGCAAACCTATTGGTGCTCTTTATACCTCACGTAACTGGAATTATAACTCTGATGGAAAGATTATCATGACTGATAATGGTGATGGTACATATACACCTCAGATTGATAAAACTACAGAACGTTATATGGGTAATATCCAGCCAAAAGTAACTGGTGGATTTTCTACTTCTTTGCGCTGGAAGGATCTTACTATGCATGCATCACTTGATTTCCGTTTTGGTGGAAAGATTGCTTCTGTAACGAATATGTGGCTTGCTGGTTCTGGTCTGGCTAAACGTACAGCAGGTATTAATGACAAGGGCAAAGACCTTCGTGGATTAGTATCTGATGGTGGCGGTGTTCGCATAGATGGTGTTGTAAAGAACTCTGATGGTTCTTATACGAATGTGACGACCTATATGGATGCTATGGAGTATTTTCAGAATTACGAATCAACACTTTGGGAACCTTATGTTTACAATGCTTCTTACATCAAGTTGCGTGAACTTTCTCTTGCCTACAGCGTACCTACAGTATGGTTACAGAAATTGCATGCCGGACTCACTGCTGCAAGTATTTCATTTGTGGCAAGCAATCCATTCCTGATTTGGAGTGATTGTCCTAATATCGATCCTTCTGAGACTAACGGTTCCGCATTTGAAATGGGACAGGCCGTATCGACCCGTTCATTTGGTCTCTCTGTTAATTTAACATTCTAACATAAAAGCAGATAACAATGAAAAAGATATTATATAAAATAGCTCCCGCATTGATGGGTTTGCTGATGTTGTCAAGCTGTGGAGATTTCGACAATATTAATGTAGACCCTAGTAACCCCAGTCAGGGTCAGGCTTATTCTGAATTCTTGTTTAGTTTCTCAGAGCGCTATGTACCCTATTTTGTCATGCAGCGTTCTTATGATCCGGAATTTTTGTTATTCCCGCGCTATATAGCAGAGCGTCAAAATGTACAGTATGGACGTTACAATATTACGACTTTTGCATCAACTAATTATTATCGTTACACATTGATGAATCTGAAAAAGATTATCAATATGAATGAAAATGAGTCAACCAAAAATACAACAGCTGTCACTTCTTTTGGTTCTAATGCTAATCAGATTGCTACAGCCAGAACTTTGATGGATTATTATTACCTCGGTTTGACGGATGCTCTTGGCATGATACCTTATTCAGAAGCATTGCTTGGTGACAGTGCCAACTATACTCCGAAATTGGATACTCAGGAGGAAGTCTATAAGGGTGTAATGAAGGATTTGGAAGAAGCTTATAGCCAGTTTGATGCAAGTGGTTCTTTGAATTCAACATACGATTATATCTATAAGGGAGATATTTCGAAATGGAAGAAACTTAATGCTACATTGCGTATGATGGCTGCTATCAAACTGAGTGATGTTGATCCAGAAGATGGCAAAGCTTGGTTCCTGCAGGCTTATAAGGATGGAGGTATCGTCAGCAATGATGACAACTTTACTTATACTTTCTATGGCAATGCTGATAATGAGAATCCGATGTATACGAATATTTACACAGAAAAGCGTAAGGATTTTGCTCCGTCCTCAGATATTATCAACATTATGAATAATCTGAAAGATCCTCGTCGTGCTGCTTATTTTGTGATTAATTCTGACAGTGTATACAAAGGCATCCCTCTTGGTATAACTTCTTCTGATGTAACTAAGTATAATACAGACAATTCGGATTTTAATCCTAATTTGTATAAGCAGAATGAACCTATCATTATTTTTTCTGCGGCTAGAACACTTCTTGTTGAGTCTGAGGCTGCTGTAAGAGGATGGATTGATGCAGATGCTCAGAGCTTATATGAGGAGGGTATCAAACTTTCTATTGCAGAAAAATATAATTTGTATTCTGGTACGGCAACATCTGCTGTCATGAAAGTTGGCACAAAGGCTGTTTCTTATACCACTCCAAATGCTCCAACAGACGATGAGGTTGAAGCTTATCTTAAGAGTACTGGCGTTAAATTTGAGGGAACTGCAGCTGAAAAGATTGCTCTCATAGCTACTCAGCGATATATTAACGGTTTCTTTGAAGATGGCATTGAGACTTGGTCTGATTGGCGTCGCCTTGACGCACCTGCTTTGACGATTGGCCCTTCCAGTTTAGTAGATCATATACCGTATCGTTGTACTTATGATGATGCAGATATAAGTACGAATTCTGATAATTATGCAGCTGCGGCTAAGATTCAGGGTGAGAATACTGTTGATACCCGTGTTTGGAGGGATACAACAGATAATGCTCCTCAGAGCAAGGAATAATTCTAGATTATAGAATAAAAGAAACAGATTAATTCTTTGTGATTAATCGATTTTTCTCTCTCGTTTGGGATCGGCAAGTGTGTCGGTCCCTTTTTCGTATACCAATTTGTATTACAGAGTTTTTAACTAGAAATTTCTTTTTGTAGATATAATAGTGAAATTAGAAATTTTCATCTTTGCTGATTTATTCATAACATCCGTAATATAATAAGAATTATCTATTGATTTCAAGAATTCAGGAAGATCTACATTTTGATCACTTAAGGTGACTCTTATTTTGACAAAATTATTTCCTTTTTTTAATTCTTCTGGATCTTTTGAATAAAGAACAATTGCGCAGATATAGACATGTCCATCAGATTCAACAGCCCAAGGGCTTGTTCCATCAAGAACGATTCTATTAATTGTCATATTGAAGTCAGACATGATATGATACAGATTTTCTATAGGTTTGTTGATGATATCGGTTCGATGCGAATAGAGAATTCTTAAATTATACTTACACCAATTATTGGCATTACTCTTTTTTTTAGTGGATAAGATAGGAACTCTTAAACTGTTGGGCGCAAATTCACTTGAGTTACTATTAATAACTGGTATGATTAATATCCAAAATAATATAATAATCTTTTTCATAGTTTTAAACGATAAAGTATAGACAATATGATAAGTGTTAAGAAATATGATAATCTTAATGATTTGCTAATTAAATAAAAATTATTGATAATTCCTATATATGACGATGTCTTTTAATAATATTTAAACTTGAAAAGAATTTAATAATAAAGAATTTTTAATGTACAGCTTAAATGAAAAAGTTTACGAATGAAAGATTATTGTTAGAATCAAACTTTTCAGATCAGAATTCATTTATATTTTGATAAGTCCGAAAGAGACAACGTTTGAGTTTCTATTGATTTTTGTTTGTTTATTCATCGGGTTCTGCATGTACGATAGTGGTACACCTTGGAATGAGTGTCTCCATATCTTTTTCTATTCTGTTACAGATACCATGTGCCGTCTCGAGATCTGTCTGAGGTTGAAGGTGTATGTTTACTTCTACAAATGTATCGGGACCGGCAACACGTATTTTCAAATTATGATAATAGACAATTTCCTTATTGGATCTCAATTTTGATTCAACTTTTTCCGTGAGTCCTTCCGGAACTTTGTCCAGTAGTACATCAACGGCTCTTTTTCCGAGTCTGTATGAGATTCCCAGAACAATTACAGCAACGCCTAATGCTGAGATCGCGTCTGCTTTGTGATAGCCCAGGTTGGCACATACCAAGCCGAGAAGTACGACTCCTGAACTGAGAATGTCTGTGGAAAAATGAATGGCGTCAGCTTCCAGAGCCTGGCTGTTGTTACGTTTAGCTGCCTTGAAAAGCATCCGTGAACGTCCCATGTCTACAGCCATTGCTGTCACGACAACAAGATAACTCCATACGGTTACTTTGATGGTTGTATTGCCGGAAACCAAACGACTGATACCTTCATAGATAATCCAGATGCAAGTAACAACGAGCAGTATGGATTCAAAAAAAGCAGAGAGGTTTTCTATCTTTCCATGCCCGTACTGGTGTTCTTTGTCAGCAGGTTTATCTGATATACTCACCGAGACAAAGGTGATCAGCGCAGCCAGCAGGTCAAGTAAAGAATGGAGAGCCTCGGAGAGTATTCCCAAACTGGATGTGAGAATACCTACCACGAATTTCATAGTAGTTAAAAACACTGCAGCGATGATGGAAGTAAAAGCGGCTTTTTTCTTGCTTGTCATAATTTAAATTTTAAAATGAAGGAGTAAAGAAATCTATTTCAAATTCAGTCTTTTCTTCTTATGTGTTAAATTTGCAAAACTACGAACAAAAATTGAATTATGCAAATTTTCCAAAGATAATATTAAATTATATGGTGTTACCACAATCCGGTAATGAGGTTACCAAACTGTGGAGACCTTATTACCATTGTCCGGTAGACTTGTTACCGCACTCGGGTAATAGCTCAATCCGTCTAAAAACGGAATAATATTCAGTTGCTTTCCGGACCGGCGGAGAACTGTAATTCAAGGTTTGCAGATTCCGGAAAATTGTTGTATCTTTGCTTGCCGTAAAATAGAGGTAATACAGTTGCTGTCAGCACAATTATTTCTAGATTAACTTCTTAGAAGATTATAGCTATTAGGATAATGAAAAAGATATTATTCATATTTATGTTATTGTGCTCTCTTACCTTACAGGCACGTGTAAAGGATATCATTGGCAACCATTGGGTAGGAACGTGGGCTACAGCTCCCCAGATTCCCGTAAAGGCGTATATGCCGTATGATAATAATATGTCAGACCGTTCTGTCCGTCAGGTCGTGAAGGTTTCCATCGGCGGCGATTTGATCCGTTTGGAGTTGAGCAATGAACTGAGCAGTGAGGCCGTGTATATCCGTTCGGTTTATATTGCCACTTCTG
>RRZT010142234.1_pt1 | contig 18678 bp, 23 predicted proteins | sample 2165551 | NCBI WGS metagenome assembly RRZT01 (sample SAMN10456910, study PRJNA506462) | wastewater metagenome | biome: wastewater; feature: sludge; material: wastewater sludge; isolation source: wastewater sludge with Escherichia coli K12::gfp cells carrying plasmid... | place: USA: Moscow, Idaho...
CACGGTCAAACCACTGGCCAGCGGATTCGGGCGTCATCTTGAGGGCCTGGGCCAGCGCTGCCACGATGTCGTCACGCAAAAAATCTACCGCATCGCGCTCTTGCTCCCAGGTGCTGCCGTTCGATGCTGCAAACGCAGCCTTGAAGATATCGAGAGCGCCCTTGGAGACCAGATGGCGCTCCATGTCGGCGATGTGGGGAGCGTCGCCCGAGTAGCCCAGCTTTTCGTTGAAGACGCGCAGGAACACTTGCAGGATGGCGTCGCGGTCTGTTTTGCTGTCGGCCTTGGCGTCGATGTTGAACAAAATCACATCGGCGGTTCCCTGCACGGCACGCTGAATGTCGGCCTGCAGCATGGCGTCTTTGATCTTGTGGTGATCGAAGAACTGGGCGGCGCTGCGCTTTTCTCCCGTTTCGGGGTTTTGCGCCTGCAGGTTTTCCAGCAGGTACGACAGTATCTTGATGAAGTGCGATTTGCCCGAGCCAAAGAACCCGCTGACCCAGACGCCCATGCGGTCAGTGATGGCCGCGTCATGCGGACGGTCGATGGCGGCCAAATAGGCGTCAAAGAATCTGCGCAGGTATTCGCTGATCTGCTTGGTGACGACGTATTCCTCCAGCTCTTGCCACACGCTGGCTGCGTCCATCTGGTCGGCTTTGATGACGCCGTTGATGGGGCGGTCGATGGGCTTTTGGAACAGGTCGCGAATGATCATGGGACTGTGATGGGATGGGGTGCAGCGGGTGAGCGAAGACGGAGGCGCGAACTCAAGTGGTTTCGGGAACCAGGCGGAAGGCCCGGTAGTAGTGGTCTTCGGCCAGCGTGTTGAACAGGCGCAGCGAATGGCCATCGTACCGGCCCGGAAAGAACATGAGCAGCGGGGTTTTGCCCATGATCGGGTGCAGTGCAGAAAGCAGCGTGTGGGTGCGCAGCATGGGGTAGACGGAACCCACGCCAGTTAATACGAGCAAATCCAGTGCGGTGATGTCATGCCGATCTGCAATTTTTTGGGCCAGCTTGTCTTCTTTGAGCACAGAGCGCAGTGCTGCCAGGGCGCCATCATTGCCTTTGGTTTGCTGCATGGCGATGGCTTTGTCGAGCAACTTGCGCTCTTCCAATAACTCCGTCACCAGAGTCAACAGATCGACTACAGCGCAGCGAATGGCTGGTGACTGCTTGCCCAGGGTGGGAACTACGGTGCCTGAGAGGAAATCCCGCACATCCATTTCACGGTCAGGCGGGTAGTCGAAGATCCAGAAGCCAATTTCGTTGCCGAGCCCCTTGCTGTCGAGGAAGTCCCGCGAAGTGACACGCGGCAAGATCTGATTCAGGCGTTCTTCAAGGCTCAGTGTCATTGCGCGCGCTCCAGGCATTCGAGGACATAGGTTTCATGGCGTTCACCGAGGTAGCGCCGCACATCGGGGTGCAGCGACCGGGGGGTAAGCCCCATGCTGCGGGCATTGTCCAGGTATTTGGCCTCTGCCAGAACGCGCACGATGACCTGGAACAGCTTGGCGCGCGTGGAGTCGGCCCATTGAGTGACCGTAGGGTCGTGGTGCGCGCATTCGGCCAGGAAGTCCGGCCAGTCGTGGGGCGCGAGGGCCGACTCCAGCCCCCGCTGCCGCAGTGCATAGACAGTGCGCATGAAGTCGCCCAGCAAGGGGCTGTGCTTGATAGCTGCCGCAAGTAGAAGTTGGAGTTGCACTTCGCTTTCGCGATTGGAAATCATCTCCCAACCTGCAGCGTCCAGAGTCAGCAGTCGTTTGCGGATCAACGTGGCTTGTCGTCGTGCAGTAGCGGGGGTCTTCTTTTGCAGAATGTTGTCGATTTCGATGGCGTGATGCCATGCGGAGTCATCTGGGTGCGTCACCAACAGCGCAGCAATGCGCTTGCTTTCGAGTGGCATGAGCGAACCAGCGGAGATTTCTGCGTTGTAAGTGGGCACAAATTTGATGTAAAGCGCTTTTCAGCTATGCAGCCTGCATAGATCCCGCATGGACCATGCAATTTCGCGGGATGGTCTTCTTGGGCGTGAAAGCTATTGCGGTGGAGGCGGCGTTCAAAGACTGAGGGTCCGTTAAGTCGTCACGTCACATGGCAAGTTCGCAACTTCTCTCGCAGTTCAGTTTGAACGTCGGGATTAGATAAGCCGGTAGTCCCGTGACATGCGACTAGGCTTAGCCGAGAGGACTGAGGCCCACCCTCCAGATCGTCATCGAGAGCTAACCACTGGGCGTCTTCTTGAGTCTGTACGCCCCGTGGCATGGCTCGGTACATGGACAGGTTCCAGGGATCTATGCCATGCACGCGCCTGTGGTAAGTACCGCCAATGAATCGGGAGCGTATGGACAGCGGAATACGCTTGAGGGTTGCACTGTATCCGGGGCGGATACACCAGGAGCTGCTCAGCACCAGGGCCACTGCTGGATAGGGTTCGAGCGCTGACTCGAGGATAGGAATCCATTCGAACAGCGCATGTCTAGCCGCTTCGTACGGGCTCATATAGATGCCTTTGCGGGGATGCCAGAGAACTTTCTCATGATGGACTACACCATCGAGGTCCAGGTAGAGAACCACGGCTGCGCTCCGTGGCGTAGACACAGGCAGATATGGGACGTTTTGGCCGAAGTACATAGTAGGCATGCTGGATCTGGATCGCAGTTCGCATCCGAGGCAGCAACGACAAGACAGATGCAATCACGCTCACCCAGAGGGGGCAAGCAACTGCCGCACCTGTTCAAAACCCTCAGGGGTTTTAGCAACCTCTTCAGGCATCCGGCCACCCAGCGCCTGGTTGGGTGTGTCCAGCCAACGGCGTGCCGCAAGCAGGCTCCCCTTGGCATTGACTGCCAAGTGATCAAGTTCTTCCAGCCGCTCATAGTCGGGGCTGCCGAACTCACGGCCGACGGGCGCCATGCGATCCCAGTCCTGAAGTTCCTGCTGTGCATGGGCGGTATCGAAGAAGTTGGGGACGGTGCCAGTCATGAGACGCCAACCTTTGCAGCGCGGGCCACAATACCCAATACATTCCACGTCAATATCGTCAGACGCACCTCGACGGGGCTGTCGTGAACAATCGTGTTGAGCATTCACTTTCCTCCTTCGTAGATGAAGCCACATGAAGAACCCACATTATGAGTTGCTGGGACGACGCATGCGCCAGTACCACCGCACGCACCAGTGGCGCCTGTCGGAGGGCGGTCTGTACATCCCCCATGCTTACTGGAACATGGACGCGGACAGTCTTTCGTACTGGGACGATGTGGGCTTCATCCTCAATGGACGGCGTGTCATCGTCTGGTGGCGACACCCTCGGGATCTCCACCGGGATGCCATCGAATCCCAGGCTTGGAGCGAGGCAGGTGACAGCCCCCGGGATAACTGGCTCTGCGAAGGGGGTACCCAAAACTACAAGAGGGTTGGCAAGTCAGGGCGACGGAAAAAGCTGAGCAGTTTCACCAGTCGTGAGCCGTCAGCAGCCCAGAGGCAGTACTACGACAAACTGCTGCAGATTGAGCAACGGTTGACCGGGGAGGGGGTTGACTTGGAGGTCCGCCCGTCGTGGAGTTGGAAGCGCCTCAGTTGGGCGATGGGGGTGAGCCTTGTGGCACCCCTGAACGTACGAAACGAAAAGGAAGTCACGGTCGTGGCGCAATTGGCACGTGACCTCATCTTGCGAAAGACCACCTTGGACCAAGAATTCCCAGGCTTTGTGTACGACCGATCAAGCTGGCTGCGGGATCAAACCAAGGCGCGCACGACTGAGGCTTCCAGCTAGGCAGTAATGTGGTGGATATATGGGTTTGAACTGAATAAGACGTTTACCTTCACATTGCTACCCTATTCTTAAGAGGCCTTCCGCTGTTCATGATCGACAGTCGAATTGATCACATCGCCAGACTGAGTGTTCAAGAGGGCCGGGATACGCAGGTTGCAGCTGGCGATCGCGCGTTAGTCCGCGACGTAGCGCGAGGCAGCGGTAAGGACTAGCTCTTGCGGCCCAGCACCAAACAGGGGCAAGGTCACCTTTGTTTTTTGTTAGTAAAAGGGTCGTTACTTAGCGGAAGCAGGCCTTTATTCCGTGTCCTTAAATTGGCTTGCTGATGTCAGTCTTGGCGCCGCCGCATCCTGGAAAGCCCGAGCATGGCCATTAGTAAGGACAGAAGAATCAGGCCCCATTCGGAGAGGGTAGGAATCGATGCTGTACCACCGGGTGCGATCGCAGCCACGGCCAGCCCCCCCGCATCCACGATACGAGAGTTCGCCACCAGATCGTCGTCACCGATCTGGCCATCGACAATAGTCAGGGTCACCGTATTGCCCTTAATAACCGCACCAGCGAATAGATACCAGTGCAGCGAGGGGTCGCTCGGCGTAGGGCCATATTTCCAATACTGGTACTGCTGGCCCGGAGGCAGCGCAGGCAAAGATGGGTAGGTCAGCGTAATCGAGAACGGCGTGCCCGGCGTGCCGTTGATGGCCACGAAGTCGAATAAACCATGCGGGAAGTTCAGGCTAGCGGGTGGTGCACTCGCTGGCGACTTGGGATGGCCTGTCAGCGGAATGAAGCCCGCTGAGTCTTGCGGACCATTGCCGATGGGCGCGAACACCCAGGTCGAGCCTGGAGGGAGTTGAGCGATCAGTGGGCCTGCGCCCGATGAACCTGTGATTGTGGGCGTACTACCTGCGGGGAGCGTGATGGCGAAGCTCTGGTCCACGACCGGGGCCGCAGCATAGCTGGCATCGCCAGCCTGGCTCGCGCGCACGGTGCACAGTCCGGTGGTGAGCAGGCGCAGCGCTGTACCTGTGACCGAACACACGCTGGGGGTTTGGCTGGCGAACGCCACGGAGAGCATAGACGTCGAGCTGGCGCCCAGTGTGGCGTCGGGCGCGCCCAGGAACTGATCTGGTAGCGCGGCAAACGCGATGGTCTGCGCGGCTTTTCCTACATCGACCGCCACGGTGGCCGTGGTGGCAACGTAGTTACCGTCTGCCTCCTTGGTAGCAGTCACCGTGCAGCGGCCTACCGCAATGCCCGAGAGCATGCTGCCGGTGACCGCGCAATAAGCGCCTCCATCTGTCACGACGAAGGTCACAGCGCCAGTGCCACTGCCGCCTGAATGGCCCAGCGCGCTGGTATCGCCCTTAGCAATAGCGGCCGGGGTGGCGATGGCGGTCAGTGTGCCTTGCGCAGCCTTAGTCACAGTGATGGTGACGGATGACGTGGCATCGTCGTAGTTGGCATCCCCGGCTTTCAGGGCGCTGAAAGTGCAGGTGCCAGCCCCCTGGCCGGTCACGGTGCTGCCCGCTAGGGAGCACAGGCCCGTGCCGCCGCTGAGGGTGTAGCTGACGACACCCGTGCCGCTGCCGCCCGAGATGCTGAGGGTTGCGCTGGCGCCGAAAGCCAGCACATTGGGCACGGCCTGCAGCTCCATCGGGGCCTGGGCAGCCTTGGTCACTGTCAGGGTGACTGTAGTGGCCGCTTGATTGTAGTTGGCGTCACCGGCCTTGGTAGCGGTGACTGTGCAACTGCCCGTGCCATTGGCCGTGAGCAGGCTGCCCACCACGGAGCACTGTCCCGCGCCCGCGGTGACCGCATAGGTCACCGTGCCGGTGCCCGAACCGCCCTGCGCGGACAGTTGTGCCGTCTGGCCGTAGGGCAATGACGAAGGTGTGGCCTGGGCGGTCAGCGCTGTCTGGGCGGCTTTGGTCACGGTCACGTCCACGGTTGCGATCGCGTCGTTGTAGTTGATGTCACCGCCCTTCGTGGCCGTGACGGTACAGGTGCCCACGCCAACGGCCGTGAGGGTTGCCCCGCTCACGCTGCAAGCGCTGCCGCCCGCTGTGACCGCGAAGTTCACGGGGCCGCTGCCCGCGCCGCCGCTCGTGGCCAAGGTGGCCGTTGCCAAGAACTGAAGGCTGGTGGGCGTGGCGCTGGCGATCAGGGCCGGCTGAGAGGCCTTGACGATGTTCACGTCCACCGTTGCCGTGGCGGCGTCGTAGTTGGCGTCGGCGGCTTTGGTAGTTGTGACCGTGCAACTTCCTACCGCCGTGGCGCTCAGTACGTTGCCCGCAACCGCGCAGTTGGCCGAGCCTGCCGTGACGGCATAGCTCACCAGGCCCATGCCCGAACCTCCGGTGATGCTGAGCGGGGTGCTGCTGCCAAAGGGCAGGGTGGTCGCGGTCGCGGTCACTGCCAGTGTGGATTGCGCGCCCTTGGCATTGGTGAGGCTGAAGCTGACGCTGGCTGCGCCGGCCTGTGCCGTCACGGTATAGGTGCCGGCGAAGCCGTTGGCCGACGCGAGTAGCGACGCGATGCCGTTGCTATCGGTTGTGGCCGTGGTCGTCGTGGCGAAGTTGGTGGAGGCCCCTGTGGCCGCGGGTGCAGTAAACGTCACCACCACCTTGGACAAGGGCTGGTTATCGCCGTCTTGCACGCGCACCGAAAGCGGGGCGGCGAAGGCCGTAGCAATCGGTGTGGACTGCGGGGATCCTGTTTCAACGGTCAGCTCCGCGGGTGGACCGAAGGGGTCGATGCGCAGCACCAGGCCGTTGGAGGTTGCATTGTCGCCAGTAAGGGCGGCCGTGACGGGGTTGATCAGGCCGCTGCTGTCCTGCGTCGTCGTGGCGCCGCCCAGGGACAGGATGGTCTTGCCCTCTACTACGCTGGAGGTCATGCCAAAGAAGGCTTCGTTTGCGGAGGTTCCCAGAAAGCCCGCATAGGCCCAGGTGCTTGGCGTGCTGGCATCGATCTTTGTAATGAAGCCATCCTGCGCACCCGCGCGCGTAGTGGCCACGCCGCTTTGCGTTTTGGTTGGGAATCCGATGCCGGGATTGGTATTGCCGGCAATGTACCAGGCGGCGCCATCGATGGCGACGGCTTCCGCGCTGTCGTAGCCGCTGCCACCCAGGTAGGTGGCGGTCAGGACCTGGCCGAGGTCTGAACTCATCCGTAGCCAAAAACCATCCATACCACCTTGCGGGCTGGCCTGCAATCCCGGTCCGCCGTCACGCGAGCCCGTGGAGTTCAGAGGAAAGTCACTGGAATCCGTTTCGCCGGCCACGATGACCGTGCCATCCGTATCCAGCGCAATCGCCAGGGCGCGATCGGCGCCCGACTGATTACCTGAGAGCGTGCCCGTTAGCAACGTGAAGCGGTCCACCGCTGCGCCACTCGCGCTGATGCGCGCTACAAAGCCATTCGAGGCGTCGCCGCTTGGGATGCTGCGAAACCCAGGGGCCGCCGGTAATCCGGTCACTGAATCGGTTGCACCGGCGACATAAGCGGAACCGCTGGCATCCACAGCAATGGCATGGCCCACATCAAAATAGCCATCGCCCCCGATGAAGCCCGCGTAGTCGAGCGACGAACCGTCGGCTTTGACCCGGGCAATAAATCCATCCATGCTGGGGCGGCTCGCGTCAGCGCTCGCGGCGCGGGTCAGGTTGGGGCCTACGACTGTGGGAAACGAGCAATTGCCCCCGCCCGTGCAGCTTGAAAAGCCTGTCACGTAGGCGCGGCCCAGGCCGTCCACCGCCAGGGAATTGGCCTGGTCGTCCTCGGCGCCGCCGATAAAGCCTGAGTAATCGATCTGCGAGCCCTGGTTCTTCAGGCGCAGCACAAAGGCATCGCGCCCGCCGTTTTTTTCCCGACGCAGCAGCGGATCTGCGGTCCCAACGGCAGGAAACTGGGTAGATTCCGTGCCCCCTGCCAGGTAGATAAGACCACTGGGCTGCACGACCAGACCGCGGCAACTGTCGTCTGCTTCGCCGCCGATGTAGGTCACGGACTGGGCTACGCCCGCGGCGTTGAAGCGCACGAGAAATGCATCGTCATCGCCGCGATAGGCGCTGGAGAGCACGAGGTTCGGTGAGCGCGTCACGCCGCAGGCATAGGTGTTCTCGTCGGCATCGCGCGCGACGGAATACACTTGGTCTTGCGCATTGCCACCCACAAGGCCTGAGTACCCCACCCATGCAGGGTCAATCACCAGAGGCAAATTGCGGTCCCAGGGGGCCACGCTGAAGCCAATGCGCCAGGTATTGGCACCTAGGTGCTCCACACGGTAACGGGTCGCTATGGCTGTTTGGATGCCTCCCCGGGTCTGGAAGGCGACGGGGGCATCGTCCACCATGCGCTCGGTGCCCATGCGCCACTCGAGCGCGCCGGAGGCCGTGAGTTGCACATCGTCCGCGCCCTCTACGCGCATCCAGACCTGTGCCGGGTCAGCTCCCGCGGCCAGTTCAAACTGGTATTTGAAGCCCCTGGATTCACCGATGAAGAACGCGTCGATGCCCGGCCACACGTTGCGGTAGCTCAGAGCGCCATAGCTCTTGAGGTTCGTGCGCCATTGGGAAGGAGCGCCCACCAGCCAGTGGTAGGTGGTGGGCGACGGGTCCTTGCCCTGCGGGGCGCTCGGCGCACCGCCATCGAAGCTGTAGCGCAGGCGCGCGGCCGAACCGATGCCCAGGCTCTTTTGCCGCACAGCATTCGGCTCTGGAGCGCGCACCTGGATATCCACGCCATTGCGGTCGAAGGCGATGTGGCGGCCCGGCAAGATGGCGCGAAACCCCGCATCGGCCGTGCCCGTCGGGATCTCGATGAAACGGCTGTCCCGTCCGGCCAACTCGCGCTGAACCAATGGGCCTGTCTGTGCCAGAGCGAGAGGGGTCAGGGTGGCCCAGACAATGGCCGCGGCAAAGCTACGCATGGTGCTATCGGGTGGTGGCGGAGCCAGTTCAGGTGCGTGGTGGGAACACGCCCTGCAACGCGATGATGAAGTTCATCGCGAGATAGGGCGGCATGTTGTTGTGGGGAGAGCCGCCGCCCGTAGCGAGCGTGGGCGCCATCTGGGTGTCAGTCGTAGCGACCGCGGCATAGGGGCGCGTGGGCGCGGGGCCGAGCAGGGCCGAGGGGGAGGGGGCTGCGAGCGACGCGTTCCATGGGCTGCCGGCAACCATTCCGTGGCCATGCGAAGGAATCTCGGATTCCAGTAAGGTCACGGTTTCAGTGCCGCTCTGTTCCCCGAGATCGTGCAGCGACAGGCCCGGCCCCTGACCTGGGTGCATCGGAAAACTGCCTTGCAGATTGGGCAGCGCGAAGTTGGACAGGCCGTTACCGCCGTAGGTGGTTCCGAGCAGCGAGAACAGGGCCGTGTTTTGCGACAGAGGCAGGAGTTGACCATCGCAAAACGCCCATCCCTTGGGCGCGAAGTTAAAACCAACGATGCGGATTTCTGCGACAAATGGATCTGCCATGGCGCTCAGTTTTGTGACGGGAAAATGCCCTGCAGCGCGATGATGAAGTTCAGCGCGAGAAAGGGCGGCATGTTGAGGTGGGCCTGGCTGCCGCCGACGGATTGCACAGTCGCGGGAGCCAGCGAGGTGTCCCCGCCCTGCGCGTAGTGGCCACGCGCGGCGGCCAGCACATGACCATTCGCGGCGGAGTTGTCGATGCCCCCCGTGGTCGCCCGGCCGGTCTGCGTGGTGGCGTTGACGGCGTGGGCATGCTGCGGTAATTCGGTTTGCGTCAGCGTATGATTTTGTTCGCCTGCCCGCTCACCTAATGTGTGGCCATTGCCCATGTGCAAGGGCATGCGCCCTTGCAGGTCGGGCAAACCAAAGTTGACTTGGCCGTTCCCGCCGTAGGTGGTTCCGAGCAAGGAAAACATGGCCTGATTTTGGTTGATGGGCAGCAACTGCCCATTGCACATGGCCCAACCCTTGGGTGCAAAGCCAAAGGAGGTCAGCCGGATTTCGCAAAGAAAAGGATCAGCCATCAGGTTTGAGAGGGAAAGAGGCCAAAGAGCGAGATGATGAAATTCACGCACAGATAGGGCGGCATGTTGTTGTGGGGCTGGCTGCCGCCGGTCGCGCCTACCATTTGCACACTCATGGCAACAGTGGACACAGATGCGCTGGTGAATGCCTTGTGGTCTCGGTGCTTGGCCACTGCGGCCCCTGCTGGCGAGGCAAGATAACCCGGGCTCGAAACGGCCAGCAAGCCATGGGTATGACTAGGGATCTGCTGTTGAGTCAATGTGACGGCTTCCACCCCTCCGGTTGCTGCCAGGGTGAAGCCCCCGCCTTGGTGTATAGGAATACGCCCTCGCAGATCGGGCAGTGCAAAAGTGCTTACACCATCGCCACCATAGGTGGTGCCGATCAGCTGGAACAGGGTGTCGTTTTCGGAAATAGGCAGAAACTGCCCCTCGCAGAACTGCCAGCCTGCGGGTGCGAAGTTACCGGCGAACATCCGGATCTCGCCGACATAGGGTTGGGCCATGAGGAGCTTGGCGTAGTAGCACCAAAAAATGTTAATAACTGCAAAAGAGTTTAACTGCGATCAATAATTGAGGCTATATGATTTTGTCCTTCCCAGGAACGGATGGTTTGCTATGAAAACAGGTCGCCGCGCTTTCTTACAGGCCGCAGGAACGGTCTCTGCCGTGGCCGCAGTGGCGGTGAAGCCTTTGGGCACCTTGGCAGTGGGGCACGCAGAGCTGCGGCGTAGCCACTTTGCCCCTTTGGTCGGGCAGCAGTTTGCAGTGGCCCAGGCTCCGGCAGGCCTTACGCTCTTGGCCTTGCATGCGCTACCCTACAGCGGAGAAATCGAGCGCTCTTTTCGCGTTGTTTTTGAGGTGCAGGGCGAGGGGCTGGCCCAGGATACCTGGCAAATCTCCCACCCCGCATTGGGATCGCATGACGTATTTTTAAGCCCGAACGATGCTCAAGGACGTCTGGTCGAGGCGGTCTTCAACCGGGGTTAGCTGCGGCCCTGCGCATGCGCAGGTAAATGCCTTCTTGGCCTTGTTCGACAAAGCCCAGCCGCTGGTACAGGCGTCTGGCCGGATTATCCGCTTCCACGAACAGGTGCATGGCGCGCTGGTCGGCATCTGCCCAGGCCACCAGCCACTGCATCAGCGCCGAACCCAGACCCTGGCCTCTGGCCGCGGGCACCAAGGCAATGTCCATCACACCAAGCGGCCCCGGCGCGTAGTTGAGGTAGAGGCGGCCTATTGGTGCCTGGGCGCGCTCAATCACTAAGAATGCCGTTTGCGTGTAGTAAGTGCGGTAATGCCTGTCCTGGTGGGCAAACTGGTCATCGCAGAAGGTCTGCTTTTGCGCGTCGGTCCAGGGTAAGGGTGCGAGTTCGGTATCGCGCACGCTGCGGTAAAGCGCGCGCAGAAAGGGGTAGTCGGCGGCCTCGACGGTGCGAAGGGAAACCCCTTCTTTCTGCAGGGCGGGCAGCTCAAGCTCTATAGGAGAAGCAGGCCTCATAGTCGATGTGACCGACCGATTGTGCGATAGGCGTGATGAACACGGCCCAGTCACCACATTCCGCATGGCGCATGCGGTAGGTTCGCTGCGACATTTGGGGCGCTAGGGGGCCGCGAAATACGATGGAAAATTGGAGTATGTGAGGTGCTGCAGACGGTTTTTGTGCTACCTCGTAGACCTGCATATCTACGGGGTGGGCTTGATCGTTCCCGGGAAGCAGGAAAGTCACGGCCTGCTGATCCAGCAGCTGCGCATCGCTCCAGGTCAACACGCGTGCATAGAGCGTGTCGTCCAGTGCGGCAGAGGAACTAGGCTGGACAAATGGGAGCATGACAGGCGGCACACGAGGTGCCATGTACGGATGTTCGGAACGAAGGAAGAGAATCGAGCACGTGCACAACACGTGGAAAGCTGTGGTTTTACCATTATTTAACTACACCCGCGCTTTCCTCAGTCCCACGCATCCACATAGCCCGTACCACCTCCAGCGTAGCGCCGACCACACTCCCAACTAAGCTGGCCGGTGCTAGATCACGGGCTTGTCACTGCCATATTCAGGAAGCCGGCAACGACAGCACAGTAGGAATCTACGCCGTTCACGTCGGGAAGATGTCAAAACTATAGGATGAGCTTCTTCTTGAAGAGTGCCCTTTACAAAACGGGGAGTGTAAAAATGCGCGAGTTTTTCATTCGATTCAACGACTATGAAACGATGCCTGAACGCATAGAGTCCAGAGCAGCCGAGTGCGGAGTCACTCCTGAGCAGCTGATTTGCCGGGCCATCACTCAATACATGGGTGAGTACGGCTTGAAATCCTTGCCAGGAGGATTCGAAGCAAAATCAATGCACGATTTGTTTGAAGCCAAAGGGCTCGTGAAGTCTGGTGCAGCACTTGTCGCCGAGAATTCAGAAGCTGAAGTGCGCACCCGCTAGCTATTTTTTCAAGGAATACTGCTCGATGTTCTCGCCGGATTCCTCAACGTTGCGTACCCATTTCGGTTTGCGCCCAGGGCCACCCGACCAGACCTCGCCGGTTTGTGGGTGACGGTACTTTATCTCGCGTTCCTTTCGAAAGCCACGCGAGCGAGATCCGAAACTCGTAGATCGCAATTCTGGAAATATATCATTTGGCTCCAGATCGTACTCGGCGATCTTTGCTTTGATGTCGGCGACAAGCTCAGCAATCTCACCTTTGCGCACCTCTTCCGCTTTGCGCTGCAAAACGTCGATTTGCGCCTTCAATTCTCTGTAGGTTGTCATCTGCAATCCTGAATAGTTGTCAGATCCAAATAGTTATTTTATCGTATTCGAAATTCGTGCGTCAATCAACCAGCAGTCTTGGGAAAGACATCCCGGCCACCAAGCAAGGAAAGGTGGCTTTGATGTTCGAGCCATCCCAGTTTCGTGAGGCTATTGCTTCCGCCCGAGACTGAACAGACAAATGGTTTCGAGCCCACCCAGATGCATGGGAGAGGGCGAATGAGATCCACCTGGATCAGCGCCGCCAAGAGCGGCTGGCGCGGGCTTGATAGGGATCTTAGGGGGCGTAGTTGCGCATCTTCGGATGGCGCGTCAGGTTTGTGTATGTGAGGCCGCCATCTTTGAGCCACACGAATTTCATCACATCGCCAGCCGCTGGTTTGACGCCGGGGGATGGAACAAATTCTCTAACCTCAAAGACGATGGGCTCACCCGTGTTCTCGTCTTGAAGATGAATTTCACGTCCATCTTTGTTGCTAGAGCCGAACGCATCGATCAAGCTGATGGCAAGAGCCGCACCACCCAGGGCACCACCGCCAGCGTTCATTCCCACAACGTCTGCCGTCCCGCCGACGAGTCCGGTTTTGTGTGGTTTTGGCTTGATTGGAACTGCTTTTACAAATTTACCTTGCGAGGTACGAATTACACCGGATAGCCTTCCCTGAAGACATCAAGATCAACCGGTGTTGCGCAGCCAGAAAGAACAGAAGAAGCCGCAATGAAAATTGTAATAATGAAATTTCGCATGATTAAATTCCTAAGATGATGTGTAATTATACATGCTGCACACGCAATAGTTCAGCATTGTCGCTAGATTGCAACGCAATGCTTTTGCGCCATGCTTCGCCAATCCATTTGCGTCCAACAGGAAGACAATGAAAACATCAATTCGTGCTGCAATTGGCGCAATCGCGGCCTTTGCAATTGTCTATTCCTCTGCCGCGTTAGCATTCGACGGGACGGTGTGGCGAGCAGCTGGTCAGGTGCTGCAGTCCATATCCTCAAAAGAAGTTACCGCCGCTGGGACATTAGAAGTGGCTTTCTCGCCGAAGCAGGGGGCGGAGGCTCTCGTCCTCAAGGCGATTGACTCTGCGCGATCCAGCATCAAAGTCATGGCCTATTCTTTTACAAGTTCCAGAGTCACAGCAGCTTTGCTTCGTGCTCAGAAGCGCGGAGTTGCTGTGAGCTTGGTTGCTGATGAAGAACACAATTTGAAAAATGGAGCATCTCCAAAGGCACGGGCTGCGTTTTCTGCGATGAGCCTTGCAGGCGCCCAGGTGCGCGTGATCTCCGCATACGCAATTCATCACGACAAGGTTTTGATAATTGACGATTTGCATGTTCAGCTCGGTAGCTACAACTACTCGGAGTCTGCTGCAACTCGCAACAGCGAGAATGTTCTCGTAAACTGGAACAATCCTGCATTGGCAGCCGTTCATGCAAGTTACATTCCAAAAAATATTGGGTGCATGCAAATAAAGTACAGCCCGAACTGTTGACATTGATTGCAATTAAGATAATATGCATTAAAATGAGTAATTTTAACAATTGAATTGCATCAATGGTGGCGCAAATAACACAAGGTCAGACGATTTTTGATCTACGAGTGGCATCCGAAAGCGATGAAAGATATTTAATTTTGGTAATTTTATCTGCAATTATAAATTGCAAAAATTAGCTCTAAGTGATAATTAAGATACCTCGCAGAAAATTGAGGATGGTCCTCAAGTGGGATGCTAAGGTTTTGCCCAACACGGGCCAAGGAGAAGCATGTCCGATATTCAATCCGAAGTTGAGGCGGGCGGGGGAGTCCTGCGGAAAATCCTCACTGATGCCCAGGTGCGGCGATTTGAACGAACGCGCCGCATTGGTCGCTGCCAGGAAATCGCCATCTTGCTCAAGACACGGCAGCCTTACATGGAGGACGCCGAACTGGATCAACTGGCCTCAGAACTCCTTGCTTTGCTGAGCCAGGAGAAGGTGGCATCCAAGATGGCTCACTTTCACGCGATTGATGAAGAAGAGGCGCTGGCCATTCTCAAGAACGCGAGCGTGGGTAACGAGAGCATTGCCACCCCCGGCCTCCCGGTGGAGCCGCCTCGCAAAATGGGGTTGATGGGGCTCTTTTGTGCCAGCCACAAGGGCGCACAATGAACACGCTCTCCCTCAAAACCACGGCGCAGGAAGATGGCACATTTCTTACGCAATGGAAATGGCGTTATGGCCAGGCCCGCCAGCCCATCGTTGGCTCTATGTCTGTAGTGGTTGACGCGTCGCACGCTGAGGATCGATCAGCATTGGCGGAGCTGCGGGCGATCTACTACCTTCTGGAAGAGCGGGAAATCCAAGGGGAAAACCGCCTCGGAAACAACCTGACAATCGAAGTTTCAACCGGTGCCATCCGTAAAGCGCTACTCAAAGGCGCACTGAAAACTACAGGAATTGGCAAGACGCAAAAGGAGCATGTCGCTTCTGCCGCAGGCTTTTTAGCAACCAAATTCTTCGAAAGTGTCATTGAGGTTGGCCGGTGGAAAGACGAGGAACCAAAATCCGTCGAACCAATGGTTCACCTGGCACAAGGTCCTGTGTTTATGCAGCCACGATTGCCTTGTCTGCTGCTGGGTGCTGATGTAGGTGTCACCCGTCATGCCATGCACCGATACATTGCCCGCATCGACCAAAAGCGCGACAAGTTCACGGAGAACGATCTGAGTGATGTGGCTGACTCCCGGTGGTCTGCGGCCTGGAAGTGGTTTGCGCGCGTGCTTGGCGGGGAGAACCTCAAGAAAGCAACGCTGCTACCCAAAGTCAGCCAGCACTTCCTGCGCAAGTTTGGCAGCCAATGCGAGTACCTGCACTTCCCAGACAGCGAGACGTTTATCGTGGTCCGCAAAGAGGGTAGCGCGCTGAACATCGTTTCTGTAATGCGCATCACGCCATTCAATCCCATTGTGAAGATGGATGACTACATGATGGGACAGAAGCTCGTGAGCGGCCACAAGCGGATGGTACGCAAGCTCACCAGCGACATGGGCAAAGGTGTGCCAGATGGCAATTAACACGCTCAAGTTCTGGCAGACCATTGAAGCGCTGACACCCCAGGAGTCCGTGCGCGTCAACGCCAATGACATGTCGAAATCCACTGCGGGGACCCGCAACTTCCTCAACAATTCCAGCCACACGAGTAGCGAGGCCATTGCAGCCCGTGCGCTGCAGCTTCTGGATGGCCTGCCGCTGCAGTGTGACGGACTCAAGCGATGGAGACCAAGCTCTACAGGCAGCTGATGTCAGTGAGCAGCGATTTGGTTACCCACGTCGTCGCCGGAGGTCATTCCAATTCACCATTTGGGGCGAGCCTTTGTGCTCGCCCTTTTTTGCGCCGCTGCGCAGGAGCCAGTGCGTCAGACGCTGAACGGACCACGCTTGACCGGCTTTGCCCGCTTGCCACCCGCATTCGCAAATCGGCTGGCCTCAAACCCCATGCGCTGGGCCAGCAATTCGTCGCCGTCAATGAATTGCCCCAGATACTCGATGTCTGCTGCTGAAACGCCTACTTGCGCTAAGTGAGTCCTCCAGCCGTCGACCACCTCGATGACCCGGGCGACCTCTTGCGCCGCCTCGTTCGGCAGCAGACCAAAGGCTTCGCACTCGGACATGGCGTTGTCCAGGGTGGATTCATGGCCCAAGGCTCCACAAATGAACTCCTGGTGACCCTGGCCCGAGTGTGTCGGCAATATGTCATAGGCTGGCGCCAGTTTCAGGCGGCCATTGCCGTAGGGGTTGACCACCAGCAAGGCGTGGTTCTTCTCGTGGTCGTCGGTGTTGTCCATCAGGATGTTGAACACCATCCGACGAAACAGCTCTCGCGCATCGCTCTGATGGACCCCGGCCTCGGCCACCCCCACCCGGCGCAGCACCCGGGCCAGCGCTGGGTAACCCATCTGGGGTTCCTGCCCAGAGGCCGTGGCCGCGCGGATGGCGGTGCCGGCCGAGATGCTGTGGATGCGATGGCCACGCTCCCGGTCAAAGCGACGGATGGCCACTGCGTTGAAAACTACCAGAGGGACCATTTGGGTCTCGGCCACCGTGATGCCGGCCTGTTTCGCCAAGGTCATCGTGGCGTGCTCGACCAACGGCGTGTCCACCGGCTCGTTGTTGAAAAACTTGATGACCCAGGGCTCGCCATCGATGTCGATGAGCGCCTTGGGTTTGGCGCCCCCCAAGGGGCTGCCGCCACCCGCGATGATGCGGGCCTCCAGCGCGGTCAGCGGCTCGGCGGCTTCAATCTTGGCCACCACCTCGCTCAAGGATTGAGCGTCTTCCAGCCTGGGCAGCGGCCCACCTGAGCGGGGCAGGTACGCCTCTTTCGATGTGGACACGCCCAAAGCACCAAACCGGTCGTCACCAGCGTAATACAGGTACTCCATCAACGACAGGCGCTTGGGTCTGTCCACAAAGCGGATGACCTTCTCGCCCCAGCGGTCGGGCCGGGCATCGTCAACGGCCCCGACGGCGCGCTGGGCATCGGCCGACAAACGGCCCGGTGGCAAGAACTCGGTATCCACCAAGGGCAGGTCTTCGCTCAAGGGGAAGCCGTGGGCCAGCCAATCGGCGCCGTAGTGCAGTGAGACCCCCTTGCCGGCCGAGACCAGCTTCAAGGCCCCGACGTAACGCGGGTTGGCCGGGTCGGCGAGGTACCAGAGGTGCAAGTCATCCAGCCGCACATCAATCCTTCTGGCGCTCGGCGCTCAATCGGCTGGCTGCGGCCGCGCGGGCACGCGCTTGACCCAGCTCCATCGCCTGGCGCACATCCATTTCGATGGCACCCCTGTCGTGCTCCGGGGCCGCCAAGGCGCCCAACTCACCGTCGCGCTGAATAAGCCACAACGCGGTGGCCACGATGCCGATGCCCACGCCTGGGTCGCCGGCTTCCAGCCGCTGCAGCGTCGGCACCGACACGCCCATGCGCTGCGCCCAGGTTTTGAGGGACTCCTTGCGTCGCAATCGAGCCACTGCCAGGTCGGCACCGAGCTTTTCGATGGCGGCCAGTGTGCCCGGCGGCAGCTGAAGGAGGGCACGAGCGGTCTTTGGCATAGATATAGATTGTACTGATGTTGGTTTTTTTGTATATATCTATGTTTATTTCATTAGATTACAAAAAAAATTAGCAGGCGTATAAAACCCCGCACTACACGTCCCGTCATGGTCACTACCGACCGATGACGGGCACCTTTGATGGCTACAAGCCGATTGCTATTGTCGATACCACCCAAGAGGTTTCTCGCTGGGTGACGGAGGCGTTGGCCTACGCGCGCCAGGAGTGCATGACTGTGGGGTGCACCAACTATCTACGCATTGCTGGCCACCTCGCTTTACAGGAGGGGTTTGCAGCCGATCTTCAAACGTTGCAGTCCATTTTTGTCAAAGCACCCGGTTTCAGGCTGCTGGATGAGTCGTCGGGTTGGCTCACGCTAGCAGACCGTGAGGTGAGTGCGGCAGGCGGTTGGTTGCGCAAGCTGATGAGCGTGGTTGTCGGAAGCACGGATCTGGACACCATCGTGGGCTGCATGGCGACGGATGATCGTTGGCTTTCTCGTGAGACGGGGAGGGCGCTATCGATTCCCCCGCTTCATGTCATGTCCGCTCTTTTTGCCGAGTGGAATTGGCTGATGTCCGACAAGCACAACAAATACTGGGTGGGGAAGGCCTTGGATCCGTCGATAGAGCTGTCCCGCACTGAATATGCAATTTTCCAGGTCATTGAAGGTTTGGGTGTGGCGACCAAAGCTGATGTGATGAACAAGGTGGTAGGCCCCGGCATTTCTCCTATGGCCGTAAATTTCGCCATTGCCAGTTCCCCAGCATTCTTCAAGATCGAGCGCGCCATATATACCCTTCATGGCAGACCCATCAATGCTGACGCCTTAGTCAATGCGCGACTTCGCCGTGCGGCAGAAACGTCCAGGCAGTCCCTGGAAAAGCTCACCTTGGATCTAAGGATGTCCTGAACAACTCGGTTTCGCGCGTGCTACGAGACTGAGTTTTTCATCTGGCGCAATGGAGACCGTCTTTCCAGCGGTTCCGCCTTGTTTGGTGCCCCTTGTGGGGGCCACTTGCGCAGCCGCTGCGGCTGCACG
>RRZT011483414.1_pt1 | contig 18676 bp, 15 predicted proteins | sample 2165551 | NCBI WGS metagenome assembly RRZT01 (sample SAMN10456910, study PRJNA506462) | wastewater metagenome | biome: wastewater; feature: sludge; material: wastewater sludge; isolation source: wastewater sludge with Escherichia coli K12::gfp cells carrying plasmid... | place: USA: Moscow, Idaho...
CGAGGCGGTCGCCACCACCGGCTCGGCGCTGCTGGTGGGCACGCTGTCGGACTGGTCGGCCGCCACCGCCGACAGTCCGGCCAGCTTCCGGGTGCGCGACACCCGGGTCACGCTGACCTCGGCCACCGTGCTGGACCTGGGGGACTGCATCGCCGCCGCGGCCACCGCGACGCTGGTCGACGGCCTGCATGTCGAGGTGACCGGCAGCGTCGGATCGCGCGGCATCGTGGCTGATCGGGTGCGCTGCCTGAAGGAGCCGCGAGACGGCACCGCGCAGATCACCCGCCAGGGCCGCATCCTGTCCTTCGATGTGCAGGCGCGCCGGCTGACGCTGCAGCAGACGACCGAGGACGGCGGCGTGCGCGAGATCGCGGTGAGCTGGAGCGAGTCCACCCACTGGCGCGATCCGGCGCGTGCCTCGACCGACCTGCTGGCGACGCTGGTGGCCGAGGGCCGGCGGATCGAGATCGAGGGCATGCTGTCGGCCGAGGGCCTGCTGCAGGCCCGGCGGGTGCGGCTGCACGCCTCGGCGGATCATCGGCACGAGCGCTCGCCCGTGCAGCCGGCGCCGGGCGACATCTCCGGGGACACCGCCGCCCGCCTGGCCGGCGTGCGCCCGGAGGTTCAGGCGAGGTCGTCGACCGACACGCTCCAGCGCTGCCAGTCGGCGAGCTGACGCCGGTCGGCCTTGGTCGGCCGACCCTGCTGGATGCTCAGCGCCGGGTCGGCGGCGTAGTGGCGCCGTTCGCGCCACTCGGCCTGGGCCAGCACGCTCTCGGGCGTCTCGCGGTAGAGCCGCTGCGCCTGCGGCGCCGGGCCACGCACCGCCGACAGGCCGAGCACCTCGACCTCGCGGGGCGTCGGGCAGTCGCCCTGGCGCACCGAGACGCGGTCGCCGGCGCGCACCTCGCGCGAGGGCTTGGCATCCTGGCCGTTGACGCGCACCCGGCCGCGCTCGATCTCGTCGGCCGCCAGCGAGCGGGTCTTGAAGAAGCGTGCGGCCCAGAGCCACTTGTCGAGGCGCTGGCCGGCCGGGCTGCCGGCAGCGGGTGCGGGGGAGGAAGATCGGGCGGATCGGCTCATCGTGTCGGGCAGACGGCTCAGGAAATCGAACTCAGGAGGTTGAATGATGCACCGCGCCGGGCCCGGCCGGGTTGGCAGGCCCTGCCAGCGGCAGGCGCACCGTGGCATCCAGCCCGGTGATGCGGGAGCAGCGGATGCGGTTGTCCAGCACCAGCGTGCCGCCGAGCGAGTCGACGATGTCGCGGCAGATCGCCAGGCCCAGGCCGGAGCCGCCGCTCAGGTCGCCGCGCTCGGGGCCGGCGGCGAAGGGCCTGAACAGGCGCTCGCGCAGCGGCTCGGCGATGCCGGGGCCGCTGTCGGCGATCGTCAGCGCGGCGTGGTGGCCGTCGCGGTGCATCGTCACCGCCAGCATGCCGCCCGGCGCCGAGCACTTGATCGCGTTGTGCAGCAGGTTGCGGGCCAGCTCGCGCAGCGCCCACTCATGGCCGCGCACCGTGGCCGGCACCGTCTCGACCGAGAAGTCCAGATCGCGCTCGGCGGCCAGCGCGGCCAGATCCAGCGCGACATCGCGCACCAGCGCCTCCCAGTCGGCCAGCGGCGGCTGGCCCTGCTGGCGCAGCTGCTCGACCTTGGCCAGCGCGAGCATCTGGTTGGCCAGGCCGGTGGCGCGGTCGACGGTGTGCTCGATCTCGGCCAGCGCGGTGGCGCTGTCGGTGTCGCCACGCCGGGCCGACTGCACCTGCACCTTCAGCACCGCCAGCGGCGTGCGCAGCTGGTGCGCGGCATCGCGCACGAAGCGCTTCTGGTGCTCGAGCAGCCGCGCGCTGCGGTCCATCATCGCGTTGGTGGCCTCCACCAGCGGGCGCAGCTCGCGCGGTGCCTCCTCGGTCGCCAGCGGGGTCAGGTCGTCCTCGGCGCGGCGGGCGATCTCCTCGCTGAGCCGGCGCACCGGCCGGGTGGCGTGCTGCACCACCCAGACCACCACCAGCGCGATCACCGCCACCAGCGCCGCCTGGCGCCACAGCGTGCCGATCAGGATCTGCCGCGCCAGCGTGTGGCGCAGCTCCAGCGTCTCGGCCACCTGGATGGTGGCCATGCCCTGGCCGGCCTGGCCCGCCACCGGCTGCAGCAGCACCGCCATGCGCACCGGCATGCCACGGTACTCGGCATCATGGAAGTCGACCAGCGCGGCATAGACGCTGCGCTGCGGGATGCGGCCGTCCCAGCGCGGCAGGTCCTCGAAGCCGCTGACCATCTCGCCGGCAAAGCCGCTGACGCGGAAGAACATGCGGCTGCGGTTGTCCGCCTCGAAGGCCTCCAGCGCCGAGTAGGGCACGTCGGCCGCGACCTGCGCTCCGCCGCTGCCTGCGCGCACCTCCAGCCGCTCGCCGATGGCCTTGGCCGAGGCCAGCAGCGTGCGGTCGTAGGCGATGCCGGCGGCCTCGCTCGCCTCGCGGTAGAGGCTGACGGTGTGGATCACCACCAGCACCGTGACCGGCAGCAGGATGCCCGCCAGCAGCTCGGCGCGCAGCGACAGGTGCGCGATGCGGTGGGCCAGGCGCTGGCGCAGCCGCGCCAGCGGTCCCAGGGCGGCCGTGCTCATGCCGGTGCCGGCGCGGCCTTGAGCAGATAGCCCAGGCCGCGCAGCGTCACCAGCTGCACGCCGGTCTGCGCCAGCTTCTTGCGCAGCCGGTAGACCACCACCTCGATCGCCTCGGTCTGCACCTCGCGCTCGCCGGGAAAGACCAGCTCGAACAGCCGCTCCTTGGCCACCGCCTGGCCGGGCCGCGCCAGCAGCGCGCGCAGCAGCGCCAGTTCGCGCGCGGTCAGGTCCATCGGCCGGTCGTCATGGCAGATCGCGCCGCTCTCGGCGTCGATGCGCAGACCGCAGAAGGTGGGCGCCTGCGCGCTGGCGCCGGGCAGGGTCGGCGCCGCCCGGCGTGCCAGCGCGCGGATGCGCGCCTCCAGCTCGTCCAGGTCGAAGGGCTTGGCCAGATAGTCGTCGGCGCCGGTGTTCAGGCCCAGGATGCGGTCGCCGACCGTGCCGCGCGCGGTCAGGATCATCACCGGCGTGCGCAGCCCGGCGGCACGGGCGCGCGAGAGCACCTCCAGCCCGTCCAGCCCCGGCAGGCTCAGGTCGAGCAGCACCACATCGGGCATCGAGGCCTCCCAGCGGTCGAGCGCGCGTGCGCCATCCTCGCAGCCGATCACCTGCATGCCGCGGCGCTCGAAGGCGCGGCGCAGGGTCGTCTGGATCGTCGGGTTGTCTTCCACCAGCAGCAGTTTCATGGGCGCGAAGCCTAGCGCCATCGGCGCGGGCGCGCAGCCGCCGTGGTGCTTGGCGTTTCCCCTAGGGTCGTGGACAGCCGTTTGACAGCCGCCGACAGGAGCATCGGCGCTGTCCCCCTTTCCATCGAAAACCCTCCTGGAGACTGGTCCCATGCGTCGAGACACCTTCCTGAAGTCGCTGGCCGCGCTTGCCGCTGCCGGTGCGCTGCCGCTGCCCGCGCTGGCCAATGCCAACCTGAAGATGATGATTCCCGCCAATCCGGGCGGCGGCTGGGACACCACCGGCCGGGCGCTGGGCAAGGCGCTGCAGGATGCCGGTGCGGCCGCCTCGGTGCAGTTCGACAACAAGGGCGGTGCGGCGGGCGCGATCGGTCTGGCGCAGTTCGTCAACGCCAGCAAGGGCGATCCGAACGCGCTGATGGTGATGGGCGCGGTGATGATCGGCGGCATCATCACCGGCAAGCCGCCGGTGTCGCTGACCGCGGCGACCCCGGTGGCGCGCCTGACCAGCGAATACAACGTCTTCGTCGTGCCGGCGGACTCGCCCTTCAAGTCGATGAAGGATGTGGTCGAGGCGATGAAGAAGGACATGGGCAGCGTCAAGTGGGGCGGCGGCTCGCGCGGATCGACCGAGCACATCGCCGCGGCGATGCTGGCGCGCGCCACCGGCCTGGACGCGGCGAAGATCAACTATGTGCCCTTCCGCGGCGGCGGCGAGGCCACCGCGGCCATCCTGGGCGGCAATGTCTCGGTCGGCGGCAGCGGCTACAGCGAGTTCCAGCAGTACATCGAGTCCGGCAAGATGCGCCCGATCGGCGTGACCTCGGCCGCCCGCCTGAAGAACGCCCCGAACATCCCGACGATGAAGGAGCAGGGCTTCGATGTCGAGATCGGCAACTGGCGGGGTGTCTATGCCGCGCCCGGCATCACGCCCGACCAGCGCAAGGCGCTGACCGCGATGCTGCAGAAGGCGGTCAAGTCCAAGGCCTGGGCCGAGGCGATGGAGCGCAACGGCTGGACCGACGCCTGGCTGGCCGGCCCGGCCTTCGACGAGTTCGTCGAGCGCGAGTTCGCCTCGCTGCGCGCCACGATGGTCAAGGCGGGAATGGTCTGATGAGCGCGATGTCCTCCGGGCCCGTGTCTGCGCCCGCGGCCGGGCAGATGCCGGCTTCCGTTTCTCCGATGCCGCAGGTCCTGGTCGGCCTGGGCACGCTCGCCGTGGCCGCATGGCTGGCCTGGGGGGCGGCGTCGATCTCCGCCGATGCCGGCTATGCCGGCGTCGGACCGAACTTCCTGCCGTGGGTGGTGAGCGTGCTGCTGGGGCTGTGCGGCGTGTTCATGCTGCGCGAGGCGCTGACCGGAGGATTCCGCGATCTCGACGAGGTCGACGGCGCCGAGCAGGGCGACTGGCGCAGCTTCGTCTGGGTCGCCGCCGGCATCCTGCTCAATGCCTCGCTGATCACCACGATCGGCTTCATCCTGAGCTGCGCGCTGTGCTACCTGCTGGCGGTGCAGGGCTTCCGGCGCGCGCAGGGCAGCGCCGTCGGCGGCGCACGTGCCTGGATCACCGACGCGCTGGTCGGGCTGGCGATCGCCTCGCCGGTCTTCTGGATGTTCACCAAGGGCCTGGCGATCAGCCTTCCCGGCCTGACCCAGACGGGATGGATCTGACATGGGCAACCTCGATCTCTGGCAGCAGCTGCTGAACGGTTTCATGACGGCCGGCACGCCGGTCAATCTGCTGTGGGCCCTGGTGGGCTGCACGCTGGGCACGGCGGTGGGCGTGCTGCCCGGCATCGGCCCGGCCACCGCGGTGGCGATGCTGCTGCCGATCACGCTGAAGGTGGATCCGACCGCCTCGATGATCTTCTTCGCCGGCATCTACTACGGCGCGATGTACGGCGGCTCGACCACCTCGATCCTGCTCAACACGCCCGGCGAGGCCGGCTCGATGGTGACCGCGCTCGAAGGCAACAAGATGGCCAAGAGCGGCCGCGCGGGCGCCGCGCTGGCCACCGCGGCGATCGGCTCCTTCGTCGCCGGCACCATCGCCACCGTGCTGGTGACGATGTTCGCGCCGCTGGTGGCCGAGCATGCGGTCAAGCTCGGCCCGCCCGAATACTTCATGCTGATGCTGCTGGCCTTCTGCACCGTGAGCGCGGTGCTCGGCCAGAGCACGCTGCGCGGGCTGACCGCGCTGGGCGTGGGCCTGGCGATGGGCCTGGTGGGCATCGACCAGATCTCGGCCCAGGCGCGCTACACCGGCGGCGTGCCCGAGCTGATGGACGGCCTGGAGGTGGTGCTGGTCGCGGTCGGCCTGTTCGCGGTGGCCGAGGTGCTCTACGCGGTGCTCTACCAGGGCCGCGAGGTCGAGAGCTACAACCGCATGAGCCGCGTCCACATGACCCGCGACGAGTGGCGCCGCTCCTGGCCGGCGTGGCTGCGCGCGACCTTCATCGGCTTCCCGTTCGGCACGATTCCGGCCGGCGGCAGCGAGATCCCGACCTTCCTGAGCTACGCGACCGAGAAGAAGCTCTCCAAGCACAAGGAAGAGTTCGGCACCACCGGCGCGGTCGAAGGCGTGGCCGGCCCCGAGGCCGCGAACAACGCCGCGATCACCGCGACGCTGATCCCGCTGCTGACGCTGGGCATTCCGACCTCCAACACCACCGCGATCCTGCTGGGCGCGTTCCAGAACTACGGCATCAATCCGGGTCCGCAGCTCTTCGACACCAATGCCGCGCTGGTCTGGGCGCTGATCGCGTCGCTGTACATCGGCAACGTGATGCTGCTGATCCTGAACCTGCCGATGGTCGGGCTGTGGGTGCGCCTGCTGCGCATTCCGAAGCCGCCGCTCTATGCGGGCATCCTGATCTTCGCCACCGTCGGGGTCTACGGCATGCGCCAGAGCGCGTTCGACCTGTTCCTGATGTTCGCGATCGGCCTGCTGGGCGTGGTGATGCGCCGCTTCGGCTTCCCGACCGCACCGGTGGTGGTCGGCATGATCCTGGGCCCGCTGGCCGAAGCCCAGCTGCGCAACGCGCTGTCGATCGGCGAGGGCCGCTGGAGCGTGCTGGTCGAGCGGCCGATGTCGGCCACGCTGCTGGCGGTGATCGTCTCGGTGCTGGTGCTGCCGCGCCTGGTGAAGATGCTGCGCCGCCAGGGCTGATTGCCGCGCCGCCGCTTCGGTGGATTCTCCCGGGGCGTTACCATGACGCCCCTGCAGGCCCGCACGACATCACGCCGTGCGGGCCTGCTGCATTCATGCCTGCTCCGACCGATGATCCCGATGCGCTATCTCACCGACGCCGATGCCCTGACCTGGCTGCTGGGCCAGCATGACGATGCCGAGCACCGTCCGGTGGCGAGCCGTTCTGCCTGGCTGGACCAGATCGACCAGCAGCGCGGCACGCTGCTGGTGCCGGCCACCGTGCTGGCCGAGGTGCTGACCGACACCGGCCGGGCCGGCGAGGGTGCCTGGCGCACGCTGCATGCGCACCGGGTGGTCGAGGTGCTGCCCTTCGACGAGCGGGCCGCGCGCGAGCAGGCCCGGCTGGCCGGCGAGGGCGCCGCGCTGGCGGTGGCCCTGAAGGCGGCCAGCCTGGACCGGCGCCAGCTGGTGGTGCTGGCGCGGCTGCGCGGCGCGGTGCTGCTGAGCACGCAGCCCGACGGGCGGGCGCTGGCGCAGCAGGCCGGCGTGGCGGTGCAGTCGGTGCGCGAGCTGGTCGCCGGCTGCGCGCTGCGCCAGCTGGCCCTGCCGCTGGAGGACGAGCCGGCGCCGGCCGCCGCGCCAGCACCGGTGGCGGCGCCTCCTGCGCTGATGCGCGCGCCCGGCATGGACCTGTCGGTCTTCCGCGACATCGCGCAGGCGCTGGATTCGATCTTCGATGAAGGCCGTGCCGGCGGCGAGACCGAGACAGCCGCCGAGCCGCAGGCCGCGCCGCCGCAGCGCCCGCCGGTGCCGGTGCTGCCGGCCTGGCTGCTGGCGCCGCCGGCAGCGGCGCCCTCGGCTTCATCCTCTGGCGAGACGTCGGAGCAGGGCCCGGCGGCCTGAGCCGCGCCTCTGCGCCGCCTGAGCAACGGTCAGGGCAGCTGTTCTTCGCTGATCAGATGCCAGCGGCCGACGCTGCCGGCCTGGGCGTGGCGCAGACCGCAGCTGCATCCGCCGCCGGCCGCAGCCGCCAGCGTGCGGTGCTCGGTGCCGGCCGGGGCGGCATCGGTCTCGCCGGCCTGCGGCCGCAGCGCCTGGGGCGGCAGGCCGTCCAGGGTGATGATGCGCGCGAAGGAGCCGGTCGGCCGCGCGGCGTCCGGCCCCGGCGCGGTGTTCAGCGGCGTCGAGGTCGAGGTCGATGTCGGCATCGGGGCCGGTGCCAGGGCCAGCTCGCCCTCCCGCTCCAGGCAGGCGGTCAGCGGCAGCGTCAGCAGCAGCGTCAGACAGATCGGGGCGATCCGGCGGGCCGAGTGGGCCGAGTCGAGCGAGGGCAGCAGGGTGGGGCGGCGCATGGGCCGCGATTGTAAGAAGAGGTTTCTTCCGCAGGGCTGAACGCCCCGTGATCGCGGGGCGGCTCTGCCGTCGCCTGCGGGCTTACTGCTTTGCGCCCAGCGCCAGTGCCTGCAGCCGCTGCGCCTCGCGTTCGGCCGCGCGCGGCAGCTCCGCGGGCTGCAGCGGCCAGCCGGCGCTGTGGCGCCGCACGATCGCGTGCAGCGCGGCGATCCATGCCGGATGGTCGTTCAGGCAGGGAATGTGCTCGAAGCGCTGGCCTCCGGCCTGCAGGAACACATGCGAGCCCTCGATGGCGATTTCCTCGAGCGTCTCCAGGCAGTCGGCGGCGAAGCCGGGGCAGAAGACCTGCAGGTGCCTGACGCCCTTCTTCGCCAGCGCCTGCAGCGTCGGCTCGGTGTAGGGCTCGAGCCACTTGGCCTTGCCGAAACGGCTCTGGAAGCTCAGCGAGACCTGATCGGCCGTCAGGCCCAGGCGCTCGGCCAGCAGGCGCCGGGTCTTGTGGCACTGGCAGTGGTAGGGGTCGCCCAGGTGCAGCGTGCGCTCAGGCACGCCGTGGAAGCTCAGCAGCAGGTGGTCGCCGCGGCCCTCGCGCGCCCAGTGGTCGCGCACCCGTGCGGCCAGCGCGTCGATGTAGGCCGGTTCGTCATGGTGCTGGCGCACCCAGCGGATCTCGGGCAGCGTGCGCTGCACCAGCTGCCAGCGGTGCACATCGTCCATCACGCTGGCGGTGGTGGTGCCGGAGTACTGCGGATACATCGGCACGACCAGGATGCGCTCGCAGCCCTCGGCCTTCAGCGCGTCGAGCCCGGTGGCGATCGAGGGCTGGCCGTAGCGCATCGCATGGCGCACCGTCAGCACCTCGCCGGCGGCATCGGCCAGGCGCTGCAGTTCCTCGGCCTGGCGACGGGTCCAGACCGCCAGCGGCGAGCCTTCGGGCGTCCAGATGCTGGCGTACTTGGCGGCCGACTTCGCCGGCCTGACCCGCAGGATGATGCCGTGCAGGATCGGCTTCCAGAGCGCCGCCGGGATCTCGACCACCCGAGGGTCGGACAGGAACTGCGCCAGGTAGCGGCGCACCGCCGGCGCGGTCGGCGCATCCGGCGTGCCGAGGTTGACGAGCAGCACGCCGGTGCGGGTGGCACGGCCGTGACGGTGTTCGGGTTCGGGGGCATATCGCATGGCGGGGCGGATTCTCGCCCACTCGGCGACACTGCGGGGCCGTGCCGTCTTCCCTGTTCATGATGTCGATCGACTGTCCAGCCTTCTCCTCCCTGCCGCCGGGCGCTGCCGGCCCGATCCGGGTGCTCACGCTCGATCTCGACGACACGCTCTGGCCGGTCGGGCCGACGCTGGTGCGTGCCGAACAGATGCTGCACGACTGGCTGCGCGCGCAGGCGCCGGCCACCGCCGCGGCCTTCGGCGTCGAGCGCATGGTGGCACTGCGCCAGGAGGTGGCGCGGCGCCGGCCCGATCTGGCGCATGACCTGACCGAGCTGCGCCGCATCACGCTGCGCGAGGCGCTCGCGGCCTCGGGCGACGACACGGGGCTGGCCGATCCGGCCTTCGAGGTCTTCTTCGCCGCGCGCCAGCAGGTGACCTGGTACGAGGATGTGGCCGAGGCGCTGGTGCGTCTGGGCCGGCGCTTCGTGCTCTTCGGCCTGACCAACGGCAATGCCGGGCTGGAGGCCACCGGGCTGACGCCGCACCTGCGCGGCGTGATCAGCGCGCGTGACTGCGGCGTGGCCAAGCCCGATGCGCGCATCTTCGCCGCGGCCTGCGCGGCGCTGGCGGTGTCGCCGGCCGAGGTGCTGCATGTCGGCGACGACTGGGCGCTGGATGTGGTGGGCGCCCGCCAGGCCGGGCTGCACAGCGCCTGGGTGCGTCGCAGCGATGCCGCGCACCGGCCCGGGCCGGCCAGCGGCCGGCCGCAGGATGCGCTCGACCATCTGCACCATCTGACCGTGCCCGATCTGGCGCGGCTGGCCGACCTGCTGGGCGTCTGAGCGGATTTTTCCGCTTTCATCGCGGTACCGCGGCGCCGCCGGAGCGCTTCAATACCGGACGGTGAATGCTCCCCATCCTCTCCGTCCGAACGGCCCGAAAGACCTGAACGGTCAGGACGGGCTGCCTCTGCCCATGCCCGCCGCCGGCTGGCTGATGGAGACGCTGGCGGCCTTTCTGCAGGCGCCGCGCGGCACCGACCCGCTGCGGGCGCTGGTGCTGCATCTGGCCGCCAGCCTGCGCTGCGACCGGGTCGCGCTGGGCCTGCGTCGGCGCAGCCGCTCGGAAATCGAGGTGCTGGCGGTGTCGGACCTGGTGCGTCCGGCCGATGCCGGCGAGCTGGTGCGCGATCTTCACGCGGCGATGATGGAGGCCGCAGCCAGCGCCTGCACGCTGACCCATCCCTCGCGCCGGGCGATGCCGCTGCATCCGGGGCTGGCGCATGTGCAGCTCGGCCGGGTGCTGGGGGCCTGCGCGGTCTGCAGCGTGCCGCTGGCGCTCGACGGGCGGGTGATCGGCGCGCTGACGCTGCAGCGCGACCTGGGCGCGCCCTTCCGCACCGAGGAGATTCTTCGGCTGGAGCAGGCGGCGCAGTTCCTGGCGCCGATGCTGCGGCTGCATCTGGCCGGGCGACGGCGGCTGGCGCTGGATGCGCTGCCGGACGGCCCGGCCTGGCTGCGTCCGCTGCGTCCGCATCTGGCCATCGGCGCGCTGGCGCTGCTGAGCGCGCTGGCGCTGCTGCCGGTCGAGCGCGAGGTGGTCGCGCCGGCGCAGGTGCGCGGGCTGCACGAGCGCCAGCTGGTGGCGCCGCGCGACGGCTTCATCGCGGTGGTCCATGCGCGCCCGGGTGTGCGCATCGCCGAGGGCCAGCCGCTGCTCGACCTCGACGGCGAGGCGGTCCGGCAGGCCCGGCGCGCCGCCGAGGCCAGCCTGAGCCAGGCCGAGACCGCGGTCAGCGAGGCGCTGGCCCGCCATGACCAGGCCCAGCTGGTGGTGCAGATGGCCCGGGTCGACGAGGCGCGGGCCCGCCTGGAGCAGGCCCGCGAGGATCAGGAGCGCAGCCGGGTGCTGGCGCCGATGGACGGTCTGGTGGTCGATGGCGACCTGAGCCGCTCGGTGGGCGCGCCGGTGCGTCGCGGCGAGGTGCTGATGACGGTGGCGCCGGCCGAAGGCTTCCGGCTGGTGCTGTGGGTCGACGAGCGCGATGTCGCCCGGGTGCGGGTCGGCTCGTCCGGCATGCTGCGGGTGGCGGCCCGGCCTGGCCAGGCGCTGGCGCTGACGGTGACCCGGGTCACGCCGGTGGCGGTGACCCGCGAGGGGCGCAACGGCTTCGAGGTCGAGGCGGCGCTGAGCGGTGCGGCACCGGGCCTGCGTCCCGGCTTCGAGGGCGTGGCCCGGATCGGTGCCGGGCGGCAGCTGCTGCTGCAGGCGCTGCTGGGTCGTCTGCCCGACAGCCTGCGCATCGGCTGGTGGACGCTGCTGGGCTGAGGCGGCACACGGCGATGCAGCCTCCAGCGATGATCGACAGCCCGCTGTGGCACCGGGTCGCCGACCTGGTGCCGCGGCTGCGGCCGACGGTGCGGGTGCGCCACCGTGGCGAGGGCGAGGCCGCGCGCCATCTGCTGGCCGACACGCTCACCGGCCGCCACCATCTGCTCGACGAGGCGGCCTGGGCCTTTGTCGGCCGCTTCGACGGCCGGCGCAGCATCGGCGAGCTGTGGCAGTGGCTGGGCGAGAACGGCCGCCAGCCGCCGACCCAGCACGAGATCGTCGAATGGCTGTCGAGGCTCGATGCCGCGGGCCTGCTGCAGTGCGATCGCCTGCCCGATCTGGCCGGTCTGCTGCGCGGACAGGAACGCGAGGAGCGGCGCCACCGCCAGGCCCGCATCAATCCGCTGTCCTGGCGGCTGCCGCTGGGTGACCCGGGGCGCTGGCTGGTGCGGCTGGATCCGCTCGGCCGGCTGCTGGCGCATCCGCTGCTGCTGCTGGCGGCGCTGCTGCTGGTGCTGCTGGGCGCCGCCCAGGCCTTGCTGGAGGGGCCGGCGCTGCTGGCCGATGTGCGCCAGCGCCTGGCCAGCCCGGTCTTCCTGGCCAGCGTCTGGGCGGTCTATCCGCTGATGAAGGCGCTGCACGAGCTGGGCCATGCGCTGGCGGTGCGGCATTTCGGTGCCGAGGTGCGCCATGTCGGCATCGCGGTGATCTATCTGCTGCCGGCGCCGTATGTGGATGCCTCGGCGGCCAGCGGTCTGGCGCGACGGCGCGAGCGCGCGGCGGTCGCGCTGGCCGGCATCGCGATCGAGCTGGTGCTGGCGGCGCTCGGCGTGCTGGCCTGGTCGGTGCTCCAGCCCGGGCCGGTGCGCGATCTGGCGCTGACCCTGGCGCTGGTCGGGGCCGGATCGACCTTGCTGGCCAATGCCAATCCGCTGGTGCGCATGGACGGCTACCATGTGCTGGCCGACCTGCTCGACCTGCCCAATCTGGCCTCGCGCAGCCGTTCGGCCTGGCTGGAGGCGCTGCGCAGCGCGCTGCTGCGCAGCCGCGTCCGCAGCGGGCACGGCCGGGCCGCGCGCAGCGCCTGGCGCTGGCACTGCATGCGCCGCTGGCCTGGCTGTTCGGCGTGGGCGTGGCGGTGTCGGTGGTGCTGTGGCTGGCGCATGTGTCGGACCTGCTGGCGCTGCTGGTGGCGGCGCTCTCGGGCTGGACGCTGCTGCTGCGGCCGCTGCTGCAGCTGATGCGCTGGCTGGCCGGCGCGCCCGAGCTGGGCGGGCGTCGGCTGCGGGTGGCGCTGCAGCTGCTGCTGCCGGGTGCGACGCTGCTGGCGGTGCTGCTGTGGCTGCCGCTGCCGCATGCCACCGTGGCCGAGGCGGTGGCCTGGATGCCGGAAGAGGCGCTGGTGCGCGCGCCCGCCGACGGCGAGATCGTCGCGGTGCAGGCGGCCGACCGGCAGCGGGTCGAGTCCGGCGCGCCGCTGCTGCGCCTGCACAGCCCGGCTCTGCAGGTCGAGCGGGCCGAGGTGCACGCGCAGCGCATCGCGCTCGAGATCGAGGCGCTGCAGCAGCAGATCCGCCATCCGGCCGGCGCCGCGCGCGCCGAGGCCCGTGCGCAGGCGCTGCAGCAGCAGGAAGACGAGCTGTCCCGGCGGCTGGCGCAGCTCGACAGTGCCAGCCGGCGTGCCGGGCAGCTGCGCTGGATCGCGCCGGAGCGGCTGGTGGCCGGGCGCATCGTCAGCCGGGGCGAGGTGCTGGGCCATGTGCTGGCCGGCGACCGGCTGATCGCCCGGGTCGCGGTGCCGGGGGAGCGGGTGGCCGACCTGATGCGCGGCGTGCAGACGGTCGAGGTGCTGGCGCTGGAGGCGCCCGCGCGGCCGCAGGCCGGTCGCTGGGACGGGGTGCTGCCGCAGACCGCGCTGCGGCTGCCGGTGCGCGCGCTGGGCAGCAGCGGCGGCGGCGCCATCGAGGTCGATCCGGCCGATGCGGAGGGGCTGCGCACCCTCGCGCCGGTGGCGGTGATCGATGTGGAGGTGCCGGCGCTGGCGGCCGACCGGCTGGGCGGCCGGCTGAAGGTGCGCTTCGACCACGGTCCGCGCCCGCTGGGCGGCCGGCTGCTGGAGGCGCTGCAGCGCCTGGTGCTGGGCCGCTTCGGCGAGGCGGTCGACGTGCCCGCGGGCGGCTGAGCGGGTGATGCGTGCATCGCCCGCTGGCGGTGGCCCGCCCCGGGTCCGGCCGGGGCCGGTCTGGGGCCCCTATCCGCTGCGCAGCGAGCCGCCGCCGCCCTGGCAGGCGCTGCGCACGCGGCTGCGCCTGCAGCGCGCACGACCGCTGTTCCTGCGCCGCTTGCAGGCGCTGGCCGGCGGGACGGCGGCCCTCGAGGATCTGGCTGCGCCGCAGTGGCGCGCCCGCCTGCGCGGCGAGGGCTTCGAGGCGGTGCTGATGGCCGAGGTGCTGCACCGGCTCGGCCTGCTGGTGCAGCGCGAGCTGGGCTTCATGCCGCATCCGCCGCAGATGCTCGCGGCCTGGGCGATGCTGCAGGGCAGCCTGGTCGAGATGGCCACCGGCGAGGGCAAGACGGTGGCCACCTTCCTGGCCGCAGCCAGTGCGGCGCTGGCCGGCGTGCCGGTCCATGTGCTGACCGCCAACGACTATCTGGCCGAGCGCGATGCCCGCCGGCTCGCGCCGCTCTACCAGGCGCTCGGGCTGAGCTCCGGCTGGATCGCCAGCGGCACCGACGAGGCCGGGCGCCGCGCCGCCTATGCCTGCGATGTCGTGCATGCGCCCGCGCGCGAGCTGGCCTTCGACCATCTGCGCGACCGGGTCGACTTCGGCCGGCCCGACGGCAGCCTGGCCTGGCAGGCCCGCGTGCAGCGCAGCGGCACGGCGCCGCGCCTGCGCGGCCTGTGCCTGGCGCTGATCGACGAGGTCGACAGCGTGCTCTGCGACGAGGCCCGCGTGCCCCTGGTGCTGGCCGTGGCTGCACCGCAGGATCTGCCCGAGCCGGTGCTGCGTCAGCTGCTGGCGCAGGCCGGTGGCTGGCGGCAGGGCATCGAGTTCGTGGTCGATGGCGCAGCGGTGAGGCTGACCCCGGCCGGACGGCAGGCGCTGCCGGCGCTGGCGGCCTGTCTGCCGCGGCCCTGGTCGGACAGCCGCTGGCATGAGGACGGCCTGCTGCGGGCGCTGACCGCGCAGCACCGGCTGCAGCGCGACCGCGACTATGTGGTGCAGGGCGGCGCGGTGGTGCTGGTCGATGCGCTGACCGGGCGTGCCGCGCCGGAGCGGCGCTGGTCCTGCGGCCTGCATGCGCTGCTGGCGCTCAAGGAGGGCCTGGCGCTGCCCGATGCGCAGCAGACGCTGGCGCAGCTCACCTACCGGCGGCTGTTCTCGCGCTATCACCTGCTGGGCGGTCTCAGCGGCACGCTGTCCGAGGTCGGGCTGGATCTGGCGCTGGCCTTCGGCACGCCGGTGCTGAGGCTGCCGCGCCACCGGCCCTCGCGGCTGCAGCTCGGCGGCATCCGGGTGTTCGCCGATGCGTCCGAGCGCTGGCAGGCCGCCTGCGAGCGGGCGCAGGCCCTGGCGCAGGACGGGCGTGCGGTGCTGATCGGCACCGGTTCGGTGGCCGAATCGGAGCGGATCGCGGCGCTGCTGCGCGAGCGCGGGCTGCGGCCGCTGGTGCTGCATGCGCTGCAGGGCGCGCTCGAGCATGAGGTCATCGCGCGGGCCGGTCGGCCCGGGCGCATCACGGTGGCCACCCAGATCGCCGGGCGCGGCACCGACATCGCGCTCGACCCGGCGGTCCACCGGCGGGGCGGCCTGCATGTGCTGGCCTGCGCCGACGACTTCGGTCGGCGCGCCTGGCGTCAGCTGGTCGGGCGCTGCGCCCGCCAGGGCGATCCGGGATCGGCAGAAACCCTGTTGAGCTGCGCGGAAGGCGTGCTGTTCCGGCGCTTGCCGCGCTGGCTGGCGATTACCCTCGTCGGCAGGCCGGCCGGCTCGCGCCTGACCGAGCGGCTGTGGCGGCTGGCCCAGTGGCTGGACGAGCTCGACGGCATCCGGGCCCGCCATGCGCTGCAGCGACAGGACCGCCGTCAGGCCGAGCGCATGGCCTGGAGCGGGCCGGAGGAGTGAGGCGATGAACCTGAATGCACCTGATCTACCCAAGCTGCCATCGATGACGACGCTGTTGCTGGCTGCAGCCCTGGCGGGCGCGTCCGGTCTGGCGGCGGCCGCGCCGCTGGCCTGCCTGATCGAGCCCTCGCAGGTGGTCGACATCGGCTCGCCGGTGGTCGGCGTGATCGCCAGCGTCGAGGTCGAGCGCGGCGACGCGGTGCGCCGCGGCATGGTGGTGGCGACGCTGCGCCGCGATGTCGAGCGTGCCAACCTGGGCGCGGCCACCGCGCGTTCGCAGGTCCAGGCCGAGCTGCGCGCGGCCCGTGCCGCCGCCGACCTGGCGCTCAGCAAGCTCGCGCGCGCCGAGGATCTGCGCCGGCAGAACTTCATCTCCGAGGTCGCGCTGGAGCAGGCGCGCTCCGAGGCCGAGGTGGCGCAGCGCCGCGTCGACGCGGTGCGCGAGCAGCAGCGCGCCGCCGCCAGCGACGCCGAGGCCGCACGCACCCAGTTCGCGCAGCGCGAGCTGGCCGCCACGCTCGACGGCATCGTCACCGAACGCTTCCTGAATCCGGGCGAGCGGGTCGACGACAAGCCGATCCTGCGCATCGCCCGGCTCGATCCGCTGCGGGTCGAGCTGGTGCTGCCGCTGGCCGACATGGGCCGGCTCAAGGCGGGCGACACGCTCACGCTCAAGCCCGACTATCCCGGCGCACCGACGCGCAGTGCCACCGTCGAGCGCGTCGACCGGGTGGTCGATGCGGCCAGCCGCACTTTCCGCGCGCGGCTGACGCTGCCCAATCCGGAGCATGCGATCCCTGCGGGCGTGCGCTGCGTCGCGGACTGGGGCGATGCGAAGGCGGCGTCCGGCACCTCCGGTGCCACGCCGACGCGCGATCTGCGGCCTGCGGTGCTGCGCTGAGCCGGGCCTGTCCGTTCCATGCTGCCCAGTGGTCCGCGTCCCGGCCTCGAGGAGATCGAGCCGCGTCTGCTGTACTCGGCCGACGCGGCGCTGCTGCTGGGCGGGCTGCCGGTGGCCGACGTGCGCCAGGTCGCCTCCGCGTCGGCTGCGGCCTCCTCGCAGGACGACAGCGGCGCGCGCTGGCTGCTGGTCGATCGCCGCGCCGAGGACTGGGACCGCCTGCTGGCCGAGGCGCAGGCCTTGGATCCGTCGCGGCCGCTGCAGCTGCGCTGGGTCGAGCCCGACGAGGACGGCGCCGCGCTGCGCACCGCCGTCGGCGAGGGCGATGGCGCGCAGGCTGCGCTGGTCGCCGCCTGGACCGATGCCGACGGGCGCGCCTGGCTGGGCCGCAGCGCGCTGGATGCCGCACCACCGCCACCGTCGCCGCCGCCGGTCGCCGCCGCCTTGGCGGCCGCGGTCGAGACCGGCCCGGCCGAGGACTGGACGCTGGCCGTGCGGCGCGAGCTGGTCATCATCGACGGTCGCATCGAGGGCGCCGGGGCGCTGGCCGCCCTGTGGTGGCAGGACGAGAACAGCACCCGCACGCTCGAGGTCATCGTGACCGATCCGTCGCGCGACGGCCTGAGCCAGATCGGCGAGCTGCTGGCTGCACGTGGCGGACAGGAGGGGCTGGCGGCGCTGCATCTGGTCGGCCACGGCACGGCCGGACAGTTCTCCTTCGGCGGCGACGCGATCGACGCGGGCACGCTGGCGCGGCATGAGGCGGCGCTGCGTGCCTGGGGCCAGGCCCTGGCCGAGAACGGCGACCTGCTGCTCTACGGCTGCGACACCGGCGCGGGCTCGCAGGGCGAGGCGCTGCTCGAGGCGCTGCAGGCGCTGACCGGCGCCGACGTGGCGGCCAGCACCGATGCCACCGGCGGCAGCGCCGCCGGCGCCGACTGGGATCTGGAAGCCACGCGCGGTGCCATCGAGACGACGCTGGCCGCGCCCGTGCACGAGGCGCTGATGCGCTGGGAAGGGCGACTGGCCTCCTATCTGGTGACCAGCATCAGCGATAGCGGCGCTGTGGGTACCTTGCGCTGGGCGATCAGCTCGGCCAACGCCAACCCGGGTGCCGACACCATCACCTTCGCCAACGGCGGGGTGCCGGTCACGATCCTGCTGAATTCGATGCTGCCCGCGATCACCGACACGATCACGATCGACGGCTCGTCCGGCGGTGCGCCGACGGTGGCGATCGACGGCCGCTTTCTCGGGGCGGGCGCGGACGGACTGCAGCTCTACACCGGCTCCGACGGCAGCACCGTTCGCGGCCTGGCGCTGCAGAACTTCTCGCAGGACGGCATCGACATCTCGGGCAGTGGCAGCCACGTGATCGCGGGCAACCGGATCGGGCTGGACCTGTCCGGCAATGCCGCCGGCAACCAGCAGGGCGTCAACCTCTGGAACACCAGCGGCAACCGGATCGGCGGCAGCAGCGAGGCTGACCGCAACATCATTTCCGGCAACAGCGGCGTCGGCATCTACATCGGAGGTGGCTCCACCGCCAACCGGATCGAGGGCAACTGGATCGGCCTGTCGGCCTCTGGCGGCAATGCGGTCGGCAACACCTTCGACGGCATCCGTCTGGGCGACGGCGCCAGCGGCAACACCCTTGGGGGGGCGAGCGCCGGCCTGCGCAATGTCATCAGCGGCAATGGCCGCGATGGCGTGCGCATCACGGATGAGAACAGCGATGGCAACGCGGTGCTGGGCAACTGGATCGGCAGCAATGCTGCTGGCACCGCAGCGCTGGGCAATGGCGGTGACGGCATCTTCATCCACAACGGTGCCGACAGCAGCCGCATCGGCGGCACCGCGCCGGGCGAGGGCAACTGGGTCATCGGAGCCGGCCTGGTCGGCATCGAGATCGACGGCGACTCGACCGGCACGACGATCCGCGGCAACCGCGTCGGCACCGATCTGGCCGGCACCGCCAATCTGGGCGCGCAGCAGAACGGCATCCGGCTCGAGAACGGCGCAGCGCAGACCTCGATCGTCGAGAACACGGTGGCTTTCAGCGGCCAGGGCGGGGTCTACACCGCCGGCATCGAGCTGCTGCCCACCGCCGGCAGCAGCAACCTGATCAGTCGCAACACGCTGTACTCGAATGCCGGCCAGGACATCAACCTCGGCGTGGATGGGCTCGACGGCAACGACTCGCTCGACGCCGACAGCGGCGTCAACGACCTGCAGAACCATCCGCTGCTGAGCAGCGCGACGCTGGGCGCCGGCACGCTGCGGGTGCTCGGGCAGCTCGACAGCGCGGTCTCGGCGCTGTACCGGATCGAGTTCTTCGCC
>RRZT011974006.1_pt1 | contig 18671 bp, 10 predicted proteins | sample 2165551 | NCBI WGS metagenome assembly RRZT01 (sample SAMN10456910, study PRJNA506462) | wastewater metagenome | biome: wastewater; feature: sludge; material: wastewater sludge; isolation source: wastewater sludge with Escherichia coli K12::gfp cells carrying plasmid... | place: USA: Moscow, Idaho...
GAAGCCGGATATGTAATAGAGAATCTGACCTGCACACCTGATGCAGAAATACGCAACTGCCATTTCGGAAGTTGCCGGGCACGTGGTCTGCTTGTATCTACTCCCGGCAAGGTTATTATCGAGAACAATGTATTCGAATCCAGCGGCTCTGCCATTCTGATTGCCGGAGACGCAAACGCATGGTATGAATCAGGAGCTGTCAAAGATGTGCTGATACGCAACAATGATTTCCGTTACCCTTGCAATTCTTCAATTTATCAATTCTGTGAAGCTGTGATTAGCATTGACCCGGAAATACCGACACCGGAACAGAAGTACCCCTATCATCGCAATATCCGCATTATGGATAATACCTTCCACCTATTTGATTATCCGATACTCTTCGCACGTTCGGTAAACGGGCTCACCTTCTCCTCCAATACACTCATACGTGATACGACTTACCAGCCTTATCACTATCGTAAAGAAGGTATTACGCTGGAAGCATGTAAATCTGTAGTTATTTCAAACAATAAGATTGAAGGGGATGTATTAGGACGTATTGTTACAATTGAAAAGATGAAACCTTCGGATGTCAAGATTAGCAAGAATCCTTTCTTTAAACTGAAAAAATAAGAAACACCATATAGGCAATTAAACGTATTCAGACTCAAGCATGGGTATGAATACGTTTGAGCCTTTATCCCATAAATACGACAAATAAAGGAAGGTTCTCTTTGATGAACTTCAATGCTAAGGTAATCTGCCGTTCTATTGCTTTTTCACTGACTGCACAACGTTCCGCGATTTCCCGATTAGATAGATGCTCTTCGCGGCTCATTCTAAAGATCTGCTGCCGTCTGGCCGGAAGTTGCGAAATCAATTTATCAATATAGTTCTTCAAATCAGCAGCATCCAATTCCTCTTCTATATCATAAGAATTTTCAAGTCCTTTCAGAACTGTCATTTTAAAATTCAGCTCGTTAAAATGTCTACGCGAATAATTGAATATAATATTACGGGTAATCATAAAAAGCAACCCATCAAAATTCTTGGTAATATCAAGAAACTCTTTGGACTCCCAAACTTTCACAAAAACATCCTGAACTACTTCTGAAATCACGGAAGATGAAGTGATATAAAGTCGTGCAAAGTTATAAACCTTCAGCCAATAAAGGTCATACAGCAAAGAAAATGCAGCCGCATCTCCCGCTTTTACCTTTTCCAGAATTATTGTCTCCTCCATCTCTTTTCAATTGTGTTACAAAAATAAAGAAATAACTATTAACCGCAACATTTTTTTTGATTTTTATTTATAATAAAGTTACCTTTTTTCCTTTAATAATGTCTTCAAAATCTATTCTAATTATTAATTTCAACTAAGTTCTGTTAGAACTAAGATAAAAAAATGACTTTTCGAAAAAAAAACTTCTTTTTAATTGGGTGGTAGTATATTGATTATTAAGTTGTTGTGGTTTTAATAATAATTTTGCTATTTTTTTTATCGAAGGGATGTGGGGATAGACTTAACTCAAGTGTATTTATAATATACGAGTAATAATAAATAGAATAATAACAAAGTAAGATAGGATGGATAAAGATACAAAGATGAGTTTGATTAAAGGTTTGCTGGCAGGACAGCTGACTAAAAAGCAGCGAAGGAGCTATGCTGACCTGGAATCAGTGGATAGAGAACTTAAAATACAATGGAATGAATCAGAAAATAAAGCTATAGATTTTAAAATAAAAGAACAGATATGGGAAAGAGTAAAAGCAAGATGTGTAGATAGGAAAAGAAACAAAGTTCTAACAGAACTAAGATGGTATTTTGCCGTAGCTTCACTCGCTCTTTTACTAACAATAGGAGGATTTTGGATGAATTCAGTCAGAGATAATATTAACGACGAATTTATAATGGTGATAGCACAACAAAACCAAATGCACGTTTTACCGGACAGTACAAAAGTATGGATGGAATCAGGTAGTTCCATTAAATACACAAAAGCCTTTAACAAAAAAAGAGAAGTATGGCTAGAAGGCAACTCATTTTTTGAAGTATATAAACATGAAGGCAGTTTCTTCCAAGTACATATTAATAAAGCTTTTATAGAAGTAAAGGGAACCTGTTTTCAAATCAAGCAAACTAATGCTGAAAAAAATGAAATCACGCTGTTTCATGGTAAAATAGAATTTAATGTAGAATCTACAGGAGAGAAAATTATCATGTCTCCATCGCAAAAGGTAATGTATAATCCAAACAATGCACAAACATTAGTTGAGAATGTAATGGATATCAATTGGAAGGACGGAAGATACAACTTCAAAGAAACCCCATTACCCCAGCTCATTTCAATTGTAAATCAAATATACCAATCAAATATAATTCTAGAAGGAAAGTTTACTAAACAATCTTCATTCACAGGTAGCATCCGTTATGATGAAACATTGGATGACGTAATAGAGAAGCTTTGTTTCAGCCTTAACCTCACATACAAAAAACAGAATAGTAAAATAGTAATATATAATTAACCATATTTCTAATAATTAACCCAATATTTAACCTCACAACAAGTTAAATCATGAAAAAAAATCACAGTTGTTACCGGAGGCGATATCTGAAGCATATCGCACTCGTTTTGCTCTTTTACCCCTTGTCCGCTCTTGGAGCTCAAGGACACATATCTATCAAGGGGCAATCAATCACTATTATGCAAGCTATCCAGCTTATAGAAAAAAACAGCGACTACACGTTCTTCTACAATGCAGCAGATCTCGAAGACAAACAACGGAAAGACATTAATTGTAATGGTCCTATTGACGAGATTCTGGATGAAGTTTTCAAAGACAGCGGTATTAGCTATATCGTAAAAAACAAAGAGGTTATTCTTAACGTACAAAAAACGAATAACACCCAACAAAAGAAAAAACGTACTGTAACCGGTACTATTATAGACGCAGTGGACGATAGCCCCATCATTGGAGCTAACATCACGATTAAAGGTGACAAGAACACCGGTACAATCTCGGATATTGATGGTAATTTTAGTCTTTCCATACCCGACAATAAGACGATCCTTGTCGTAACTTACATCGGATATAAAACTCGCGAAGTTCCTGTAGAAGATCTAGGGAATATCAAAATTGTACTGGAAGGAGACGATCATACCTTGAATGAAGTTGTCGTAGTCGGTTCCGGTACCCAAAAGAAGGTCAGCGTAACAGGAGCTATCACAAGTATAAAAGGTGCCAGCCTCAAACTGCCGTCATCTACCCTGTCCAACTCATTTGCCGGAAAGTTGGCGGGTGTCATCGCAAAAACAAATTCCGGAGAGCCTGGCTCCGGTGCCGAATTTTACATTCGCGGTATCGGTACTTTCGGTGGACGAGCAACTCCTCTGATTTTACTGGATGATGTAGAAATATCATCCGGTGACCTTAATTATGTGCCGGCCGAGAATATTGAAAGTTTCTCTATCCTTAAAGATGCATCTGCCACCGCTATCTATGGTTCACGCGGAGCTAACGGTGTAATGATCGTCACAACTAAAGGCGGAGAATACAATAGTAAAACATCCATCAACGTTACAGCAGAAAATTCTTTCAACTACTTAGACAAGTTCCCGGAATTTGTGGACGGAGCTACTTACATGGATATGTATAATAAAGCTTCATTAGCCAGAAACTCTTCCGCTACACCCAAATACAGTGCTACAGACATGGAACGTACGGCATCCGGAGTCAACCCATACCTATACCCCGATGTAAACTGGCAAGACGTATTGTTTAAAAACATGAGTATGCGCCAACGTGCCAACGTCAACATTTCCGGTGGTGGTTCTAAAGTTAAATATTACATGAGTTTGGATGTCAGCCATGATTCAGGCTTGCTGAACACAGGGAAAGCATATTCATGGAACAACAATATTAATATAATGAACTATACCTTCCAGAATAATATTGCTTATAAACTGACGCCGACGACGACAATCAAAATGAATATGAACGCTCAGATCCGTCAGAAAAAAAGCCCGAATGTATCAAGCGAGGATTTGTTCAAACAGATTCTGACTACTACCCCCATAGAATTTCCGGTTACTTATCCAAGTCAGGACGGGCGTATCATGTACGGCAATAACATCATCTCAGGAAGTACCTTATACACGAACCCCTATGCCAGGATGATGACATCATTTGCCGAAACGAACGAAAATACACTTAACACAGTTATCAAGATAGACCAGGATTTGGATTTTATCACTAAAGGGCTTAAAATTAATGCTTTTGTAAATTTCAAAACCTGGTCAAGTTCTTACTTTGATCGTAGCATTGCTCCTTATTATTATCGCATAAAAAGCGGAAGCTACGATGAAACCGACCTGGAAAATACGAATTATGAATTGGAACTGCTAAATTCGAATGGCAGCGATTATATCAGTCAGTCGGCTATCGGAAAGTCATCCGACCAAACATTTGAATTACAGTTCAACCTAAACTATGCCCGTCAATTCGGTCTGCATAATGTAGGTGCCATGTTACTCTACAAACAACGCGAATACAGAAGCGATGTGTTACCCAACCGTAATCAAGGCCTTTCCGGACGTCTTACTTATGATTACGGACAACGCTATCTGTTTGAGTTTAACTTCGGTTACAACGGGACCGAACGTCTGGCCAAAGAAGACCGTTTCGGATTCTTCCCTGCCGTGTCTTTAGGATGGGTGATAAGCAATGAAGCTTTCTTCGAACCAATGAAAAATGTAGTGGACAATCTCAAAATCAGAGGTTCCTACGGTCTTGTAGGTAGCGACGATCTGGCAACAGCCGGCGGAAGTTATTACCTGTATATAGACAAGATTACAAACAACGACCTGTCTTATCTGAAATGGACTTCCGGACAAAATATGGACTACCAATTAGGAGGTCCTCAGATGGCATACTACGCCATGTCCGGTTTGGGATGGGAAAAAGTAAAAAAGCTCGATATCGGTATTGATTTTACATTGTTCCGAAACTGGACATTTACCTTCGATTATTTCTACGACAAGCGTTATGACATCTTCATGAACCGTGAAGCATGGCCACAATCGCTGGCTTATCATATTGCCAAACCTTGGAGTAATATTGGTAAAATGGATAATAAAGGAGTGGAATTCAGTATTAATTATGCCAATAACTTCTCCAAAGATTTGTCTGTCAGTCTACAGGCAAACTTCACCTACAACAAAAATAAAATGGTCTATGTGGATGAACCGGAATATCCGACTATATGGAAGTCAGAAACCGGAAAACCTTATTCACGCATTACCGGCTACATAGCAGAAGGCTTATTCAAGTCACAAGAAGAAATAGATAACAGCCCTGCCCAGAATTTGGGTTCTACACCCAAGGTCGGAGATATTAAATATCGTGACCTTAACGGTGATGGTATCATTGATTCGGATGACCAGACGATGATCTCCAAATATGGAAGTACTCCACGCTTACAATACGGATTTGGCGGAACTGTCAACTACAAAAAGTTTGATTTTGGTGTCTTCTTCAGTGGCTCTGCTCTGCGTTCTATCATGACAAACGGTATTGACCCTTTCCAAGAAGGAATAGCCGTCGGTAACAGAAATGTATTAAAATACATAGCCGATAATTACTGGTCGGAAGAAAAACAGAATTGGGATGCCAAATATCCTCGTCTGGGATTACTTGCAACAGACGTTGCCAACAATACAGTGAACAGTAGTTACTGGTTGAGAAATGGTTCTTTCCTCCGATTGAAGAATGTAGAAGTAGGATATAAGATACCTTACGGACGTATTTTCGTCAGCGCAGCCAATCTATTCACCTTTAGTCCGTTTGACCTTTGGGATCCTGAACTGTCTTCTTGGAACAGTTATCCTATGCAAAAGACTGTCAATGTCGGAATTCAACTTCAATTCTAATTTATTATGAGAAAAAATATGAAACTAACACGCATCTTTCAAAATATAAGTATAGCAGTTATTATCACTGCATTGGGCTTAACCTCATGTGATTATCTAGACGTCGTTCCACCCGAACAACCCAATATCGATGACGCAATGTCAAGCCCCACCCGAGCTTTAGGATTTCTTTATTCCTGTTATGGAGGTGTCAGTACAGACTTACCCAGTGCCTATCTGGGGGAAATAAACTCTACGACAGACGAATATGTATTACCTTATTCATGGAACACAGACGGTTATTGGGGCGCCTATGCATTTAACACTGCATCATCCACTAACCAAGACTGGCTATGGGGAACTACTTACCAATATATAGGACAATGTTATCTGTTTTTACAAAAGTTGGAAAATGCGGGAAGCGACATTGCATCTGATGCAGAAAAGGAACAATGGAGAGCCGAATGCCAATTCCTGGTAGCTTATTACCACTTCGCTACTTTAAGAAGATATGGTCCCATCCCAATTACAGACTCGTACATTCCGATGGATACCCCAACGTCAGAGTATAATGGACGTTTTCACTTTGACTATTGTGTAGACTGGATTGCGAACCAGCTGGATGAAGCCGCCAAAGTACTTCCTGCCAACCGCACCGTTACCAATGAATGGGGACGCGCTACATCTACTATAGCCAAAGCTGTAAAAGCACGTTTGTTACTTTATGCCGCATCTCCTTTATGGAACGGAAGTTTCCCCTACCCTAACTGGCAGAATGAGAATTTCGAGACTCCGGGTTACGGTAAAGCTTTGGTAAGCAATACTTATGACAAGAGCAAATGGGAAAGAGCACTGGCCGCATGTCAGGAAGCACTTACATTAGCTACAACTTCCGGTGACCGTGAACTTTACGATGACGACGAATATTACTCCCGACAATCCCTGAACTTACCTTTTGTTCCCGGAGTAGCAGACGTGGAAGATAATAAAGAATTCCTGAAAAACGTAATGAAGATGCGCTATGCCGTAAGTACACGTGAATCTGAAGGAAACAAAGAAATTATCTGGGGATTATCCAACCAGTTTGATTTTTATTCCCGTTATCCGCTTCGTATTCTGAAGAAATCGGATGGAACATGGCATGCTGGTTATAGTGGTGTATCTCCTACATTATATACGTTCGAACATTTCTATACAGCTAACGGGAAACTACCTGAAAAAGACCTTGACTTTACTCCTTCCTCTGAATGGTTTGAGTCAGCAGGTATCTCTTCACGGGAAGACATTATCAAATTGAATGTGGGTCGTGAACCTCGTTTCTATGCATGGATGGCTTTTGACGGTGGTGACTACGGAACTAAATTTGCGGCCGGTTCTCCTCTGAAACTGGAAATGAGGAATTCGGAAATGCACGGTTACAATCCGTCTCTATTTAATCGTGACCATAGTGTCACAGGGTTCCTGACACAAAAGTTTGTTGATCCGGTAACTGAATTCTATACAGCCGGCGGTTCTACAAGCGGAACAAGCGCACCTACTATCTTATTCCGCCTGGCCGAACTCTACCTAAACGTAGCAGAATGCCATGCAGCATTAGGAAATACACAGGAAGCCATTGATGCACTAAATCCTGTTCGTGAACGTGCCGGAATCCCTAAATTAACATTGGCTGATGTCACAAATAATATGACAATAAAAGACTGGGTACACAATGAACGTTTTGTTGAATTATGGAACGAAGGTCACCGCTTCTTCGATGTCCGCCGTTGGGCAGAAGGAGCCAAGTACTTTGGAGCAAACAAACGGGAAGGATTGAATGCAGAAGTTCAAAGTCCCACATTCGAAGAATTTAATAAACGAACTACAGTTGATGCACCTTATGTGTGGGAAAACCGCATGTACCTGAATCCGGTATTCTACAACGAAGTATACAAAAATCCGCAAATGGTACAAGCACCCGGATATTAATTATTTTTTATTCATTCATAACAATATAGAATATATATGAAACATATATCAATAGCATTGTGTTTGTGCGGGATGATTCTGATGAATACTTCCTGCGACAATTATGACGATACCTATCCGCAGGAATATGAGAAAATACTATCACTGCAGACCACCGGTGAGCAAGCCGTAGATCTTTATAAAACAGGAGAGGCTACTAACTATTCAATAACGGTCATTAAATCCGGAAGTCAACCCACATTGACAGCTTCTGCCCATATCGGTGCAATGGATGCAGTCAATTTTGAGAAGTATATCTCCGAGAGAGGTTTGGACTATGTGGCAATGCCTGCCAATTGTTATTCGTTCAACATGGAAGAACTCGATTATTCTTCTGCTGAAACCTATAAGATCATCAATTTACAGTTGAATACCAACGAGATAGAAATCTTTGAGCAGACTCTTGAAGAGGGACAAACGTGTGTCCTTCCAATCATGCTGACCAGTACATCCGATTCCATCCTGGCGGATAAAAACACATTAGTTCTGAAACCGGAGATTATTACTCCCTCTCTTTCAGTCACTGAATCCAGTTCAGGAACCGTGACTAAATATCTGCCCCAAAGTGGAGGCACCATTGCTCTTGATTTAGGATTGCAAGTCGAAAACCAATGGAATTTCACCTGTAAAGTAGCAATTGATGAAACTACTACTACCTTAGAAGGAGCAACGTTGGTTTCGGATATCATCTCATTTGAGCCTGGAAACACATCTTCTGTTCAAGTTAATATCCCTAAGTTTACGAAGACCTCCGGAAATGTGGGTATAAAGATTCTGGAAATTAATGGAAAAGACGGTTTCGAATTCGACACGAATCCATTTATACTGGTTGCATCTGTTGAAAAATACAGTCTGACAGCGGACATGCTTTCCAGTAATGCAATAGAACCGTCAGAAGGTTCCTTAGCTAATTTATTGGATGGAGACATAGGTACCTACTTCCACAGCGCGTGGAGTGTATCAATTGCCGACAAGCATTATGTTCAAGTAAAATTGCCCGTATCAACTAAGACATTCCGTTTCACCTATACAAACAGATCAAATAACGGAAATGCCGCTTTGGCATGGTTCAATTTATATACAGGAACGAATGAGAACAATTGACAACTTTACAAGCGTTTTGCGTGGGATGAAGATGGTCTCCCGTCAGGTGCTGCAGGAGTTTATGTTTCTCCCGACGTTTCAATAGACAATGCTGCCAACACCTTACGCTTTGAATGTGAAAGCAACTGGACCGGTGGTTCCTTCTTTGTATGGAGCGAATTTAGTCTGTTCATACTGTCCGAATAATAAATGAGAGACAAAGGGTGAGTCAGACTTTTGATTCACCCTTTTATACCTCATCTATCTTAAAAACTAATACAGCAAAAAAATGACAATAAAAAGATTCATTACTAACCTGTTAGCCCTTTTTACTCTATTCACAGTTTCACTGGCATGCAAGGATACCGAAAAATCGATTATAAATAGCTCCTTCAGTATCAGTGAAGAATATCTGATACAAAATCTGGATAAATCAAGTACGTCTGTCCAGATTCCAATTAACACATCTATGGAGTTAGCTCAATGGAGTGTCTCTTATGAAGCAAACTGGCTACAATGCTCAAAACAAAAGACAGCAGCAGAAGGAACTTTCCTGAGAATTACAGTGAATGAAAATACAGGCGAAACCAAAAGAACAGCCAACATAAAAGTAACATCAACTACTGCTACCTATACTATCACCGTTAATCAATATGCCAAAGGCGAAGTAATTGTTGAGGGTGACATCAAGGTTACACCAACCGGAGGCAAAGCGAGTGAGCATCAGGAGGGACAGGATATTGAAAATACATATGATGGCAAATTTTCAACTGATGGAGCTGCCCCTTTCCACACTCCGTGGGGACAATCCGCCAAATTCCCTGTCACGCTGGAATACTATTTTAAAGGAGATACGGAAATAGACTACTTAATTTATTATACACGATCCGGTAATGGAAACTTCGGAAAGGTCAAAGTATATACAACAACCAATCCTGACCGATCAGATTATACATTACAGGGAGAATATGACTTTAAAGAGCAGAATGCTCCTTCCAAAGTTTCATTTTCAGAAGGCATAAAAGCGACCGGAATCAAATTCGAAGTATTAAGCGGTCTGGGTGATTTTGTAAGCTGTGATGAAATGGAATTTTACAAAACAAATACGGATAAAACACTGGATAAACAACTTCTTACCGTATTCACCGATATAACTTGTACGGAAATAAAGAACAACGTCACCAACGAACAGATACAAGCTCTGCCAGACTATTTCGTCAGAATAGCAGAAGCGGTTCGTGACAATACATACGACAAATGGGAAAAAGAATTTCGCATTCGCAGCTATGAACCATACAGTAATATTGCTGAATGGGCGGATAAATTAATGACTAAGAAATATAGTGATCTCGACAATCCGACTGGTATATCCGTCAAGGCAGGAGACGATATCATCGTATTGGTTGGTGACACATACGGACAGAATATTTCAATGCAGTGTATTTGGGAAACAGGAACAGAATACAAGCAAACTGCTTCTTCAGGCGATGTCTATATGCTAAATCCCGGAGTCAACAAACTGACTATGAAAGGAGAAGGACAATTGTTTGTCATGTACAACACCGAACTGACTTCAAATACAGCAAAACCCATCAAAATTCACATACCACTCGGAAGTGGCACAGTGAACGGTTTCTTCGACCTGAAAGAACATAAGACAGACGAAAAATACGCTGAATTATTGAAAAAATCAACACACAAATACTTCTGCATACGCGGTGAAAAGATCATGTTCTATTTCCACCGCAACAAATTATTGGAATATGTACCCAACAACATCCTCTCAGCTATCCATCTATGGGATAACATTGTCGGCTGGCAACAAGAATTAATGGGAATTGACGATGTACGCCCATCACAAGTCAACAACCATTTATTTGCCATCTCACCGGAAGGAAGTTATATGTGGGCTTCTGACTATCAAATCGGATTTGTCTATACCTACTTAGGCAATATCTTGTTGGAAGATAATGTAATGGCAGCGGAAGATAACGCGTGGGGACCAGCTCATGAAATTGGCCATGTTCATCAGGCAGCTATTAACTGGGCCAGTTCTACCGAATCATCTAATAATCTGTTCTCTAATTTCATTATCTATAAATTAGGAAAATACAAATCGCGTGGTAACGGGTTAGGAAGCGTTGCAACCGCCCGTTATGCCAACGGGCAGGCTTGGTATAATATGGGAGACGCAACCCACCAGAACGAAGACACAGAAACGCATATGAGAATGAACTGGCAACTATGGATTTACTATCACCGATGCGAATATAAAACAGATTTCTGGCAAACACTTTTCAAACTGATGCGTGAAGTGAATATGACCGAAGGTGAAGATCCCGGGAAAAAGCAACTTGAATTTGCCAAAATGGCAAGTAAAGCCGCCAATCAGAACCTGACAGACTTTTTCGAGATGTGGGGATTCTTCGAACCTGTCAATACGACTATCGAACAGTATGGAACATACAAATACTATGTAAGTGATGCGATGATTCGGGAAGCAAAAGAATACATGGCACAATTCCCTGCCCCGAAACATGCTTTCCAATACATTGAAGACAGAAAGAAAAGTGAGTTTCCATCGAATGACTACCGCTATTCGGCAGTCGGAGATGTCGGATATTACACTCAATTCAAAGAAAATCAGAAGATAACCAAAGCTATCACGGCAGAGCTGGCAGGACGCAAGGTCTCCATCCAAAACGGAGATGAAGCTGTGGCTTTTGAACTCAGAGAGAATGATGAAAATGGAAAATTACTTTATTTTTCTACCTTCACGACTTTCGAGATTCCTTCATCTATATTGATGGTGAATGCCAAATTATATGCCGTACAAGCTGACGGAAAACGTATTCTGTTATAAGAATAATTTAACTTAACACACATTACAGATGTAGAAACGGCATCGCTCACTGTTCGGGCGATGCCGAAAATATCATTATAACATAGCGAATAGTGCGACTCTTTTTCTACCAAAAATATAGACGGGCAATGAAAATATCTACAATAATTACACTGGATTGATTAATTAATTAGTATTTTTGACACCGAAATGAAAAACCAATTAATAACCCCCAATTAAAAATTAAAAGAAAGATGAAGAAACTACTACTTAACACACTCATCGGTCTTGCATTGTTGACCTGCCAGACCAGTTTTGCTCAAAAGACAAAAGCAAAGTTCTCTCCGATTAAAGTAGAAACTCCGGCTCGTCCGGCAAATCAGCAAGATGTAATCCAACTCGTTACTCCTAAACTTGAAACGGTTCGTGTAGGCTTTATCGGATTGGGAATGCGCGGTCCCGGTGCGGTTGAACGCTGGACACATATTCCGGGAACTCAGATTGTAGCTTTATGCGATCTGCTCCCCGAACGTGTTGAAAATGCTCAAAAGATACTGGAGAAAGCCGGTCTGCCGAAAGCAGCTTCCTACGCAGGAGACGAAAAAGCATGGAAAAAGCTCTGCGAACGTGACGATATCGACGTGGTATACATAGCTACAGACTGGAAACACCATGCAGACATGGGTGTATACGCTATGGAACATGGCAAACATGTAGCCATCGAAGTACCTGCCGCTATGACACTGGATGAAATCTGGAAGCTAATCAACACTTCTGAAAAGACTCGCAAACACTGTATGCAACTGGAAAACTGCGTATATGACTTCTTTGAACTGACTTCACTCAATATGGCACAACAAGGTGTATTCGGTGAGGTACTTCACGTAGAAGGTGCTTATATACACAATCTGGAAGACTTCTGGCCGTATTACTGGAACAACTGGCGTATGGACTACAATCAGAAACATCGTGGTGATGTATATGCAACTCATGGTATGGGCCCGGCTTGCCAGGTACTCAATATTCACCGTGGCGACCGTATGAAAACTCTCGTAGCTATGGACACCAAAGCTGTGAACGGTCCGGCATACATTAAAAAGTCTACCGGAAAAGAAGTAAAAGACTTCCAGAACGGAGACCAGACCACAACCCTCATCCGTACGGAGAACGGCAAAACAATGCTGATACAGCACAATGTAATGACTCCCCGTCCTTACAGCCGTATGTACCAGGTAGTTGGAGCTGATGGCTATGCCAGCAAATATCCGATTGAGGAATACTGTCTAAGACCTACACAAGTAGACTCTAATGATGTGCCGAATCACGAAAAGCTGAACGCACACGGTTCTGTATCTGAAGATGTAAAAAAAGCATTGATGGCTAAATACAAAGATCCTATTCACAAAGAACTGGAAGAAACTGCCAAGAAAGTAGGTGGACACGGCGGTATGGATTATATCATGGACTATCGTCTGGTATACTGTCTGCGCAATGGTTTGCCACTGGACATGGACGTTTACGACCTCGCAGAATGGTGTTGTATGGCCGAACTGACCAGACTCTCCATCGAAAACGGTTCTGCTCCGGTAGAAGTTCCTGATTTCACCCGTGGCGGATGGAACAAAGTGCAAGGTTACAGACATGCTTTTGCCGAATAAGCCATTATACCTTATTAATATATAAACTTACGGATAGCCAGACTGGGAAAAAGTCAGGTTATCCGTAAGTTCATGTTCGGCACTTTACTGATTATTATAATCACCTATATGAAAGCAGATATTTTAAAACCCTCTAGACAGACTATCCTTCGGGAAGCCAAAGATTATGTGATGATCGCCGTAGGTATGATACTATATGGCATCGGATGGACCGTTTTCCTACTCCCCAACGACATTACGACGGGCGGAGTGCCGGGTATTGCATCTATTGTATATTGGGCAACGGGATTCCCGGTACAGTATACATATTTCAGCATTAACTTTTTCTTATTGTTGCTTGCGCTTAAGTTATTGGGATTAAAGTTCTGTATTAAAACTATTTTTGGAGTATTCACCCTGACTTTCTTCCTGTCCGTTATCCAGCAACTGGCATCAGGCGTTTCCCTTCTTCGCGACCAACCTTTCATGGCATGCGTCATCGGAGCATCGTTCTGTGGCGGCGGTATCGGAGTTGCGTTCTGCGCCAACGGAAGCACCGGCGGTACGGACGTCATTGCCGCCATCATCAACAAATACCGGGACATAACCTTGGGAAGAGTCATACTGATCTGCGATATGATCATCATTACCTCCAGTTATTTCGTTCTGAAGGACTGGGAGAAGGTGGTATACGGATTTGCAACACTTTACATTTGCAGTTTCGTCCTCGATCAGGTAGTGAACAGCGCACGTCAGTCTGTCCAGTTTTTTATCATATCCAATAAATATGAGGAGATAGGACGACACATCAACGAATACCCTCACCGTGGAGTGACGATCATCAATGCAACCGGCTTCTACACAGGCAGAGAAGTGAAAATGATGTTTGTGCTTGCCAAAAAGCGGGAGTCTACCATCATCTTCCGACTGATTAAAGATATCGACCCCAACGCATTTGTATCGCAAAGTGCCGTTATCGGAGTTTATGGGGAAGGCTTCGACCATATCAAAGTTAAATAAAAAAAGAATCAAGATTGAAAAACATGAAATACAGATCATATCACCTATTACTGGCAGGAATATTCTCTCTGTTAACAACAGGCGCTATGGCCGAAAAGACATCCGACAAACCTTACTGGCAGGATGTGCAAGTTGTATCGGTCAATAAAGAATATCCGCGTACTTCCTTCATGACGTACGATAACCGGACTGATGCACTTACCGGGAAGTTTGAAAAAAGCAACTATTATCAGTTGCTGAACGGTACATGGAAGTTCTTCTTTGCAGACAGCTACAAAGACCTTCCCGCCAATATCACCGACCCTTTCGTGAGCACGGACTCCTGGAATGATATCAAAGTCCCGGGCAACTGGGAAGTACAAGGGTATGGAGTGGCTATCTACACCAACCACGGTTATGAGTTCAAGCCCCGTAATCCACAGCCTCCCAGCCTTCCGGAAGCCAATCCCGTGGGAGTCTACCGTCGGGACATCGATATTCCCGCCGATTGGAAAGAACGGGATATCTACCTCCACCTCGCCGGAGCGAAATCAGGTGTATATGTATACATCAACGGACAAGAAGTAGGATACAGCGAAGATTCCAAGAACCCCGCAGAATTCCTGATCAACAAATACGTGAAACCGGGTAAGAATGTACTTACACTGAAAATCTTCCGTTGGAGCACAGGTTCTTATCTGGAATGTCAGGACTTCTGGCGTATCAGCGGTATCGAACGGGATGTTTATCTGTATTCACAGCCCAAAGCCGCCCTGAAAGATTTCCGCATCACATCGACACTGGATGACAGTTACAAGAACGGAGTATTCGCTTTGAACGTCGACCTGCGCAATCATCGTCCGGCTGCAACCAATCTGACACTGGCATATGAACTGCTCGACGCTCAGGGAAAAGTAGTTGCCACCGAAGAGAAGACAACTTATGTCCCTGTCAACGAGACACGAACCCTTTCTTTTGACAAGAATCTGACCGATGTACACACATGGACATCGGAACACCCGAACCTTTACAAGCTGGTAATGACTGTCAAAGAAGAGGGTAAAGTCAATGAGATTATCCCTTTCAACGTAGGATTCCGTCGCATCGAGATCAAACCTATCGATCAGAAAGCCGCCAACGGAAAACCTTATGTATGCCTGTTTATCAACGGACAACCGCTGAAATTGAAAGGAGTCAATATCCACGAACATAATCCGGAAACCGGACATTACGTCACCGAAGAACTGATGCGTCGGGACTTCGAACTAATGAAACAGCATAATCTGAACAGTGTACGTCTCTGCCATTATCCGCAGGACCGCCGTTTCTATGAACTTTGCGACGAATACGGACTTTACGTGTACGATGAAGCCAATATCGAAAGCCACGGTATGTACTACGATCTACGTAAAGGCGGCTCATTAGGCAACAATCCCGAATGGCTGAAACCACACATGGATCGCACAATCAATATGTTCGAACGCAACAAGAACTACCCCAGCGTCACTTTCTGGTCGTTAGGAAATGAAGCCGGAAACGGATACAACTTCTACCAGACTTATCTTTGGTTGAAAGAAGCCGACAAGAACATCATGCAACGTCCCGTCAACTATGAACGTGCACAATGGGAATGGAACACCGATATGTACGTACCTCAGTATCCGGGTGCCGGCTGGCTGGAAGATATCGGCAAGAACGGCAGCGACCGTCCTATTGTCCCGTCAGAATATGCACACGCAATGGGCAACTCTACCGGAAATCTCTGGGGACAATGGCAGGCTATCTATAAATATCCGAACCTTCAGGGAGGATATATCTGGGACTGGGTAGATCAGGGTCTGCTCCAGAAAGACAAGAACGGAAGAGAATACTGGGCTTATGGAGGTGACTTCGGAGTAAATGCACCCAGCGACGGTAATTTCCTCTGCAACGGTCTTGTTAACCCCGACCGTGGTCTGCATCCGGCAATGGCAGAAGTGAAATACGTGCATCAGAATGTCGGCTTCGATGCGATTGACGCAGCATCGGGCAAGTTCAACATCACGAACCGTTTCTACTTCACCAATCTGAAAAAGTATCAGATACATTACAGCGTACTGGCCAACGGAAAAACCGTCAAAAGCGGAAAGGTATCACTGGACATCGCTCCGCAAGCTTCGAAAGAATTCACCGTACCGGTAAATGGTCTGAAAGCCCGTCCGGGAACGGAATATTTCGTTAACTTCAGTGTGATAGCCGTAGAACCGGAACCGCTGATTCCCGCCGGATACGAAATTGCATATGACCAGTTCCGTCTGCCCGTTGAAGCCGAAAGGAATACGTACAAAGCCAACGGCCCCGCATTACAAACTCAAACCCAAGGAGACGAACTGACTGTTTCTTCTTCAAAAGTAAATTTTGTATTCAACAAGAAGAGCGGTCTGGTTACCTCATACAAAGTGGATGGAACCGAATACTTCAAAGACGGATTCGGCATCCAGCCCAACTTCTGGCGGGCACCTAATGACAATGATTACGGAAACGGTGCTCCCAAACGCCTCCACGTATGGAAACAGTCCAGCAAAGACTTCCACGTGACAGACACGAAGGTAAGCACAGAAGACAAAGCCGTCCTGTTGCAGGCAACTTATCTGCTGGCAGCCGGCAATCTGTATGTTGTCACCTATAAGATATACCCAAGCGGAATCGTTCATGTAAATGCCAAATTTACTTCTACCGATATGCAGGCTGCCGAAACAGAAGTCTCCGAAGCTACCCGCATGGCTACCTTCACTCCCGGAAGTGATGCAGCCCGCAAAGCCGCTTCCAAGCTGGAAGTTCCCCGCATCGGTGTACGCTTCCGCTTACCGGCACAGATGAATAATGTACAGTATTTCGGACGTGGTCCGGAAGAAAACTACATCGACCGCAATCACGGAACCATGGTAGGCGTCTATCAGACAACCGCCGATAAGATGTACTTCAACTATGTACGTCCTCAGGAGAACGGACACCACACGGATACGCGCTGGCTTAACCTGTCTCCCGATAAAGGAAACGGCCTTGTCATCGTTGCCGACAGCCTGATCGGTTTCAACGCACTGCGCAATTCCGTCGAGGACTTCGACTCGGAAGAAGCGCTACCCCACCCCTACCAATGGAATAACTTCAGCCCGGAAGAAGCTGCCAACCACGACGAGAAGGCCGCCCGCAATGTATTGCGCCGGATGCATCACGTCAATGACATCACTCCGAGAGACTTCGTCGAAGTTTGTGTCGACATGAAGCAACAGGGAGTAGGCGGTTATGACAGTTGGGGGGCACGTCCCGAACCTTTCCACCAGATTCCCGCCAACCGCGAATACAACTGGGGGTTCACTCTGGTACCGGTCCGTTCCGGCAGTCAGGCTACCGAAGCCGCCAAATATGATTATCGATAACCTTAGTATAAATTTTAAAGAAAAGACCCATGAAAGATTTATCAAGTATTGTAGCCAAGTTCAACACCCAAGGTACTATCACAGAGATTAAGCCTTTGGGAGCAGGACTTATCAACGACACATACAAAGTTAACACACAGGAAGCAGACGCCCCCGACTACGTTCTGCAACGCATCAACCATGCCATCTTCCAGAATGTAGAAATGCTTCAATCCAATATTGCCGCAGTCACCGGACATATTCGCAAGAAACTGACCGAAGCCGGAGAAGCCGACATCGACCGCAAAGTTCTCTCTTTCCTCGTCACTGAAGAAGGAAAAACTTATTGGTTTGATGGAGAAAGCTACTGGCGTGTCATGGTATTCATTCCGCGTGCCAAAACGTACGAGACTGTCAATCCGGAATATTCCAATTATGCAGGAGAGGCTTTCGGAAACTTTCAGGCTATGCTTGCCGACATTCCGGAAACACTGGGAGAAACCATCCCCGACTTCCATAACATGGAATTCCGTCTCAAACAGCTACGTGATGCAGTCGCTGCCAATGCTGCCGGACGAGTAGCCGAAGTACAGTATTATCTGGACGAGATAGAAAAGCGTGCGGACGAAATGTGCAAGGCAGAACGCCTGTTCCGCGAAGGAAAACTTCCGAAACGAGTATGCCATTGCGATACGAAAGTAAACAACATGATGTTCGATGAAGACGGAAAAGTGCTTTGCGTCATTGATCTCGATACGGTAATGCCGAGTTTCATCTTCTCCGACTACGGTGATTTCCTCCGTACAGGTGCCAA
>RRZT012851052.1_pt1 | contig 18664 bp, 15 predicted proteins | sample 2165551 | NCBI WGS metagenome assembly RRZT01 (sample SAMN10456910, study PRJNA506462) | wastewater metagenome | biome: wastewater; feature: sludge; material: wastewater sludge; isolation source: wastewater sludge with Escherichia coli K12::gfp cells carrying plasmid... | place: USA: Moscow, Idaho...
ACGTATTCTTGTCAGACCACAGCACAGGCTTGGCAGCGCGATAAAGCAATATTAGAGATTGCCCGCAGTGCACGTATGCGACGATTGGAGGTTGCACAAAACGCACTGGGGTTGATATAAATCAGTTCCAAACTGTACAACGCTGGCATAGTCCCGCTTTATTTTAACAAGTGAGTTTATTATGCGGCGCGACCCTATTGTGTTATTTGATAATGGCAGTCATCAATGCCTCATGTTCGATGACTTAGTCACTGGCGATGGCATCCAGTCCAACCAATTTTTAATCACTGATAGTGGCCAATCCTTGCTGCTCGATCCGGGCGGTGACCTGACCTACACACCACTCTCGATGGAGTTATCCAAGTGCATTAACCTGAGAGATTTGACTTATATTTTTGCCTCTCACCAAGACCCTGACATTATCGCCGCGCTGGACAAATGGTTGTTACACACCAAAGCCAAAGTGATTACTTCCAAGTTATGGGCACGCTTCTTACCCCATTTGACAGCGGGTTATTTAACCGTCAGCCACGGCATTTCAACCAGCGAAAGGGTGATTGCGGTCCCTGATCAAGGCTCGACTTTCCCCTTAGGCAAAAGCAAGCTAAAGGCAATTCCTGCACATTTTTTACACTCCGTGGGTAATTTCCAACTCTATGATCCGACCAGTAAGATTCTTTTTTCTGGCGATATGGGCGCTTCACTTGTCGATGATGCACAACCGGTCAGTAACTTCGCTGATCATGTGCCCTCTATGGAAGGCTTTCACCGCCGCTATATGGTCAGCAAAAAAGTGACGCATTTGTGGGCCAATATGGTGCGTGAAATGGATGTCGAAATGATTGTTCCACAGCATGGCCGCCCATTTAAAGGCAAAGACATGATCAATGCTTTTTTAACTTGGGTGGAAAGTTTTGACTGTGGTATTGACCTGCTACAGCAACAACATTATCGCGAACCTAAATAAGCGTGGTTAATCCGCTCATTTCTCGACAAGCAAGCTTCGCAAAAAAAACGCAACCCGAAGGTTGCGTTTTTTAGCACAGCGCCAGCATTACTTAAAGACAATTTCACCGTCTTCAACCAACGCCTGAATGGTCCGACCAGGCTCAAACTCTCCCGATAGAATTTGTTGCGCCAGCGGGTTTTCAATCCAACGTTGAATCGCTCGTTTCAATGGGCGTGCACCGTAAATCGGATCATAACCTTCCGCCACAAGCTTCTCGAGAGCCTCTGAGCTCAACTCTAAGCGTAACTCACGCTCAGTTAAACGCTGACGTAAGCGGCTCAACTGGATATCAGCAATGCCAGCAATTTGCTCAGTACCCAATGGCTCAAAGATCACTAACTCATCAATACGGTTAATGAACTCTGGACGGAAGTGCGAACCTACCGCGTCCATCACTGCCGCGCGCTGCGCTTCACGATCACCCATCAACTCCCGAATCTGCACAGAGCCTAAGTTCGAGGTCATCACCACCACGGTATTACGAAAATCTACCGTACGGCCTTGGCTGTCAGTTAAGCGGCCATCATCAAGCACTTGTAGCAGTACGTTAAATACATCAGGGTGAGCTTTCTCAACCTCATCCATCAGTACCACTGAGTAAGGCTTACGGCGTACCGCCTCAGTCAAGTAACCGCCTTCTTCATAGCCGACATAGCCTGGAGGTGCGCCAATTAAACGCGCCACTGAGTGTTTTTCCATAAACTCCGACATATCAATACGAATCATCGCATCTTCAGTATCAAACAAAAACTCAGCTAGCGCTTTACACAGTTCAGTCTTACCCACACCCGTTGGGCCTAAGAACAAGAAAGAACCGCTAGGGCGATCAGGGTCGGCCAAACCTGCACGTGAACGACGCACCGCATTGGCGACAGCAGTCACCGCTTCGTTTTGACCTATCACTCGAGTATGCAGAAGCTCTTCCATTTTTAGCAGCTTATCGCGCTCGCCTTCCAGCATCTTAGAAACCGGAATGCCAGTCCATCTGGAGACCACATCGGCAATTTCTTCATCAGTAACTTTGTTACGCAGCAACTGGTTTTCCACTTTGCTATTTTGGTCAACCATTTCTAAACTGCGTTCCAAGTCAGGAATCACCCCATACTGCAGTTCGGCCGTACGGTTTAGGTCACCCTTACGACGCGCCAACTCCATCTCTTGTCGAGCCTGCTCAATTTTTTGTTGCAGTTGCGCTGAGCCCTGTACTTCAGATTTCTCTGACTTCCAGATTTCTTCTAAATCGGCGTACTCACGCTCCAACTCAACGATTTCTTCTTTGAGCTTTTCTAAGCGCTTAATGGTGGCGGCATCGTCTTCTTTTTTCAGTGCTTCACGCTCAATTTTCAACTGAATCAAGCGGCGCTCTAAACGATCCAAAGCCTCTGGCTTAGAGTCAATTTCCATACGGATCATACTGGCCGCTTCATCAATCAGGTCGATGGCTTTATCAGGCAGCTGACGATCGGTGATGTAACGGTGTGACAATTTAGCGGCAGCGATAATCGCACCATCGGTAATTGTTACACCATGGTGTACTTCATAGCGCTCTTTTAGGCCACGCAAGATAGCAATGGTATCTTCTTCGTTCGGCTCATCCACCTGAACTTTTTGGAAACGACGCTCAAGCGCTGCATCTTTTTCAATGTACTGACGATACTCATCCAAAGTGGTCGCACCCACGCAGTGTAATTCACCCCGTGCCAGCGCAGGCTTGAGCATATTACCGGCATCCATCGCGCCTTCGCCTTTACCGGCGCCGACCATGGTGTGCAGCTCATCAATAAACAGAATGATTTGACCTTCTTGCTTGGCCACTTCATTAAGCAAAGCCTTCAAGCGCTCTTCAAACTCACCACGGTATTTAGCACCGGCAATCAGTGCGCCCATATCCAGCGATAACAAGCGTTTGCTTTTTAAGCCATCCGGCACTTCACCGTTGATAATGCGCTGCGCTAAACCTTCGGCAATCGCGGTTTTACCCACACCTGGCTCACCGATTAAGACGGGGTTATTTTTGGTGCGACGTTGCAACACCTGAATAGTACGACGAATTTCTTCATCACGACCAATCACAGGGTCCAGCTTGCCTTCTTCGGCACGCTTAGTTAAATCAATGGTGTATTTATCCAAAGCTTGGCGCGACTGCTCGGCATTTGGATCATTCACAGCATCACCACCGCGTAAATTGGTTATGGCATTCTCCAATGATTGACGAGTGACGCCTTGGGCTAAAAGAATTTTACCCAAAGTAGTATTGGCATCCATCGCCGCCAGCAAGACCAGCTCGCTGGAAATATATTGGTCACCTTTTTGCTGGGCTAAACGGTCAGTTTGATTCAGTAAACGCGCCAAATCTTGTGACATGGCGATATCGCCGGTAGGGTTTTGCAACTTCGCTAACTGATCCAAACTTTTGTTCAGCGCTTCACGCAAGCTTTTCACATTAAAACCAACTTGCATCAACAAAGGGCGAATGGCACCACCTTGCTGATCCAGTAATGCCAACATCAGGTGCAGCGGTTCGATGGCGGCATGGTCATGGCCAATCGCCAAAGACTGTGCATCGGATAGCGCCAGTTGTAATTGGCTGGTAAATCGATCAATACGCATAATTTCTAATCCTCATAATCAATACGGTGAGTCGGTTTATCAACAGCATACAAGCCTGGCTCACTCTCATGCTTTATATAATGTGGTCAGTCGGCCGCTTTTCAAGCGTTGCTGAGCAAATAAATATACTCCTTTAATCGGCTGCATATAAAACATTTAACAAATCCATTATTTAATTAAAATTTAAAAACTTGCTTAAAAAATAGAAAATCTAAAAAATAAATTCTTGTTTAAAATAATGGATCACCCTTAGTTATCTAATAAAAGAACACCATTCTTTCAACAAAAATTACAAGAAAATCAAAAAGAGCACTCATACGTTGGTTGTATTGAAATAAATAAACCCCATAAAAATATATATATTTATTTTAAATCTCTTTAATATCAACAGCTTACAAATAAAACTTAATCATCATACCAAAGTACGCCTTCCGTTTTATTTTATTTTTAGCATAGTGGAGTCGTATATTTCTCTTTAATGAGAACTATCCATATTCTAAATACAATAAATGGAGAGCAGTTGTCATGACTGATTCTAAAGAGGCAATAAATAAAGCCTATTGGTCGGCGAACGTGCGGCTAATTATTATCACACTCTGTATCTGGGCTACGGTGTCCTATGGCTTCGGTATGCTTCTGCGTCCTTGGCTCATGGGTATTCATATCGGCGGGGCAGATATGGGCTTCTGGTTTGCTCAGCAAGGCTCAATTTATACATTCGTGTGTTTGATCTTTTTCTATGCTTGGAAAATGAACAAACTCGATAAAAAATTCGGCTTGGAGGAGTAAAGTATGAGTCAATTCATGATCAACATGCTCTTTGTTGCCGGCTCTTTCGCAATCTATACTTGGATTGCGATTTGGGCGCGCGCCAAATCGACCCGCGAGTTCTATATCGCTGGCGGTGAAGTGCATCCGGTAATGAACGGCATGGCCACTGCGGCTGACTGGCTCTCAGCCGCTTCTTTCATTTCGGTTGCCGGTCTGATTTCAGTCGGCTACGTCAACTCATCCTTTATCCTCGGCTGGACCGGTGGCTATGTACTCTTAGCGACTTTACTGGCGCCTTACCTGCGTCGCTTCGGTAAGTACACGGTACCCGATTTTGTGGGTTCGCGTTATGACAGTAAAACTGCGCGTTTGGTTGCCGTAGTCTGTTTGATTCTAATCTCACTGACCTATGTGATCGGACAAATGACGGGAGCCGGCGTTGCTTTTGCACGCTTCCTAGAGGTCAGCAGCACGATGGGACTGATCATCTCGGCAGTGGTAGTGTTCTTCTATGCGGTATTGGGCGGCATGAAAGGAGTGACTTACACTCAGGTCGCGCAGTACATCGTGTTGATCCTAGCGTTTACCATTCCGGCGGTTTATTTATCGTTGCAGATGACAGGTCATTTTTTACCACAGGTGGGTTTTGTTGGTGATGTGGCGGGTACCAGCGAGCCTTTACTGCATAAACTGAACGCCGTGGTACGTGACCTTGGTTTCCAAGACTACACCGCTGACGTTGAGAACAAATGGAACATGTTCCTGTTCACCCTAACCTTAATGGTGGGTACTGCTGGCTTACCACACGTCATCATTCGCTTCTTTACTGTGCCAAAAATCTCTGACGCACGCTGGTCTGCAGGTTGGGCATTAGTGTTTATCGCTCTGTTCTACACCACTGCGCCACCACTGGCTGGCATGGCACGCTTGAACTTGCTGGATGCTATTTATCCAGGTGAGACTTCAGAAGATTCTCTAGTGTACGCTGAGCGTCCTGAGTGGTTCGAAAAGTGGGAGCTCACGGGTCTATTGACTTTCGAAGACAAAAACAACGACGGTCGCATTCAGTACTACAATGACAAAAACGTTGAGTTCAATGAAACCACCGCTGTTGAGCGTGGCTGGACAGGTAATGAGCTCACCATCAACAACGATATCTTGGTTTTGGCGCTGCCTGAAATTGGTAACATGCCAGGCTGGATTGTTGGTTTGATGGCCGCGGGCGGTATTGCCGCTGCACTGTCGACAGCATCGGGCCTGCTCTTAGCCATCTCTTCTGCGGTCAGCCATGACTTGATTAAGAACACCCTGTTCCCGAGTATTTCCGATAAAGCAGAAATGCTGGCGGCACGGATATCCATGGTGGGGGCAATTTTGATTGCTACCTGGCTGGGAATTAATCCGCCTGGGTTCGCCGCGCAAACGGTGGCTCTAGCGTTTGGAATGGCGGCTTCCTCCATTTTCCCAACGCTAATGATGGGTATTTTCTTCAAGCGCATTAACGCCAAAGGCGCGGTCGCAGGTATGAGCATTGGTGCACTATTCACCATCTGCTATATCTTTATGTACCTTGGCTGGTTCTTTATCCCTGGTACGAATAACTTCCCGAACACACCTGAGTTCTGGATTATGGGTATTTCACCACTGTCGATCGGTTGTATCGGTGCATTGATCAACTTTATCGTTGCAGTCTCTGTATCCTATGCAACAGAAGAGCCTTCAGAAGAAATCCAAAAAATGGTTGAAAGTGTTCGCTACCCTTAACTAAGGCGTTGAAGACACAAATCAATGAGTGATTGGTAATCAACAACAAAGCGGGCTTCCTTATGGAGGCCCGCTTTTTATCTAGAGTACTGTGTATGATTTGGCATTTGCTTGCAGTTTTTATTATCGGTTTGTGTGTCGGTGCTTTTGCTTTTGCCTTGCGCAAACTCAGCCGCAACAAACTCCCTTCTTGGATTATTCCTGTATGTGCCGGTATTGGCATGCTCGGCTATTTAGCCTATTACGATTACAATTGGTTTTCTTTAAAGCGTGGCCAACTTCCAGCACAATCGGTAATTGTTGAGCAAACCCGAGCCAGTAACTTTTTTCGACCTTGGAGCTACCTCTTACCTTCTGTTTCATCCTTTGTGGTGTTAGACGGCAAAGTCAGAGAAACACGTCAAGACGGCCAGCGGCTGGTTGAATACATTCGCTATGAGTTTATCAACGATTACATCGAACGCTTAGAAAGCCAAGCGTATGTGCTCAATTGCGCCAACGCTGAACAGCTGCAAGTGCCGCACAATGGTAAATCTGCAACAGGTCAAGTAGAGCGGGTCGAGCGTGACAGCCTTTTGTACCAACAGCTCTGTCACTCAGCCGATTAGACATCCCAATAAGCTGTAGCAATGCAGCTTAGACACTCAAACGACCCCCTCGCAACTTCGCTGCGGCTAAACCGTGGGGTATTAAGCTCTGGCGATGATGCGCATGACATAACGCAATCGCTAGCGCATCAGAAGCATCAATCTGCGGTTTTTTGCTAAGTTTTAACAAGTGCATGACCATTATTTGCACTTGTTCTTTGGCGGCACGGCCACTGCCAACAATCGCTGATTTCACTTGTGTGGCGCTGTATTCAGATACCGCAAGACCCGCTTGCGCACCCGCGACAATCGCTGCACCACGCGCCTGACCAAGCTTCAAGGCAGAATCAGCATTGCGCGCCATAAATACTTGCTCAATGCCCATAGTCACTGGTTGATAGGTTTGAATGATCTCGCTGACCCCGGCAAACACGGCATTGAGGCGCTCTGGCAGCTCACCTGAGCCTGTGCGAATACAGCCAGAAGCGACATACTCACAACCACGTCCAGTATCACGAATGATGCCGTAGCCGGTGATTCTCGAGCCAGGGTCAATACCTAAAATAAGCGTCATCTGAGCGGCCTTTATTTGCGGTGAAAGCAATATGATAAGTGTGCAGCAAGACTACACAGCAATAAAAAACCTCTGGGCTCGTTGAGGCAAGCAACCAGAGGTTTAGTTAGTATGGCGCACACCTGATCTTAAAGTTGCGCCATCACATCATCTGGAATTTCAGCATTCGAATATACGTTTTGCACGTCATCCAAATCTTCTAATGCATCAATCAAGCGCATGACTTTCTCAGCACCCTCTAAATCCAACTCAGCTGTCATGCTCGGAATCATTGTCACTTCAGCTTGTTCGGCGACAAAGCCTGCAGCAGTGAGCGCTTCATTGACCCTGATAAAATCAGCAAAAGTGGTGAGCACCTCAATTGAGCCATCATCATTGATAACGATATCATCAGCACCTAATTCCAGCGCGGCATCCATCAACGCCTCTTCATCAACGCCAGGCGCGTAACAAATTTGCCCTTTGCGTTCAAATAAATAAGCCACCGAGCCGTCAGTACCTAAATTGCCACCGTACTTATTAAATGCGTGACGCACCTCAGCTGCAGTACGGTTACGATTATCGGTCATGGCCTCGACAAAGACTGCCACACCATTGGGCGCATAACCCTCGTAAGCCAGCTCTTCAACGTTATCACCATCCGCCCCACCGACACCGCGCGCAATCGCTCGATCAATGGTGTCGCGAGTCATATTGGCGCTCAGCGCTTTATCAACAGCTAAACGTAAACGTGGATTATCGGCAGGCACACCACCTTGCTTTGCAGCAACGGTCAATTCACGAATCAATTTTGTGAAAATTTTACCGCGCTTATTATCTTGACGCTCTTTGCGGTGCTTAATATTGGCCCACTTGGAATGCCCAGCCATAACAACTCCCGTTTTATCTCTGTACTGTCGGTAACTTGGCGTTGCCTTTAACGGTATTGCGGGACTGACTCAGCACACCGCAGTACCGCACAACACCACTCTAGATACTTTTACTCAGCCTTTGGTTGCTCACGCAAGCGGATATGCAAATCACGCAATGCTGATGCATCCACTGTGCCTGGTGCTTGCGTCATGACACAGGCGGCACTTTGCGTTTTCGGGAAAGCAATCACTTCACGAATCGACTGCGCGCCGGTCATCAACATCACTAAACGATCCAAACCGAAGGCCAAACCACCGTGTGGTGGCGCACCGTATTTAAGCGCATCGAGCAAGAAACCAAACTTTTCTTGCTGCTCGGCCTCATCAATACCAAGTATTTCAAAGACGGTTTGCTGCATCGTGCGATCGTGAATACGAATTGAACCACCGCCCAACTCAGTGCCATTGAGCACCATGTCATAAGCGCGTGACAGTGCAGCGCCTGGATTGGCGCGCAGCTCTTCAGCTGAACACTTTGGTGCCGTGAACGGATGGTGAATCGCCGTCAACGAACCATCATCATTGCTTTCAAACATAGGGAAATCAATGACCCACATTGGCGCCCATTGGCAGGTGAGTAAGTCTAAATCGTGACCGATACGGATCCGCAGTGCGCCCAGCGCATCGCTGACAATCTGCGCTTTATCAGCGCCAAAGAAGACGATATCACCATCGACGGCGCCAACCCGATCCAAAATAGTGTTGAGGTTGTCTTCTGGAATAAACTTAACAATCGGTGATTGTAAGCCGTCAACACCCTTGGCGCGCTCATTGACTTTAATATACGCCAAGCCACGTGCACCATAATTGCTGACATACTTGGTGTACTCGTCAATCTTACCACGCGCCATGCTGCCAGCACCTGGCACACGCAACGCAGCAACTCGGCCTTTTGGATCATTGGCTGGACCACTGAATACTTTAAAATCAACGCCAGTTAGCTGATCAGCGACATCGACTAATTCCAATGGAATACGCAAGTCAGGCTTATCCGAACCAAAGCGACGCATCGCTTCGGCGTAAGTCATGTGTGGGAAATCAGCGAATTCGACATCCAGCACATCTTTAAAGAGCTGGCGCACCATAGTTTCGGTGATGGACATAATGTCCTTCTCATCCATAAAGCTGGTTTCAATATCAATCTGCGTGAATTCTGGCTGACGGTCAGCGCGCAAGTCTTCATCACGGAAACATTTAGCGATCTGGTAGTAACGGTCAACACCGGCCACCATCAACAGCTGTTTAAACAACTGTGGTGATTGCGGTAAAGCAAAGAAGCTGCCGGCATGGGTACGACTAGGCACTAAATAGTCGCGCGCACCTTCAGGAGTGGCGCGAGTCAGAATAGGGGTTTCCACATCAAGAAAGCCGTTGTCATCTAAATAACGACGAATACTTGTGGTCACGCGTGAACGCAGTTTTAATTTGGCGGCCATTTCTGGGCGACGCAAATCAATAAAACGGTAACGCAAGCGCGTTTCCTCACCCACATCCGAATGTTCATGCAATGGAAACGGGGTGGTTTCGGCTTGGTTAAGCACTTCTAAGTCAGTCGCAATGACCTCAATGGCACCGCTTGGCATATTTGGATTGATCGCGCCATCTGGACGCAAATTCACCACACCGCTGACTTTAACCACATATTCGCTACGCACTCGGTCAGCAGTGGCGAAAACAGTGGCGTGTTCTGGGTTAAAAACAACTTGAGCTAAGCCTTCACGATCACGGATATCGAGGAAAATTACGCCACCGTGATCGCGACGACGGTGTACCCAACCGCAAAGAGTAACGGTTTGCCCGTTAAGGGATTCGTTTAAGTGTCCGCAATAGTGGCTGCGCATCATAATGCTGTTCGCTTCCTAGAAAATGTGAAATAACCGACACCCGTTAAGCGCTACTACAGCATGCAGTCGCATCAACGCGAAGGTATCGCAGAAAATCTTGATTATATAGCCTAAGCGCGCTAACGGCTACGGTCGTTCTAATGCAGCGCTTTGTAGCCGCGTGAAAGCTTGGCAAACTGTAGTAAAAAAGCACGTCAGCGACACATACTCTGCCCCTGATCATAGACTTATCAGGTTGGTCACAGCGTCAGTCAACACATCGGCTTTCCAATGTCGACTTTAGTTGTTTGAGTCATGCCCGTGTTTGCTGTTTAATACAGCTAGAGTGGCTAAGATTCTTATCCCAAACCACTTCGATACGACAACAGCTTGGCAAACACAGTCAGTTGTACTTGTAGTCGGTCTTTTTCTCTATTGTGCTTCTTATCAAGGTGAGTCCATTGCATATGTTAAAAATTGTTCATTTATTTACTGGCGTCGCAGCACTGCTTCTCTCTCTTATCCTCGCCAGCCAAAACCCTGACACCGCTTTACTCCTCGCATCCTTTGCTTTAGCTAATTTATTGATTGCCCCCATCTTGCCAACCTGGGCGCGCGGTGGTCGTCGTCAACTGCAAGGCATAGTGTCTGCCTTGATCGTTCTGGCAACGGTCATGCAAGCTATGTTCTTAATCAGCGATAGCAAGGACAACGCCTTATTTAGTCTAGTGACATTGCTCGCTGCAACGGTCATACACTTGGCCTTAAACCTGCGCAAAGTCAGCACAAAAAGCGCACCGTTATCGCAAGACCTTAGCGGCCGTGAAACCGGCACAGTAAAATGGTTCAATACCTCCAAAGGCTTTGGCTTTATTTCCCGCGATTCTGGTGATGATATTTTTGTGCACTTCCGCGCTATTCGCGGTGAAGGTCATCGCGTCTTGGTCGAAGGCCAGCGTGTTGAGTTCACAGTGATGGACCGCGACAAAGGTTTACAAGCTGAGGACGTGATTGCTGCGCTGCCTGATGAACGCAACTGATTAAATCACGCCACAAAAAAAGGCCTTCATAATGAAGGCCTTTTTTATGCACGCTAAAATAGCATTAGCCCATCATGGGTATAGACCACGCAACTGACGCGCTTCTAAGATTCGCGTGCAAGCGGTAATGAAGGCTGCCGTGCGCAGGGATACGCCATGTTCACTGGCAGTTGCCGACACTGAGTTATAGGCATTGCTCATAATTGTTTCTAAGCGCTGATTGATTTCTTCTTCGCTCCAATAGAAGGATGACGCGTTTTGTACCCACTCAAAATAACTGACTGTTACACCGCCGGCATTGGCCAATACATCTGGCACAATCACCACACCGTTACGATTCAAAATATCATCAGCTTCTGGCGTAGTTGGGCCATTAGCGCCTTCCACAATAATGCGTGCGCGTATTGTTTCTGCATTATTTTTCGTAATCTGCCCTTCTAAAGCAGCCGGAATCAAAATATCACTCTCAATCGCCCAGAACTCATCGGCGGCAATCGCGGTAGTATTCACCGCACCACCTACGCCACCGGTCTGCTGCACATGCGCAAGTAATGCCGGCACATCTAAACCATTGGCATCATAAATAGTGCCCGTATGGTCTTGTACTGCAACAATTTTAGCGCCAACCTCAGTAAATAAGCGCGCAGCAGTGCCGCCCACGTTACCAAAGCCTTGAATACTGATACGCGCGCCTTGCAAGTCGATACCGGCATCTTTGGCCGCTGCCACACCAACAATAAACACACCACGACCAGTGGCTTCAACGCGGCCTAAGCTGCCACCCAACGCAATTGGCTTGCCCGTGACAATCCCTGGCTGGGTTGCACCGGCATGCATCGAATACGTGTCCATCATCCACGCCATCGTTTGCGCATTGGTATTAACATCAGGACCCGGTATATCTTTATTCACACCAATAATTGAACTGATTTCGTTGGTGTAACGACGCGTGATGCGTTCCATTTCACCCTGCGAATACTTGCGTGGATCAACGCGAATACCACCTTTAGCGCCACCATAAGGCAAACCAACCACTGCAGTTTTCACTGACATCCAAGCCGATAAGGCCATCACCTCTGACAAAGTGACATCTTGATGATAACGCACACCCCCTTTACCCGGCCCACGGTTTAAGCTGTGCTGAACTCGGTAGCCTTCAAAGTGAGCAATACTGCCATCATCTAAGCGCACCGGCACATCAACGATTAAGCTGCGCTCTGGGTGTTTTAATGTATCTATCCACTTACTGAGCTCACCCATATAAGGTGCAACACGGTCCACTTGCTCGAGGAAAACGCCCCATGGACCTGGATTATCAGCTGATAAATACGAAGGCAGATGCGAGGTAAATTGTTGTGGCATGATTTAAACCTTGATCATTATAAGAATATTGGCCGCCAACTAAAGTGACCGTACAAAGCGGCGCATTTTAGCGGATAACATCGTGACTGACTCGTCATAATCTAATAAAAATCAAAAACAACGCCAAAAAATGAATAAATTCCCGCATGAAAACCACTGAAAGGCGCATAGCTATAGGCATAGCTAGCGATTTAGATCATTTAAAAAAACATCATACAAAAACTCTATTGGCACTCATTCACAGCATATTTAAGCTACTGTATCGTCTATTAACCCGCTAGTATCAGTTGCTAAATGCAACATTTAAGCCGGCGCATCATGGATTTTTTCTTCATCAATAAGGGTCTGCAATGTCCGCTCACGATGTCTTTCCTTACCTCAACCTACTCTATGAGCAAGGTGGCTCTGACATGTATTTTAGTGTTGGCGCTGTGCCACAAATGAAAGTAGAGGGTGTGTCGCGAGCCATCGGCAAGCAAGCGTTGCCTGCGTCATCGGTACAGCAAATGGCCTATCAGTTAATGACGCAAAAGCAAATTGCAGATTTCGAACGCGATCTGGAAATGAATCTTGCCGTTGGCGTGCAAAACTCGGGGCGTTTTCGGGTTAACGTTTTTTATCAGCGTGGCGAAGTGTCGATGGTGGTCAGATATATTAAAAGCGTCATCCCCGACTTCGCCACATTAGGTTTGCCGAGCATGCTAGAGCGTTTATCAATGCTCAGCCGCGGCCTAATCCTCGTCACGGGCGCAGCGGGTTCAGGCAAATCAACCACCTTGGCGTCGATGCTGGATTACCGTAACACCCATGCCGGCGGTCATATTTTATGCATTGAAGATCCCATTGAGTTTTTGCATAAGCACAAACAGTCGGTGGTCAATCAGCGCGAAGTGGGACTGGACACTCACAGCTTTGCTTGCGCCCTGCATAACGCCTTACGAGAAGCGCCAGATGTCATTATGATTGGTGAGATCCGCGACTTAGACACCATGCAGCATGCTTTGCATTACGCCGAAACAGGCCACTTATGCGTGGCGACCTTACACGCCACCAGCACCACCCATGCTCTGGAACGTATTGCTCGCTTTTTTCCGGAAGATGCGCGCCGCCAAGTTCTGGCTGATGTTTCGCAAAACCTTGTGGCCGTTATTGGTCAACGCTTAGTACCAGGACTTGAGCAAAAGCGCGTGGCTGCCATTGAGCTGATGCTCGGCACCCCCTATATCAAAGACTTAATTTTACGCGACCAACTTGATGAGCTCAAAAGCGCGATTGCGCGCTCACAAGAGCAAGGCTTACAAACCTTTGACCAGCAACTCTATCTTCTCTATAGCGCAGGGCGTATTAGCTTGGATGAAGCATTAAAGTTCGCTGATTCAAAAACTGATCTGACTTTAAAGATCAAATTAGAACGTGGTTTTAGCGATGATGGCTCTGACTCCTTTGCCATGTCATAACCTGTACCAGCCAATGCAAAAGTGACTCATAACATCACCATAGACACTCAATAACATTTGCGTCGATGTAAACAGTCACATGATATTTTGTTCAACATGATTGCGGAGTTTTTAATGAATAACCCAGCACAACTGTTTCAACCGTTGCAAATCGACTCATTGCAGTTACCTTCACGGATCGTGATGGCACCGATGACACGTTCCTTTTCTCCGGGCGGCGTACCCACACCAATGGTGGTCGAATATTATCGCAAACGTGCCGCTGCAGGCGTCGGTTTGATTATCACCGAAGGCACCACAGTGAATCACTGCGCCGCCAATGGTTATCCTAATGTGCCACGTTTTTATGGCGAAGATGCGTTAGCGGGCTGGAAAAAGGTAGTGGATGCTGTGCATAACGCCGGCGGTAAAATCGTGCCACAACTTTGGCACGTGGGTAATGTGCGCCGTTTAGGTACTGAACCCGACGCGAGTGTTCCCGGTTACGGGCCGATGGCCAAGCATAAAGATGGCAAAGAAATCGTGCATGGCATGACTCAAGCCGACATTGATGATGTGATTGCCGCCTTTGCCCAAGCGGCTAAAGATGCGCAAGCCATTGGCATGGATGGAGTTGAAATACATGGTGCTCACGGCTACTTAATTGATCAGTTTTTCTGGGAAGGCAGCAACCAGCGCACCGACAACTACGGCGGTAGCATGAGCAATCGTGGCCGTTTCGCAGTAGAAATCATTCAGGCAGTACGTGCGGCAGTTGGCCCTAACTTTCCGATTATCTTTCGTTTCTCACAATGGAAACAGCAAGACTACACGGCGCGTCTAGCACAGACACCCGAACAACTAAAAGCCTTCTTGCAGCCTTTAAGCGATGCTGGCGTGGATATTTTCCACTGTTCAACACGTCGTTTCTGGGAACCTGAGTTTGCTGAATCCGAACTCAATCTAGCCGGCTGGACCCGCCAACTCACAGGCAAACCCACCATTACCGTTGGCAGTGTTGGTCTTGATGGTAGCGAGTTCACCAGCTTTATGACCAATACTAAAGAAATCGCGCAACCTGCTAGCTTAGATGCGTTATTGACCCGTTTTAACGCGCAGGAGTTTGATTTAGTAGCGGTGGGTCGCGCTTTACTGGTCGACCCAGAGTGGGCGCAAAAAGTACGCGATGGCCGTCAAGATGAAATCCTGCCATTTAGCCGTAATGCATTAGCCAGCCTTTCTTAACAGGTCGGCTCTACGATGCGCAATAGCCCGCACCGTAGAGCCTTTGTTTTGCAGGGCACATTTTACCGCTACTTAATTATTCGTCAGCGCCTTCGCGGTCACGATAGCCTAATAAGTACAAAATGCCGTCTAAACCCAGTGTCGAAATCGCCTGACGGGCAGACTGTTTAACCATTGGCTTGGCGCGAAAAGCCACACCTAGTCCAGCTAAACCGAGCATCGGTAAATCATTTGCACCATCACCGACCGCAATGGTTTGCTCTAAACGCAAGCCTTCCATCTCTGTCAGTTCACGCAATAGGTCAGCTTTACGCTGCGCATCAACAATGGGTTCAATCGCCCGTCCGGTTAACTTGCCGTCAACAATCTCCAGCTCATTGGCATACACATAATCAATACCTAAGCGTGCTTGCAGTTGCTTAGCAAAGTAAGTAAAACCACCAGACAAGATCGCGGTTTTATAGCCTAAACGCTTCAACTCACTGAACAACATCTCGGCACCTTCAGTCAGACGTAAAGACGCACCAATGTCAGCCAATACATCTTCTGACAAGCCCTCAAGCAAGGCCAAACGCTCTTTAAAACTGGCTTTAAAGTCCAACTCACCCTGCATCGCCCGCTCTGTGATTTCAGCAACTTGCGCACCAACTCCGGCGGCTTTAGCTAATTCATCAATCACTTCCGCTTCAATCAGGGTTGAGTCCATATCAAACACAGCCAGACGGCGATTGCGACGAAAAACAGTATCACGCTGGAAAGCGATATCAACATTAAGCTCTTGTGCAACACTTAGAAACTCAGCACGCAAGGCCGCCGCATCAGCTGGCTCACCGCGCACTGAGAACTCAATGCAACCTTTGCCTTGACTCTCTGGAGTATCCAGCGGCATACGACCAGACAAACGGTCAATATGATCGATATTTAGCCCGTATTGCGCGGTAATCGCACTGACCCGGTGTAATTGCTCGGCTGTGACCTGACGCGTCAACAAGGTCACGATATAACGGGTTTTACCTTGACCAGCCACCCACTGCTGGTAATCATCTTCCGAGACGGGGGTAAAGCGCACTTGTTGGTCAAGCTTATAACCAGTGAACAGCACATCCTTGAGCACCGCTGAGGCTTGCTCAGTGCTGGGAATCTCAACCAAAATACCAAAGGATAAAGTGTTATGAATAACCGCCTGACCAATATCCAAAATTTTCACACCACTGTGTGCCAACACACCGGTAATAGCGGCGGTTAACCCCGGACGGTCTTCACCTGTGATGTTAATCAGGACAATTTCGCGCACGGTGCTTTCTCCGCAGATAAAAAGAGGCATTCTAGCCATTTAATCGCTCGACGTGCAGTCCTTTTGCTTGTTCTATAAGTTGCGCCCGTTATACTTTGCCATTATCGCATCGGCTACAAACCTATTACTGAGCAATTTAAATTTTTAGCATCTTACTTTTAATTGGAAAATTTTTTATATGCCGCTCGAATCTGCCCCACTAAAACGTGTCAGTATCGCTACACGGATTAGCAGTTATACCGTTTTAACTCTAGCGATGTGCTTGCTCGCCTTTGTGTGGCTAATGCACACACAGTTACAGTGGTCAATACAACAACAGGCGGATGCTTTAGGTCAAAGCTTGCTTAAACAAACCAGTATGACAGCAGAAAGCGCTTTATCAGCCAATGACACACTGAGCTTGGCGGTATTATTACGCGAATTAGTCAACAATCCTTATGTGAAGCATGCAGCGATTTATAGCGTAGACAACCGCGTTCTTGCTGAAGCGGGAGTGCGGCCAAAATCAAGCGCCGCCGAGCAGGGATTTTATTCACAGCAACTGTCATTTCAAGATGTGATTGCTGGCACGCTCCATTTACATATTGACAGCAATAAATTCCGCGAACCGCTGCATAACAGTTTGCAAAGCATGCTTGTGCTAGGTGGTGTGTTATTGGTATTAGCAATATTTTTATCCGTACATTTAGCTCGCTCAATTGCCTTACCTTTACAGCACTTAAGTAACTGGCTAATTAATCCAGTAGCACCTGCGCCACACAGGCAGCGCCCTGATGAAATTGGCTTACTAGCGCGCCAGCTTGATGAACACTTTGCTGTTGATACTTTAAATACAGACATCCCCACGCTAGAGCCCATTCTTGCTCAAGACGCTCACACAACCTCAGCCCATAGCAGCCGCTCTGCTCTTACTGCGGAGGACGAGAGTGAAGATTTTAATTACAACTCAGTGCTAGACACCATACCCATCAGCGCACTCGATAGTGTGCGCCCGCATGCGCCAAAGCCGCTCAGCGAGCGTACGGCAATCTTGGCCGTTGAGTTTGGTAATCTTGAACAGCTGCGCCAACTACCACAAGAACGCTTAATCGGCCTATTAAAGAAATACCGACACGCCGTTGAGCAATCGGCAGCACTTTACGGCGGTCAACTGCATACGTTAGCCGACGGACGCAGTTTAATTAGCTTCCATTCAGATAACCCTGAGTACCCTCGTAACGCACTGTGCTGCGGTGAGCTCTTACGCGCTTTTGGTCATGCCTTACAGATCGAAGTGGCCGACAGTGGCATTGCTTTGCATCTACAACTGGGCCTAAGCGAAGGTTTGCCGATGAAGGATGTGTCACTGGGTGAGCTGCTACTTAGCGAAACGGCACAGGCAGCGCTAGAACTTAGCTTGCACAGTCGTAATCTCTTATTACTGAGCAATCAGTTAGCAGAAAACAGCAGCATTGTTGCCTGTTCACGCGTACGCATAATTGCCAAACCGGATAACGCCAGTTGTGTGGAATCGCTGCTCAACCCTTACCCAGCCTTACTGCAAAATCAATTACAGCTCTTACAAAAAAACATTGCCCGTTAAGTTCTAGTGCTACTGCGTTACAGCTGCAGTAGCACCGCTTTCTGAGGCTTTAAAACCGATACACTTCCTGCTCGCGAACCGGCTCAACTACAGGAATATTAATTGATTCTACTTTTTCTGTAATAGGTTTTTTCGTGCTGGTGGCTGGCGCTGGTTTACGTGCTGGACTGACTGCTGGCTGTGGAAAAGCATCCTGTAGCGCCACGACCAACTGTTTGGAAAGCAGGCCCAGCAACTGACTTTGCGCACGGATCTGATCAGCCACTTCACCGTTATGCGCTTCTTCGAAACGCAAGACGCGACTGTTACGCAAACTGCCTTTTGCATCAAGCAAACGCCACTGTGCTTCCAACACTGCAGGCTGTTGGACACCCGAATCTAAGCGACTGATACTCAGCACCACTTGTGCTTGTGCCTCAATACCTACACGGTCGGGATACAAGGCAATGCGGCTGCTACCCAACTGCGCAGACATTTGCCGTAGCAATAACAAACCAATGTCATCTTGCAAACTGCCTGCCCAGCGCGCTTGCTGACTCAGACTTAAACTGCCATCAGCCTCACGCTGTAAGACATTTTCACGCTGCAAATAATCGGCTACACGCACAGGCCCTAACAACACAGAGATATTATTAGCACGACTGGCAGTCTCAGTG
>RRZT010252676.1_pt1 | contig 18654 bp, 15 predicted proteins | sample 2165551 | NCBI WGS metagenome assembly RRZT01 (sample SAMN10456910, study PRJNA506462) | wastewater metagenome | biome: wastewater; feature: sludge; material: wastewater sludge; isolation source: wastewater sludge with Escherichia coli K12::gfp cells carrying plasmid... | place: USA: Moscow, Idaho...
ATAATTTAGCATTATCTAAACTTGAAGTCATTCTTATTTTTTATTTTTTTAGTACTTGGGCACGGTCAGCAATTTTTGTGTCCTTATTTGGATCGCCCATAAAATTAACGATTGAATTTCCTTTTGCAGAACCATAAAGCGTTTGGCGCGCATTGATATCTAACAAAGCATTATCATCAGTTGTGAAATTAGCTTCGTTGACTTCGTATTTGAACAAATTCAATTGTGCTTCGCCATAAGCTTTCACTTTCATAGTTCCAGCAGTTCCTTCTAACATAATATTTGATTGATCATCTGCTTTCAAATCAAAGTTGTTTGTAATCAAAAAAGTTTGATTAATTCTCGCTTGATCTTTCGCATTCATTGTCAATTCATCCACATTCAATGTTCCAGAAGTTGTCAAAGAAGTTTGTTTATTCACATCGATTTTTTCTAAATCACGCGTCACATAAACATACAAATCATAGGCACTATAATGGTCTACATTTGATTTTTCTTTGATTGTAACCGCATTATTTTTTGCTTCAACTTCTAAATTGTCAATAATATTTTGATGCGATTCTACTTTAACTCCAGATTTATTTCCCGGAACCAAAATAACATTACAGTTACACGAAACGCTCAAATCTTTAATATTGTCAGCAGTATATTCTTTTTGAGCCGTTGCAGCGCCTTCCCCATCTATTGATGATGAACACGAAGTTACAACTAAACCTAAAAATCCTAATAAAATTATTTTCTTCATAGTAGTTGGTTATTTGATTAGTTTAAATTCAATTCTTTTTGAACTAAATACAATTGTTTTTCACGATTATTACGAACAATTAACTCGCCCAAAAATCCCGCCAAAAATAATTGCGTTCCCAAAATCATAAAAACTAACGAGATATAAAAATAAGGACTATCTGTAATTAATCTGGCTGGTGTATGCGAAATATAAACTTTATATAATTTCTCTATTCCTAAATAAAATGAAGCAAAAAATCCTAAAATAAACATCAATGTTCCCAATAAACCGAAAATATGCATTGGTTTATTCCCAAATCTTGATGCAAAGAAAAGTGTAATCAAGTCTAAGAAACCATTTACAAAACGATTTGCTCCAAATTTTGACACACCATATTTACGCGCTTGATGTTTTACTTTTTTCTCTATAATTCTCGAATATCCAGCGTTTTTCGCTAAAACAGGAATATAGCGGTGCATATCTCCATACAATTCGATATTTTGCGTTACCTCCCAACGATAAGCTTTCAAACCACAATTAAAATCGTGCAATTTTACACCAGACGTTTTACGTGCAACACCATTGAATAATTTCGAAGGAAGATTTTTTGTCAATTTATTATCTTGACGATTTTCTTTCCAACCCGAAACAATATCTGCTTTTTGGTTTTTCAGCATTTTGTATAACGACGGAATTTCCTCAGGAAAATCTTGTAAATCTGCATCCATCGTAATCACAACATCACCTTTCACTTCTTTAAAAGCAGCGCTAAGTGCTGGAGATTTACCATAATTTTTACGGAATTTAATTCCTTTCACTTCTGTATTGAAGTTGGCAATATATTCGATAATTTGCCACGAATCATCTGTACTTCCGTCATCAACGAAAATAACTTCGAATGTAAAATCATTCTGTTCACAGACTTTTTTGATTCTGTAGAATAATTCCTCTAAGGAATCTTGTTCGTTCAATAAAGGAACAACAACTGAAATATCCATATGTTAAAAAACACGTTTTTTTAAGAATTGTGAAAACATCGCTGCAATTGCGATGTAGAAAGATAAGAAAATTGAGAATAATCCGAAGAAGTTTTTCACAGTAAATAAATTAAGTGTTTTATAATCATCCGAATTTCTGAATGTTTCGATGTCTTTTGCGACTTTTGGATCAGACATATTAGACGTAAAAGTATCTAACAATCCTTGTTTCAAACTATCTTGTGCCCATTCTCCATAAGTATTGAAGAATACAAAAATAACAATCAAACTCATGATTCCGGCGAAGAAAATTGTGTAGAAACCAACTTTAAAACCTTCTTTGAAAGTCATTAATTCTTCTGAAGTTTGATGATTTTTTGCTTTATTTTTCGATAAATTGAAAATTGTCAAGAAACAATATAATGCATATAAAGGTAATACAATAAAACAGCAAATCATAAAGCTGTAAGTGTAATAATCTTTTACAGAAACTGTTCCGTTTAACGAAAAATAAAAGTAAAGTGCGAAAAACAATGCTAATGTAATTGCTGCAAGCACCAAAGAGTTTTTGAAAATTTTATTAAAACTAACCATTCTGCAAAGATAATTATATCCTTTATTCTATAATACATTATTTTATATGATTTAAAAAGGAATTTGTATTGATAAAAAATTTATTTTTGTTAGGAAATGAATTTATTTTTTAGCCGATTTTACGCATTTACATTAGTGTTTTTAAGCTTTGTATGCCAAGTTACAAATGCGCAAGAATTACTCTTGCAAAAATATTTGAAAGATTACAACTCTAGCTTGTACAATAATCCTGATGAAACAAAAACTTTTGCCGAATATTTTGTCCGAAATTCTACTGATAAATAAGAATTAATCGAAGCTTATATTTTATTAGCTAATGCAAATTATTTTGGAGGCAAATATAACGAAGCGCTTGATAATGCAGCAAAAGCAAACACAGAAGCGATTATAGAAAACAACACAGAATTAATTAAAGAATCCGAATTTGTTTTAAATAAAATTTATCAACGATACAATTTGCTCGACTTTTCTGAAAAATATTTACTAAACAATTCATCTGACGAAAATTCGATCTTACTAGCCAATCAATATTTTTATAAAGGCGATTATTCTAATGCACTTAAAATATTAACCGAAAAAAAATCATTAAATATTGAAGAACAAATAACATTATCAAAAATATATTTAAAAAATCATCTTTATAACAAAGCGTTTCATTTATTATCTCAACTGGAACGTAAACAAAATATAGGAAATTATTTCAAAGCAAGGATTTATCTATTATTGGGCGAATATTATTTTGATAAAAGATCCAACACAGAAGCTGTTTCATATTATCAAAAAGGATTATTGTATACAAAAAAGATTAATCATTCTGATCTAATAAAAGATGCTTATTATAATTTGGCTAGTTTGTTTTTAGCCAATCATAATGTAAATGAGTTTGATATTTATAATGAAAAATATGATTCTATAACAACAATTAATTCTCAAATTAATCAAGAAATAAATAATTCTATTTTTCATCATCAATCTAAAATAATTGAAGTTAAAAAATTAAAAAAAGAAAAACTTTATCATATAATTTCTGGAGGTTCTATTATTTTATTATTATTAATTTTAGTTATATATAGTATAATAATTAATAAGAAAAATGAAAAAATCCGTGTTACAAAGACTATTATTAACACTTTAAAAGAAGCGCAAGAAGAAAAGGAAGTTGTAAAATCTGAAGTTAAAAATCAAATCAAAACAGATTTGATTCCTAGAGAAAAAGAAGAAATTATTTTGCAAAAAATTGCTTCTTTTGAACAAACGAACAAATTTTTGTCAAAAAATGTTTCGCTTGGTTTAATTGCTTCTCAATTGGATACAAATACAAAATATTTATCTGATATAATTAATAGACATAAACAAAAAAATTTTAATACCTATATAAACGAGCTTCGTATAAAATATATTTTGAACAAACTCACTTCTGATTCTAATTATTTGAATTACAAGATTTCATATTTAGCAGAAGAAAGTGGTTTTTCTTCTCACAGCAGTTTTGTTTCTGCCTTTAAAGCTTATACAGGAACTACTCCTACAATTTTTATACAAACCATTAATCAATCCCAAGCATAATATGAAATATAGTGTTTATTTTACGATTTTTCTTCTGAATTGTATTTTTTGTTTTGGACAAAGTGATTCTATTGAGCTTAAAAATATATATGATGTTGCAAGGGAAAACATCTATAACAATCCAAAGAAAGCTATATCTCAAGCCGATGTTTTGATAAAAAACAGCCATGGTAATGTCGGAATATTAGTAGATAGTTATTTTTTGAAAGCAAATGCATATTCAAATTTAAGAGATAATGAGAAGGCATTATTTTATTTAAACAAAACGTATACTATTGTTAAATCGCTTAAAAATGATGCTCAAAAAGTAGATGTAATTCACAGAATAGCTACTATTTATCAGAATTTGAAATTATATGACAAATCATTATCTTATCTAAATGAAGCTGAAAAAATAATTAGTCAATTAAAAAATGAAGATAAAAAATTTGAAACAATTAGTTATAATTATACGGTAAGAGGATTAATTTTTAAGGATTTAAATAATTGCGAAACTGCAATTGATTATTTTAACAAGGCAATAAAAAATTACGATAAAATAAATAACAAATTTATTGCTTCGTCTAACAAAAGTGTTATTTATTACAACTTAGGCTTTTGTTATTTCAAAACAAATGTAAAAACATCAGAAGAAGCTTATCATAAATCGTATGAATTAGCAAAAAAATCTGGAACTAATATTTTGATTGCTTATTCCTTAAAAGGTCTTGGCGAATATTATTTCAAAACAAATAACTATGAAACCTCTCTTGATTATCTTAATAAATCATTACAATCATTAGATAAAACAGAAGATCCTACATTAAAAAGAAATATCTATAATTTAATTAGCCTAAATGCAATTGCAAAACAAGATTGGCAACTTTTTGAAGAAGCTGATAGTTTATCTTCTATCTATAATAAGCAAGTTGTATTATCAGAAACGAAATCTGTATATAAAGCTATACAATCAATTGAAGAAGACGCAAATTATGATGAAAAGAAATCGTTATTTACTTCTATTTTCACCATTATTCTATCATTCATTATAATATTATTAATCAGTTTTTTATATTTTAGAAAAAAGAAAAAAATCACTTCAGAAAACATTGCTTTAAATCAAGAATTATCCAGATTATTAAATAAAGAAAAGTAAATTAATAATTCACGAATTTCAAATAGCAAACAGAAGTGATTTCTGAAAATGAATATTAATTTTGAATTCAAGAAATTAATATTTATATGAAAAAACATTACTTTTTATCCCTATTTGTTACTTTATGTACTTTACAAATAAATGCACAAACAGAAGCTTATTTTTCTCAAGCTTTAGGTACATCAATTAGAAGTATTAATAATAATGGATTAGGTTTATCTGCTGTAAAATATTTCGATTACAACACAAAGGTTTACACAATTGCTGAAACAGCTTTAGGAATAAGTCAATTAAATACAATTAATGACAATGGTGATATTACTGGAGAAATGAAAATTTCTGGAACAAGTAATAAAGTACCTGCTTTTAAAACAAAAACAAGTGATTGGAAACAAATTGGCGTTTTTCAAGATTTTGTTTTCGGCAAAAGTACCTTTACTGTTTTTGATTATTCCGAAAATGGAAAGTATATCGTTGGTCAAATGTCAAAAAGAATTAATAATAAAGACATATATGGATCTTTTATTTACTATACAGAAACAGGCGAACTAAGACCTATATTTAATGAAAAATATTTAGCATTAGCTGTTTACACTATTAATGACGAAGGGTTAATGGCTGGATGGGTTGATGATGAAGGAAATAATGGAGGAACAAGACGAATCCCCTGTTTAATCGATCAAGATTTAAAGATTACATACATAGATGAAACTCTTCCGAAATCCGCAGTTTCAGATATTATGAAAATTAATGTAAATGGGCTAATGGCAGGAGAATGGGAAGGACTTCCTATGGTCTATAATCATAAAACAGGTGAAAGAAAATCTATAAAAATCTATGATGGTTTTTATGCAGGAGCTTTTGAAGATATTTCTGATAATGGAATTGCTGTAGGATATATGACTACTATGAATAGTGCTAATCAACTAGTTAGAGAAGCTGTAATTTGGCATGAATCTTTTGGAGATCAAGTACAACTTTTAAGCGATTATGTTAAAAAAGCTGGTTTCTCTATTGATACTTATGATGGAATGATGGGAACAGCTTTAACAATATCTAATAACGGAAAATATATTGGAGGTTATGATAATTCTGCTTTTAACTTTGGAAGAGGATGGGTTGTCAAGCTAAGTGAAAAACTATTAAATACAAACGAAAGTATCAAATATACAAGTAATATAAACGTCTATCCTACTTTGGTTACATCAACACTTAACATTTCATCTGATTATATTATCAATCAATATACAATTACAACTATTGACGGGAAAGTAGTTAAAAAATCAAATCTTAATAATATAAAAGAAAAGATTGAAGTATCATCATTATCAAAAGGAATTTACATTATTACAATCAATTCAAATCATACTACCAAATCTGTAAAATTTATTAAACAATAATAAAGTAAATTCATTTCATCAATTACTTTTATTAAAGTAAATTAATTTTTTTCAATGTGGGTGGAACTTTTATAGTTCCACTTTTTTATTGTAAATCAATTCATTATTTACATTTTTGATAAAATTATTTATTTTTTTCCCCTAAACCCTTTTATTTTTACAAAACTTTCTTACCTTTGCATCAGGCAAGTCCTACACAACCAGCTCCTGTTGAATCCTCCAGGACGGGAACGTAGCAAAGGTATACGGTCGTAGCGGTGTGATGTAGATCGCTTGCCTATTTTTATTTCTCTAAATTTCACTCCCACTTTTTTTTACCCCATTATTTATTCGTAAATTTGCAACCATTGATTTAAAGATTCAATGGAAACAAACAAAGCACCAAAGTACATTTTCGTTACCGGAGGAGTAACATCGTCGTTAGGAAAAGGAATCGTAGCATCATCATTAGGAATGCTACTAGAAGCAAGAGGATATAGAGTAACAATTCAGAAATTGGATCCCTATATAAATGTAGACCCAGGAACACTTAATCCCTACGAGCATGGAGAATGTTACGTTACGGAAGACGGTGCAGAGACCGATTTAGATTTAGGACATTATGAGCGCTTCTTGAACCGCGCAACATCTCGTGCTAACTCTGTCACTACAGGTCGTATCTATCAAACAGTTATAGAAAAAGAACGTCGTGGAGATTATTTAGGAAAAACCGTACAGGTAGTTCCTCATATCACAAACGAAATCAAACGTCGTATCAAATTATTAGGTAATACAGGTGATTATGACATCATCATTACCGAAATTGGAGGTACAGTGGGAGATATCGAGTCTTTACCTTATATCGAATCTATTCGCCAATTAACTTGGGAATTAGGAGAACACAACTCTTCTGTTATTCACTTAACATTAGTACCTTATTTAGCTGCTGCAGGCGAATTAAAAACAAAACCAACTCAACATTCTGTTCGTACATTAATGGAAAATGGTATTCATGCCAATGTTTTAGTTACACGTACGGAGCGTCATTTACCAAAAGATGTAAAAGCTAAATTGGCTTTATTCTGTAATGTTCGCAAAGAAAATGTAATCGAAAGTATGGATGCAGACACAATTTATGAAGTTCCGTTCTTATTACATGAACAAAATTTTGACGAAGTTGTTTTAAAAGGCTTAGATTTGCCAACTGATCAAGAACCAGATTTTACAGTTTGGAACAAATTCTTATCAAATCATAAAAATCCTAAAAACGAAATCGAGATTGCCTTAGTTGGTAAATATGTTTCGTTACACGATTCTTACAAATCAATTACAGAGGCATTTACACATGCAGCTGCAACTTGCGAAACAAGCGTAAAAGTACGTTGGGTTTATTCTGGTGATATTACAGAAGACAATGTTGGAGAACAATTGAAAGGAGTTTCGGGAATTTTAATCGCGCCAGGTTTTGGAGATCGTGGAATTTTAGGTAAGATAATTGCAGCAAATTTTGCACGAAGAAATAATATTCCAACATTAGGAATTTGTTTAGGAATGCAAATTATGGCAATCGAATTTGCACGTAACGTTTTGGGTTACGAAAAAGCAGATTCTGCAGAAATGGATTTAACAACCCCACATCCGGTAATTAGTTTGATGGAAGATCAAAAAGATGTTTCGGATAAAGGAGGAACAATGCGTTTAGGAAACTGGAAATGTGAATTAACAAAAGATTCGAAAATCGAGAAAGTTTACAATTCATCAGAAATCTTAGAACGTCATCGTCATAGATATGAGTTTAACAACGAATATTATACAGAATTCGTAGAAAACGGATTTATGCCAGTTGGTAAAAATCCTGAAACAGAATTAGTAGAAATTTTAGAACATAAAGAACACCCGTATTATATAGGTGTACAATTCCACCCGGAATATAAAAGTACAGTTGCTTCGCCACATCCTTTATTTATAAGTTTTATCGAAGCTTCTTTATTGAATAAACAAAATGATTTATTAAATGCAACAAGAGAAAAAATTTGATTTTAACCAAACGATTGGTTTTATTTTAATTGCGATTCTTTTTGGTGTTTTCTATTTCTTAAATAAGCCTTCGGAAGAACAAATCGAAGCTGAAAAGAAAGAATTAGTTCAGAAACAGCAACAAGAACAAAAGCAAGCACAATTAAACAAAACAGCTTCCACTCAAGCTTTTCAGGCTGTAGATCCTACACTTGCAAAAGATGTTGAAGTAAGCAATGATAAGCTTAAAGTAAAATTTTCGCCAAAAGGAGCACAAATTGCCGATGTACAAATTATTGGTTATGACGCTTACAACGCGAAAAATAAAGCACACAGAGATTCTTTACATCTAATAAAAGATGGATCGAGTAAATTTAACTTATCATTCAAAACGAAACAAGGAACTGTTCTTAATGTTGCAGATTTGGTATTTGTACCACAAGTACAAAAAAATGCAAACAACACAATTGTGACATTTACAGCCAATGCGCAAAACAGTCAAATTCAATATATCTATACATTAGGAGATTCTTATGGAATCGATTTCGAGGTTAAAACACAAGGCTTATCTAACATTACGTCTGATAACAAAGTGGATTTAGCTTGGACAATGGATGGATATAGTACAGAAAAAGGTAAAGATCAAGAAAAATATTGGTCGCATACTTATTTCCAATTCAAAGGGAACAAAGACATCGAATACGAATTATTTGGAGCTGACGAATGGGAAGAAGAGGAAGCAATTTCTTGGGTAGCGAACAAACAACAATTCTTTGCAACTGTACTCTCTAACAAAGAAGGTTTCAAAACAACAAAAGGAGGTTCTGTTAACACTGAAAAAGAAGACTCAGAACATAGTAAACATTATCACTTAAACTCTAAAATGGAGTTAAAAAATAGTGAGATGAACTATAAATTCACTTGGGATTTTATTCCATTGGATTATAAAATGTTGAAAGATTATAACGACAAAGGTTTCCAAAACTTAATTGATTTTGGTTGGGGAATCTTAGGTTGGTTAAATAAATTCTTCTTCTTAAACATCTTCAAATGGTTAGCTTCTGTAGGAATAACTTACGGATGGGTAATCTTCTTGATGACAATCGTTGTAAAAGTAATTTTATCACCAATTACGTACAAACAATACCGTCAATCTGCATTGATGAAAGTTGTTCGTCCTGAATTGAATGAAATTAACGAAAAATACAAGGATCAGAAAGATGCAATGAAAAAGCAACAAGAAACGATGGCTATTTACCGTAATGCAGGTATCAATCCTCTTGCAGGATGTTTACCAGCCTTATTACAAATTCCTATTTTCTACGCTTTATTCCGTTTCTTCCCTAACTTAATTGATTTAAGAGGAGTTCCTTTCTGGTTTGTAGACGATTTAACAGCATTTGATGATTTAATCAAATTACCAGAATGGGTACCATTCCTTAATGGTCACTTAAGTATTTTTGCGATGTTATACATTGTTGCGATGATGGTTTATTTTAAGATTTCGGGTTCAATGGATAACTTCCAAATGCCACAACAAGAAGGAATGCCAAATATGCAATTCATGAAATACATGATGTATGTAATGCCTGTTTTCTTCTTTGTATTCCTTAACAATTATGCATCAGGATTATCTTGGTATTACTTAGTTTCGAATACAATTAACATCTTCATCGTATTATATATCAAAAAATATATGATACACGAAGCGAAGATTCATCAAATCATCGAAACAAATAAAACGAAACCTAAAAAACAAGGTAAGTTTGCTTCAAAAATGCAAAACATGATGCAACAAGCTCAAGAAATGCAAGAACAGCAACAAAAAAATAAAAAGAAATAAATTCAAACTATTTCGAAAATTTAAATCCGTTAATAATAATTAACGGATTTTTTATTTATTAAAGACAATAAACTTAAGTGAACTACAATACAATGATTAACAGTATTTTATTTAACTAAAATCAACTTATTAGTGTATGTTGTACACTTTTTATTAATAAAATTTTTGTTATTTATTATTTTCAGATTATTATTGTCTTAAAATAATAAATACATGAATAATATTTACTCTATCAAAGATCAATCAGCCAATCCAGGACCTTTGGGATTATACGGATTCGCAATGACAACAATATTACTTAATATACACAATGCAGGTTTTTTTCCCGTAAACAGTATGATAATGGGAATGGGCGTTTTTTTTGGTGGTGGAGCTCAGTTTATAGCTGGCGTTATGGAATGGAAAAAAGGAAATAACTTTGGTAGTATTGCTTTCATGTCTTATGGTGCATTTTGGCTAACACTTGTTTTTACATGGTTGGCTCCAATGTTTGGTGTAGAAAAACCAGACGGAAATGCAATGGGATGTTATTTAGGAATGTGGGGATTATTTACATTCGTTAACTTTCTTCAAACCTTGAACGGAAACTTAGTAGGCAAACTATTATTTGCCTCGTTAACTTTATTATTCTTTTTACTCGCTGCAGCCAACTTTACTGCTAATGATAACATATTACACTTTGCCGGATGGACCGGAATCCTTTGCGGATTTATAGCTTTCTACGAAGCTTCTGCAATTATGATTAATCAGAAATACGAAAAAACAATTCTTCCTTTATAAATAGTATGAATAAAAAAATCCTTTATCTTTTCTGATAAAGAATTTTTTTTATATGATTATATAATTATTTATTAAACATTGGCGCTAATAGCTTCTTCCAAATAAATAATAAAATTAATGATCCAATAATTGAGAAAAGCCAATCTAATGGACTAAAAAAACTTACTTCTCCATCATGAGAAATCCCTAAAAGAGTACGCATATAAGCTCCTAAATAAGCTCCTACAATACCAATTAAAGCTGTAACCCAAAATCCTCCAGGATCTTGTCCAGGCATAATTGCTTTCGCAATTCCAGCACAAATCAAACCAAATACCAGGTACACCAAAAAGCTCCAAACGCCTGTGATACCTAACATAACAAATGCAGTTGTCATCATAATAATTATTATTTTTAAAGTTGTTTGTAAATAGTTAAAAATATCTTAACTAAAATCGTTCCAAAAAGATAAGAAAAAAAATTTGTATTTTGTAGATTTGTATCACTATAAAAATAAAATTTATGTCTCTAATCAAATCTATTTCAGGTTTTCGAGGAACAATCGGAGGAAAACCAGGAGATAATTTAACTCCAATTGATGCCGTAAAATTCGCAGCAGCTTACGGAACTTGGTTAAAAAATCAATCAAATCAATCAGAATATAAAGTAATTGTAGGTCGCGACGCTCGTATTTCTGGACAAATGGTTTCGCAATTAGTTTGTTCTACTTTACAAGGATTAGGAATTAATGTTATTGATTTAGGTTTATCTACAACACCAACTGTAGAAGTTATGGTAACACATTTGCACGCAGATGGAGGTATTATCTTAACAGCTTCTCATAATCCAAAAGAATGGAATGCATTGAAATTGTTGAACGCAAAAGGAGAATTTGTCTCTGCTGCAGACGGCGCACAAATTTTAGCTTTCGCAGATAAAGATGATTATACTTTTGCAGAAGTTGATGATTTAGGATCTTATGAAACTTTTGACGATGCAATTGATTTACACATCGAGAAAATTTTGGCTTTACCATTAGTTAATGCAAAAGCAATTCAGGAGAAAAATTTCAAAGTTGCAATTGACGCTGTAAATTCAACTGGAGGAATTGCGATTCCGAAGTTATTGCAACGTTTAGGAGTGATTCATTACGATATGTATTGCGAGCCAAACGGACAATTTCCTCACAATCCAGAACCTTTGAAAGAGCATTTAGGTGATATTTGTAAAAAAGTAATTGACGAACAAGCTGATTTCGGAATTGTTGTTGATCCAGATGTTGACCGTTTAGCAATTATCGACGAAAAAGGAGAAATGTTTGGTGAAGAATATACATTGGTTGCTGTGGCAGATTATGTTTTATCAAAAACACCTTCGGCAACAGTTTCTAACTTATCATCTTCTCGTGCTTTACGCGATATTTCGGAGAAATATGGTCAAAAATATTCGCCTTCAGCAGTTGGAGAAGTAAATGTTGTGGTAGAAATGAAAAACGTTGACGCTAAAATTGGTGGCGAAGGAAACGGTGGAATTATTTACCCAGAATTACATTACGGACGCGATTCATTAGTAGGAATTGCTTTATTCTTAACGTATTTAGCAGAACAAGATAAATCAGTTTCAGAAATCAGAGCTTCTTATCCAGCTTATTTTATGGCGAAAAAGAAAATTGAATTAACACCAGAAATTAATGTTGACCAATTGTTAGTTAAAATTCAAGAAGTTTATAAAAACGAAGATATCAATACTGTTGACGGAGTAAAAATTGATTTCTCTACTGAGTGGGTTCATTTAAGAAAATCGAACACAGAACCTATTATTCGTATTTATACGGAAAGTACTTCCGAAGAAAATGCAAACAAATTAGCGGATAAAATGATCGAAAGCATCAAAAATATTATCTAAAACAATCTGTTTTAACTGTTTAATAAATGTGCAAAACTCTAACAATTCGTTATGATTTTTGCACATTTTATTTTGTAAATTAGTCTATTATATGGACGAAGATTTTTTTAATAACGAACTGATTGAAGGTTTTGAACAAATGCTTGACAATCGTGAATATAAGTATTACGATTCGGAAGATTTGGTTGAAATTATTGAATTTTATCTTGAAGTAAATGATAGCGAATATGCAAAACGTGCATTGGATTTCGCCGAAAAAATGCATCCTGAAAATATCGATATCAAAATCAAAAGAATCGAATATCTTCTCGTTATTAATGAACTAAAAAAAGCGGCAAAATTAATACAAGATTTAAAAGATTTAGCTGCTAATGAGTTAGATTATTCTTTGGTGCAAGCGCGTTTTTGGGGTTTAAAAAATATGCCAAGAAAAGCGATTAGTTTTTATGAAGATGCTTTGTTATTGGATGACGAAGAAACTGATTTTATCTGTAATTGCATTGGAAACGAGTATCTAAATTTAGACGAAGCTCATTCTGCATTGATTGCTTTCAGAAAAGCGCTGAAATTTAATCCAGAAAACGATTATTCCTTCTACTCTATTATTCAGTGTTACGAAGAAATTCATAACCCTGATGAATGTATTGAGTTTTTAAAAGATTTTATAGACGACAATCCGTATTCGGAAGTCGCTTGGTTACAACTTGGCTTATTGTATAATCATAAAAAAATGTATGCTGAAGCAATTAATGCATTAGATTATGTAATTGCGATAAATCCAAATTCTATTGCTGGACATGCCAACAAAGCTGCTTCGTTAGAAGAGTTAGGCGATTACAATCAAGCGATTGAAACTTTAGAAGAAACTTTAGAATACGATGATTCGCCAGCTGTAACTCATCTTAAAATTGGTGAATTATATGAAAAATTAGAGAAACCTCAAAAAGCTTTAAAATCATATCATATTGCAATAAAAGAAGATCCGCAGCTGGATAAAGTTTGGGCAAAATCTGCTTCTTTGTATGATAAGTTAGGAAATTTAGATGAAGCAGAATATTACATTCATCGCGCAATAGAATTAGACGATAACAATCCCGAATATTATACCAATCAAACGTATTATTTCTCAAAACTAATGAAGTTTGAAGAAGCTATAAAAAGTTTGATTAAATTGGTTGAATTAAAACCTTTGGTATTCAACTCTTGGTATGCTTATGTTGAAACACTAATTGCAATCGGAGAATATGAGCAAGCTGTTGCGGTAATTACTGGTGGAGCGCTAAAACATTTTAATCGTGCCGAATTTTTCTATCAATTAAGTAATGTATACTATCTGTTAGATCAAAATCAATTAGGAAACGAAGCTTTAGCAAATGCATTAAGTTTGGATCGAAATATAAAAGACATGATGATTGAACATTATCCTATTTTGATGGATAAAATTGAAAATCTTAATCAAGAATAACACTCCATTTGTTGATGTTAACATTACTTGAGCTAAGTTTCTGCCAAATTAAAATAATGTATCTTTAATCATCAACTTTACAATATGAACTTTGTCGCACATCAATATTTATCATTCAAACAGCAATCTCTACAAATAGGAAACTTACTTGGAGAAACCGTAAAAGGAAAACAATATTTAGATTTCCCAGACGATATTCAGAAAGGTATATTGTTGCATCGTTCGATTGATACTTTTACAGATTCTCACGAAATTGTCAAGCAAAGTTCAAGTTATTTTCACGAAACTCAACACAAGTTTGCTCCAATTATTGTTGATGTGATTTATGATTACTTCCTGATTAAACATTGGAATGATTTTTCTGACACACCTTACCAGAAATTCAAACTTGATTGTTATCAATTATTTAAAAATGAATACGATACTTTTCCAAAAAAATTACAGGAAACCATTTTTTATTTGTTGAAATATGATTGGTTCGAGAATTATTCGACCATAGAAGGTGTACAAAAAACATTAAAAGGAATCGGAAGTCGAGCCAAATTTGAAAACAATTTACATCAAATCATTCCAGAGTTTGAACAATATTATTCAATGCTTGAAAAAGATTTTCTACAATTCTTCCCCCTATTACAAACGCATTGCAAAAACTTTATCACACTCAATAATCCAGTGTAAAATTCGATTTTAGCAATTCAAGAAAATTCATTAGTTTAGGGCTGTAAACAAACAAAAAACCACAATGGATTTAACTTTCAATAAAAGAGAGGATCATAACAAATTATTACTTTCTAAACTTCGCCAAAAACTAAATCAAGTTTACCTTGGTGGAGGTCAAAAAAGAATTGATGCGTTACATAGCAAAGGAAAAATGTCTGCAAGAGAGCGTATTGATTATCTTTTGGACGAAAAAAAACCGAACATTGAGATTGGTGCTTTAACTGGTGATGAAATGTACAAAGAACACGGCGGATGTCCATCTGGAGGCGTTGTTGTAAAAATTGGCTACATTTCTGGTAAACAGTGTATTGTTGTTGCTAATGATGCGACAGTAAAAGCTGGTGCTTGGTTCCCAATTACAGGTAAAAAGAATTTGCGAGCACAAGAAATTGCAATGGAAAATAAATTACCAATTATTTATTTGGTTGATAGTGCAGGTGTTTATTTACCAATGCAAGACGAAATTTTTCCTGATAAAGAAATGTTTGGTCGTATTTTCCGTAACAATGCAATTATGTCTTCAATGGGCATCACACAAATTTCTGCTGTAATGGGAAGTTGTGTTGCAGGTGGTGCATATTTACCAATTATGAGCGACGAAGCAATGATTGTAGACAAAACAGGTTCTATTTTCTTGGCAGGAAGTTATCTGGTAAAAGCAGCAATTGGCGAAGATATCGATAACGAAACTTTAGGTGGAGCGACAACACATTGCGAAATATCTGGTGTGACAGATTATAAAGCAAAAGATGATAAAGATGCCTTGAATAGAATAAAATCTATCGTTGGTAAAATTGGTGATTACGAAAAAGCAGGATACAACCGTATTGAAGCAGCTAATCCTGCTTTAGACGAGAAAGAAATCTATGGTATTTTACCAGAATCTCGCGCGGAGCAATATGATATGTATGAGATTATTAACAGACTTGTTGATAACTCTGAATTGGACGAATACAAGCCTGATTACGGAAAATCTATCATTTGTACATACGCGCGCATTGATGGATGGGCTGTCGGAATTGTAGCCAATCAACGCAAAATTGTGAAATCTCAAAAAGACGGAATGCAGTTTGGTGGCGTAATTTATTCGGACTCTGCTGATAAAGCAACTCGTTTTATTGCGAATTGTAACCAAAAGAAAATTCCGTTAGTGTTTTTACAAGATGTGACTGGTTTTATGGTTGGATCTAAATCTGAACATGGTGGAATCATCAAAGATGGAGCAAAAATGGTGAATGCTGTTTCTAATTCTGTTGTTCCTAAATTTACAATTGTAGTCGGAAATTCTTATGGTGCAGGAAACTACGCGATGTGTGGAAAAGCATACGACCCAAGATTAATAGCTGCTTGGCCTTCGGCACAATTAGCTGTAATGGGAGGAGAACAAGCTGCGAAAGTTTTGTTACAAATAAAAGAAGCAACGCTAAAAGCACAAGGTGTAGAAGTTGATGAAGTAAAAAAACAAGAATTATTAGACGAAATCACAAAAAAATATACGGAAGAAACAAGTCCTTACTATGCTGCTGCACGATTATGGACAGATGGTATCATTGATCCGTTAGACACACGTAAATGGATTTCTATGGGGATTGAAGCTGCTAATCATGCTCCGATTGAAAAACAATTTAATTTAGGTGTTATTCAGGTTTAGAAAAACGAAAATATTTTAAAAAATAAAAGAGAATCCAATTTAGGATTCTCTTTTTTATTATTTGAATATTGTCTGAAACATGTAAATCAAGTCTTGTTTAAAACTCCAATTCTTTACATATTCTACATTAATCTTGACTTTATCTGGCCAAAGAATTTCATCATTGTACTTAATCGGATCATTAACTTCAGAAAGTAATTCATCCTCTTTTCTGTACTTTAACTGAGCTGGACCTGTAATACCAGGTTTTACTCGAAGCATTATTTTATCTTCTCCAGTCAATTTATCTGCATAACCTGCAACATCAGGACGAGGTCCAACAAAACTCATTTCACCTTTTAGAATATTAAATAATTGAGGTAATTCGTCCAACTTATAATTGCGAAGAAATTTACCGAATTTTGTAATCTGATGTTCACTTGTTGTGATTGAAGATTGAGAAAAACCTTTCATTGATCTAATTTTATACATCTTGAAAGTTTTACCATCACGTCCAATCCTATTTTGAACAAAAACACCAAACTGATTGGTATCTAAAGAACTTACGATTACTAACAAAACAATTAATCCCACTAAAAAAAATAGTAGGATTAATGCAAGTATATAATCAAATATGTTCTTTAAGATCATTTCAATTAAAAGAATTTACCTTTAATTCGAGAAGCTAATCGTTTAACTTTACCGAATGATGAATTATCAAAGTCTTCATCTCCAGAAAAATATCCATAACCATAGCCGTAACCGTATCCATAACCATATCCGTAACCGTAGCCATAACCGTAGCCATAACCAGTTTTGATTTGGAAGTCATTGAATATAATTCCGACGTTAGACACTTCACCTTCATCGTATTTATTAGAGATAGCCGTAATAAAGTTTTTCTCTGAATAATTGTATCGTGTAACATATAATGTACAATCAGCATGACGCATCAAATCGTAAGAATCCGTTACTAATCCAATTGGAGGTGAATCGATTACTATAAATTCATATTTCTCTTTCAACTCAGCAAATAACTGATCCATTTTATTACTCAAAATTAATTCAGATGGGTTTGGAGGAATTGGACCTGCCGTAATAATATCCAAATTAGGTAAAATTGTACGTTGAGTAATATGATTTAGATCTAAATCTCCTGCAACAAAATCAGAAACTCCCACTTTATTGTTGATATTAAAATCATCAAAAATCTTTGGTTTACGTAAATCTAACCCAATCAAAACGGTCTTTTTATCCATTGACCCGATTGAACTCGCTATATTCATTGCATTGAAAGTTTTTCCTTCACCACCAATAAACGAAGTAACTAAAATTGTTTTGTTCTTTTCATCTAAACCCGGACTCTTGTATAAAAACTTAAGGTTAGAACGTATCGATCTAAATGACTCCGAAATTCCTGATTTAGGATTATTAATAACCACTAAAGGAGAATTGTCTCCTAATGGACCAACTAATCCTACAATTGGAATATGCGTACGAGAAGTAATATCTTTTAATACACGTACTTTGAAATCTAATAACTCCTTAACAATTACATAAACTAATGGAATAAGGAATCCAATTGCTAAAGCTATTAAATAATTACGTTTTGGATCTGGATAAATAGAACCTTGGCTTTGATTTTTAGCTGGATCGATTACAGAAATATCTGATACAATAGACGCTAAAGATAAATCAGTTGTATTTAATTGATTAATTAAATTAGAGTACAACGTACTGTTCAATTCAAAACCTCTATTTGCTTCAACGAATTCAATTTCTTCGTAAGGCAAATCTTTCGCTTTAAATTCATTTTCAGATACTTTACTGTTAACTTGTGCTAAATCTGTATTTAATTTTTGCAAATGCGCGTTAACTACACTTGTAATATTATTACGTGCTTTACCAATTTGTCTATCAATCTCTCTAATCTCATCA
>RRZT011075521.1_pt1 | contig 18650 bp, 14 predicted proteins | sample 2165551 | NCBI WGS metagenome assembly RRZT01 (sample SAMN10456910, study PRJNA506462) | wastewater metagenome | biome: wastewater; feature: sludge; material: wastewater sludge; isolation source: wastewater sludge with Escherichia coli K12::gfp cells carrying plasmid... | place: USA: Moscow, Idaho...
GGACTTTGGCGGTCGCCGGCTTGGCGGCGGACGGACGCGGGCTCGCGCTCGATGTCGGGCGCGGGGCGGGGCGAGGCGGAGCCTTGGCCGTCGGGCTGGCCGCCGCCGGCGCGGCGATGGCGGCGCGCCGGCCCGCATCCCGTTCGTCCAGCGTGAAAAACCTCATCAACTGCTGAAGCTGGCTGGCCTGCTCGCCCATCGACTGGCTGGCGGCGGCGGTCTGCTCGACCAGGGCGGCGTTCTGCTGGGTCACCTGGTCCATCTGCAGGATGGCCTTGTTGACCTGCTCGATGCCGGTGGCCTGCTCCTGGGCGGCGGCGGCCATCTCGGCCACGATGTCGCTGACCTTCTTGATCGCGCCGACGATCTCCCGAAGGGTCTGGCCGGAGCGTTCGACCAACTGGCCGCCGTCCGCCACCTTGGCCACGCTTTCGGCAATCAATCCCTTGATCTCCTTGGCGGCGTCGGCGCTGCGCTGGGCCAGCTTGCGCACCTCCCCGGCGACCACGGCGAAGCCCCGGCCCTGCTCGCCCGCCCGGGCGGCCTCGACGGCGGCGTTCAGCGCCAGCAGGTTGGTCTGGAAGGCGATCTCGTCGATCACCCCGATGATGTCGGCGATCTTGCGGCTGCTCTGATTGATCGCCTCCATCGCGACGATGGCTTGCTCGACCACCTGCCCGCCCTGTTCGGCTTGGCCCCGGGCGGCGACCGCCAACTGGTTGGCCTGGCCGGCGTGCTCGGCGCTGTGTTTGACCGTGCCGGTCAGTTGCTCCATGGTGGCGGCGGTCTGCTCCAGCGCGGACGCTTGCTGCTCGGTGCGCTGCGCCAAATCGCCGCTGCCTTGGGCGATCTCGGCGGCGGACCCGCTCACCGTGTCGGTGGTTTCCCGCACCTCGCGGGCGATCCGCCGCAGTTCCACCGTCATCGCTTGCATCGCGGTGATTAACCGGCCGGTTTCATCCTTCGCTCTCGTCGCCACGTTCACCGTCAAGTCGCCGCGGGCGATCCGCTCGGACACGTCCACCGCCCGCTGGATCCGCCGGCCAAGGGCTCGGCCCGCCAGCCAACCGACCAGGACGGTGGCCGCCAGCACCAGCAGCGCGATCACCACCGAGGTCAGGACGGTTTGCCGCAGATCTTGGGCGATCTTCCGCTCGATCACCTGCACGGCGTCGTCGATGTCGTCGATGTAAAAGCCGGTCCCAATCATCCACTGCCATTTGTCCAAACCGGCCGCGTAACTCAATTTTGGGACGGCCATTTTTTTGGACGGCTTGTCGAAAATGTATTCGACATAACCGCCGCCCCGCTTGGCGTGGTCGATCAGTTCGCGGACGTAAAACACCCCGTTGGCATCCTTGAGCCCGCTGAGATCCTTACCTTCCAGTTGGGGTTTGGGGCCGAGCACGATGTTGGTTCCATCGTGCAGATAGGCGAACAGATAGCCGTCTTGGCCGTAAGCCAGCTTGCGCAAAATGCTCCGCGCTTGCTCCTGCGCGCTCTTGTCGTCGGGCGCCGCGCTCTCGTACAGCGGGCGGATGGCCGAAATCGCCATATCCACGTAATTCTTGAGTTCCGCTTCCTTGGCGGCCCTCATGCTCTTTCGGACGGATTCAACTTCCTGCTGTCCGGCCCGATAAGCCTGATAGACCGCCAAGCCGGTCAAGCCCACCGCCAGCACAGTCGCGGGGAGGATGCCCAACAAAATGATCTTGGCCTTTAAAGAGAACGCTTTCATTTCGATCTCAACTCCCCAAAAGATAACCGGTTTTGCAAAATCGAATACTTCAAGGCGCCAAACCCCAAAACCGGGCAATGCGGTAACTGGCGCAAATCCCGGCCGAAAGGACATAGTCGGCCGGAGTGCCGCACTGCGCTTCGCCCGGCCCCGGATCGATGGGCTGACCATGGCCCATGTCGCCGATCAGGTAGATTTCGACTTTCGGCCGGCCGGCGGCGTCGCGATAGATTTGATGGAAATATTCTTTGCCGGTATCCCCCACGGCCGCTTTCGGATCGATGCCGTGCAGCGCGGTCCACTGTTCCAGCAGTTCGCGGGCGTTGTCGGGATCGACCGCCCAATCCGAGTCGCCCTGCCAGATCGACACCGGCGGCCACGCTTGCGGCTCGGGTTCGATCCCGGCGGTCGCTTGGCGGACCAAATCGCCCCACTCGGCCGGCTCCAGATCGCGGCCCCACAGTTGGCAGCGCAGGGCGCTGGGCAGGCCGCTGGCGCAACCGTAAGGAATCCCCGCGACGATGGCTCCGCCCGCGAACAGCTCGGGATAGTCGGCCAACAGGACGGCGGTCATGGCGCCGCCCGCCGACAGGCCGGCGACGTAGATGCGCCGGGGATCGATGGGGTAATCGGCCTGCGTTCGGGCGATCATTTGCCGGATCGAGCCGGCCTCGCCCCGGTCCCGGTCGGTCGACTCGGGACGGAACCAGTTGAAGCAGCGCTGCCGGTTGTTGGCCGCCCGCTGCTCGGGCAACAACAGCGCGAAACCCCGGCGGTCGGCCTGCTGCATCCAGCCCGCCTGCCGGGCGTAGTCCAACGCGGTTTGCTGGCAGCCGTGCAGCGCGACCACCAGCGGCGCGGGCGAGCGCAAGGAATCGGGCCGATACTGGAACATCCGCAAACCGCCCGGATTCGGGCCAAACTCGGCCACTTCGCCCGCCGTGCCGGCTCGGGCCGGAGAGAAAGGCAAGGCCAGAATCCCCGCCAGCAGGGCGCCGGCCCAAACCCGCAATCTGTTTGGCAAGGCGCGGCTCCTCTAGCGGTGGTCAACGGGAACGTCTGGCCTTATTCGGTGCTGACATTGAAAATGCTGACCGCTTCCAACAGCGTGTCCGCCTGATGGGTGAGCAGCACGGAGGCGGCCGTGACCTTTTCGGCGAAAGCCGCGTTCTCCTGGGTCGCCCGGTCGAGCTGCATCGCCGCTTCGTTCACCTGGCCGATGCCCGACGCCTGCTCGGTGGTCGCGCGGCTGATGTCGCCCATGATCGCGGTCACCCGGTCGATCGAGGCCACCATGTCCGCCATGGCCTTGCCGGTCTCCTCGGACAATTTCGCCCCCGACTCCACCTTGGTCAGCGAGTCGGAAATCAGGCTCTTGATCTCTTTGGCCGCCGCCGCCGTTTTTTGCGCCAGGTTCCGAACCTCGCTCGCCACCACGGCGAAGCCCCGGCCCTGCTCGCCGGCGCGGGCGGCTTCGACCGCCGCGTTGAGCGCGAGGATGTTGGTCTGAAACGCGATCTCATCGATCACGCCGATGATGTCGGCAATCTTGGCCGAACTCTGGTTGATGTCCGCCATGTTTGCCACCGCTTGGCCGACCACCTCACCGCCCCGCCCCGCGATGGTCGAGGCCGACGCCGCCAGTTGGTTGGCCTGCCGGGCCAGATCGGCGGTTTGCTGCACCGTCGCGTGCAGTTGCTCCATGCTGGCGGCGGTCTCTTCCAGGCTGGACGCCTGCGACTCGGTCCGCGCCGACAAATCGAGGATGCCGGAGGAAATTTCTCCGGTCGCCACATGCATGGCGTGAGCCTGGGCGCGCACGTCGGACACGATGCCCCACAGATTGACGTTGGTCTGGTTGAGGCCGCGAATGGCCCGCCCGATGGCATCGTGGCGCGAGGTGATGAGGCGGTCGGTCAAATCCGCGCCGGCGATCCGCTGGGCCATGCGCGCCACATCGCCCAAGGGCCGCGCCACCGAGAAATCCAGCCACAGCCCCAAAATGCCCGCCATCCCCAGACCCAGCACGCCCGCCGCGACCGGCCGCGTCCAGCCGAAACCGGCGGCGGCGGTCCCCGCATCCCGCCACCACGATTCCGCCAACCCGAAACCGATCAGGGCCAGAGCCATCGCCAGCACGGCGAACCAGATGCGAGCGCGGACGCCGATCTGAAGCCAGGACGCCAGCGCGCCGAGCGGGCCGGTCGATACCACGTCGCCCCCTCGAACGGCATGGCGGCTCCGACCCTCCCGCATCTCCCGATACAAGTCGGCCGCCCGGGCGACTTCCTCCCGGCTCGGTTTGACCCGCACCGACATGTAACCGACCGGCTGGCCGTCCTTGACGATGGGGGTGACGTTGGCCTTGACCCAGTAAAAATCGCCGTTTTTGCGCCGGTTCTTGACCGGCGCGGTCCACTGTTGGCCGGCCTGGATCGTGCGCCACATATCCGCGTAAGCCTCGGGCGGCATGTCCGGGTGGCGCACCAGATTGTGCGGTTGACCGATCAGCTCTTCCTTGGCGAATCCGCTGACTTCGATGAAAGCGGGATTGGCGTAGGTGATATGGCTGTCGAGATCGGTCATCGACACCAGGGCGGTATCGTCGTCCAGCGGGTATTCGGTATCGGTGACGGGCAGATTGGTGCGCATCGTGATTCTGTCTTGTTCTGGAAGGATCGGGCAAACGAAGGTGAGATCGCTCAAAACAGCTCGACGTCGCCCTCGTCCATGGATTGCTGCATGACCGCCTTGCTTTTCTGGAACAGCCCGGACCGCTGGATGGCCTGTAGGCCGCCCTGGAGTTCGAGCAGCGCCTTGCGCATGTCGCCGCCGCTTTGCGTGGTCTCGGCGAAGGCCCGCAAGCGATTGCGCAAGTCCGCCAACACCTGCTCCTGCTCGCCGAGTTCCCGGTCGGCGTGGGTCAACAACTGGCCGACGATGTCCTCGAATTGCAGGGACTGCACCGCCAGGCCGACGCTGCGATCGATGCCCTGGGAAATCTCGGAAACCTGGCCGAGATTTTCGGAGATGTACTCGTTCATCACCCCCAGCTTGGCGAACAGGATGTCCGCGTTGTCCTTGGCCTCGATCAGCGAGCTCATGTCCCGCATCGCCATCTGGTTGACCACCTCGCGGGTCTCGTGGACGATCTTTTTGGATTGCTCGACCTGCACCCGGATCTGCTCGTTCAAGCGCGCCGAACTGTGCGACAGGTTGCGCATTTCCGTGGCCACCACCTGAAACCCCCGGCCGGCTTCGCCCGACCGCGCCGCCTCGATGAAAGCGTTCAGGGACAGCAGGTTGGTCTGCTTGGTGATCATCTCGACGTTGCTCAGCAGCGAAAACGTCTGGTTCACCACGTCGGTCATCGCTTCCATCTTGGCGATCACCCCGCTGCTTTGGGCGCTGACTTGGCCGAGCGTGTCCATGAAACCTTGCAGGATGATCGACATGCCGTCGGCGATTTCCCGCACGCTGGCGCGGTCGGTGTTGGCGCCGCCCGCCTTTTTCTGCGAGACCTCCTCGATCAGCGAGGAGACCAGTTGCTGCTGGGTGCGGGTCTGGGCGTTCAGGCCGTTGAAGCTGTTGCCCAGCTTGACCACCGCATCGCTGATGATGGTCTTGCCCCGCCGGATGTCCTCGTGGACCTTGGCGTCCTTCAAGGCCAGGATCTCCTGGAGGGACCTCAACACCTCGGCGGCGATCCGCAACGCCTCGTCCGAGCCCGAATCGAGCCGCTCCACCGCCCGAACGCCGCTATCCGCCTTCATCGTGAACGCTCCTCCGCAAACCGCAGCACCTGCGCGGGTATGTTCTCCAGGGGCAGAATCTTGTCGACCCCGCCCAGCTTCACCGCCTGGCCGGGCATGCCCCACACCACGCTGGTCTGCTCGTCCTGGGCGATGGTGGGCGCCCCGGCGTCGCGCATCTCCTTCAGCCCCGCCGCGCCGTCGTCGCCCATGCCGGTCAGAATCACGCCGACGGCGTTCTGGCCGGCGTTCGTCGCCACCGACCGGAACAGCACGTCCACGCTGGGCCGGTGCCGGTTGACCGGCGGGCCGTCGTTCAGGCGACACACGTAGCGGGCGCCGTCGCGCACCAGCATGAGATGCCGGTCGCCGGGCGCGATGTAGGCGTGGCCCGGCAGCACCTGTTGGCCGTCGCGCGCCTCGCAGACGGAAATGGTCGCGACCGAATCCATGCGCCGGGCGAACGGGCCGCTGAACGCTTCGGGAATGTGCTGGGTGATGACGATGCCCGGACAGTTCAGGGGCATTCGGATCAGCACCTCCTTGATCGCCTCGGTGCCGCCGGTGGACGCGCCGATGGCGATGATGCCCTCGGTGGTCTTGAACGGTCGCGGCTGGCCTTGCCGTTGCAGGATCACGTCGGCCGAGTATTTTTCCCCCACCGCGACCGGCTTGACCGCCGCCGGCGGGGTCCGTCGCTCCTGCACCCGGGCGCGGGCCGCGACCCGGACCTTCTCCCGGATTTCCAGGGCGTAGCTGTCGAGGGTGTGGGCCAGATCGATCTTGGGCTTGGTCACGAAATCGACCGCGCCCAGCTCCAGCGCTTGCAGGGTGACCGCCGCGCCCGATTCGGTCAGCGACGACACCATCACCACCGGCATCGGCCGCAACCGCATCAGATTGCTGAGGAAGGTCAAGCCGTCCATGCGCGGCATTTCCACGTCCAGGGTCAGCACGTCGGGATCGAGCTTTTTGATCTTTTCCCGCGCCGCGTAGGGATCGGCCGCCGAACCCACCACTTCGATGCCGGGGTCCTGGCCGAGAATCTCGGTGAGAATCTGGCGGACCAGCGCGGAATCGTCCACGATTAACACCTTGATTTTGTCCGCCATCAGCCGAAATCTCCGAACAGTTCGACCTCGCCGCCCTTGCTCTCCTCCCGCCGCAGATCCTCGCGGTAATTCGTCTCCTGCTTGATGATGGTTTCGTTGCGGATGTTGCGCAGTTTCTTGACCAGCACCTTGCCGGTGGCGGGCAAATAGGCCATGCGGCGCGGCAGGTCGCCGCCCACGTCCTCGGCCGCCACGCTCAGCCCCTCGGTCCGCAAGTAGGCGCGGACGAACGTGATGTTCTGCAAGCCGATATCGGTCATGCCGCCCATGATCCGGCCGCCGCCGAAGATCTTGATTTCCAGGTTCTCGCGCCGGCCGCCGTATTTGAGAATGCAGTTGATCAGCCGCTCCATCGCGTAGCTGCCGTAGGCGGCGTCGGCGTGCAGCCCGCGATGCCCTGAACTCCCGTCGCCGTTCGGCCGGCTTTCCTCCGGCAGCATGAAATGGTTCATGCCGCCGATGTTGGCCACCTTGTCGCGGACGCAGACGGAAATGCAGGAGCCGAGCACGGTGGTGATCATCTCCTGGCAATGGGTGACGTAGTATTCGCCGGCCAGGATTCGGACCACCTCGACGTTCTGGATCGGGTCCCAGTAACTGCTCATGTGGCCGAATTCGGGCAGGCGCAAATGCTTGAGCCGGTTGGCGGGGCGCGGGACCTTGGTCATGGTTCGCTCATCCTAAATGCATCTTCGGTAGATGGTCTTGCCCAGCGGCACGAATCGGTCGGTGACCTTGAACAAGGATTCGGAGTGGCCGACGAACAGATGGCCGCGCTCGGCGAGCAGATCGGCGAAGCGCTCGAACAGCACCCGCTGGGTCGGCTTGTCGAAATAAATCACCACGTTGCGACAGAACACGACATCGAACGGGCCGCTCATCGGCCAATCGAGCATCAGGTTCAGGCGCCGGAACACGATCAGGTCGCGCAATTCCGGCGCCACCCGGACTTGGCCGGACTGGGCATCCCGGCCCCGCTGAAACCAGCGCCGCAGGCGGACCTCGGACAAGTCCTTGACGCGGTTCGCGTCGTACACGCCCCGATCGGCCGTCGCCAGGACGTTCGAATCCAGGTCGGTCGCCAGAATTTTCACGTCCCAGCCGACCGCCGGCAGGGTTTCCCGCACCACCATGGCGATGGAATAGGGCTCTTCCCCGGTCGAGCACCCGGCCGACCAGATCCGGATGCGCCGGTTGCTCAAGCTTCGCTCCCGGATCAGGGCCGGCAGCAGCTCTTTGCCCAGAAAGTCGAAATGGTGCGACTCCCGAAAAAACGAAGTCAGGTTGGTGGTGAGCGCGTTGACGAACTCGCCCAGCTCGGGGTTGTCCTCGCCGCCGGTCTCCAGCAGCCGGCAATACTCGTCGAAACGCCGCAACCCCAACTGGCGCAGGCGCCTGGACAGCCGGCTGTAAACCAGCTCGCGTTTGCCCTCCGCCAGCGAAATCCCCGCGATCTCGTTGATGATCCGCCGGATGCGCTGAAAATCCTGGTCGGCAAACTCAAATTCGGTGTTCATCGCAAACCCGTTCACGGCTTTCTCACATGGATTTCGTCAGGCGTCGCGCGCCGCGACCCGGCCGCCGGCCGACCGGACCTCCGCCCGCTCGCCTTCCTCGTCCGCGAGCGGACGACAGGCCGGGAGCGGGGCGATAGCGGGCGCCCTCATGCCTGAACCGCCATCGGTTCCGCCGGCCGCACCACCTCCAGCGCGAACATTTCTTCCACGCTCAACAGCCGGTCCACGTCCAGCAGCATCACCATGCCAGCCTCGATGGTCACCAGCCCGCTGATGAACTCGGTGTGGACCGCCGTCCCGAAATCCGGCGCCGGCTGGATGTCGGCGGCCTGGAGGTTGAGCACGTCCGACACCCCGTCCACCACCGCCCCGATCACCCGGTTGCCGGTCGCGCCCTGCACCATCACCACGATCACCACCGTGGTCTTGGTGTACTCGATGGTCGCCAGCCCGAAGCGCAGCCGCAGGTCGATGACCGGGACGATGGCCCCGCGCAGGTTCATCACCCCGCGCACGAAAGCCGGGGCGTTGGGCACCTTGGTCACCGGCGCCCAGCCGCGAATCTCCTGCACCTTGAGGATGTCGATGCCGTACTCCTCGCCCGCCAGGCTGAAGGTCAGGTATTGCAGCCCCTCGGCCGCCGCGTCGCGCTTCAGCAGGCCGCGAGGCCCCAAGGGCGCCAAATCAGTCGTTTTCTTTTCCATCGCTCACCTCAAAACGCCGCGTTGTTGACCCGGATCAAACCGGATATGTCGAGAATCAAACCCACCCGGCCATCCCCGAGAATGGTGGCTCCGGCCACGCCGGACACCCGCCGGAAGTTCTTTTCCAGGGACTTGATGGACACCTGCTGCTGGCCTTGCAGATCGTCCACGAACAGCCCGACCTGCCGGCCGTCGGCTTCCACCACCACCAGCAAGCCTTTTTCCAGATCGGTCACGGCGCCTTCCGCGCCGAACAGTTCGTACAGGCGCAGGATCGGCAGGGGCTGGCCCCGGAAGCGCAAGATTTCGCCTCGGCCGGCGACCCGGTTGACCTCGCCGGCCCGAATCTGCACCGACTCGATGATCGACAGCAGGGGGATGATGTAGCAATCCTGGCCGATGCTGACCAACTGGCCGTCCAGAATCGCCAGGGTCAGCGGCAGGCAGATGGTGATGCGGGTGCCCCGCCCCGGCTGGCTGGCGATCTGGATGCTGCCGCCCACGTCCTGGATGTTGCGGCGCACCACGTCCATGCCCACGCCCCGGCCGGACACGTCGCTGATCTGCTTGGCGGTCGAGAGTCCCGGATGGAAGATCAGGTCGTAAATCTGCTCGTCGCTGTAATCCTCGCCGGCCTTGAGCAGCCCGGAGTCCAGGCCCTTGCGCAGCAGCGCGTCGCGGTTCAGGCCGCGCCCGTCGTCGCCGACCTCGATGAAAATGCTGCCGCTCTTGTGGTAGGCGTCGAGGGTGATCGCGCCGGTTTCCGGCTTGCCGGCTTGCCGCCGCTCGTCGGGCGGTTCGAGGCCGTGATCCAGGCTGTTGCGGATCAGGTGCACCAGCGGATCGCCGATTTTCTCGATGACGGTCTTGTCCAGTTCGGTCTGCTCGCCGTTGATGCGCAGCTCCACCTGCTTGCCCAGCTTGCCGCCGATGTCGTGCACCAGGCGCGGGAAGCGGCTGAACACCGAGCTGACCGGCAACATCCGAATCCGCATGACGTGCTCTTGCAGGTCGCGGGTGTTGCGGTCCAACTGGTCCAGCGCTTCGTGCAGCTTGTCCAGCCGGCTCATGTCGAAGTCCTCGCCCAAGGCGCTGAGCATGGACTGGGTGGTGACCAGTTCGCCGACCAGATTGATGACCGCGTCCACCTTGTCGATGCCGACCCGGATCGAGCCGCTGTCGGCCGGCGCCACGGTCGCCCGCCGGTCGCCCTTGCGGCGATCCTCGCTCTTGCGCCGTTCGAGCAGCAGTTCCCCCTGTTGCCCGTCCCCGGCGCCCGGACCGGGACTCGGGGCGGCTGGAGCGGGCTCGACCGCCGCATCGGTCGCTTTCCCGGCGGTCGCCTCCGGCGCGGCCGACTCTTCCGTCAAGGGTTCGATGCGCAAATCGCAGTCGCCCTCGACCCAGGCGAACACTTCGGCCACGGCTTCGCGCGGAACGGCGCCCCGCAGTTCCAGATCCCAGGCCAAGTGACAGTCTTCGGGCCGCAACTCCGCCAGCCGAGGCAGCCGGCCGGTGTCCGCTCGAACCGACAGCTCGCCCAGATCGGCCAGCTCGCGAAACATCCGCACCGGATCGTTGCCGCTGTGCATCAACTGGGGATAGGGCTGGAACCGGATGCGCCACCCCGACGCCGGGGTCGGCGGCGGCTCGGCGACCGTGGCCGGTTTGTCGCCGGCGGCGGCATCGGCCGCCCTCGCTTCCAGCAGTTGCGACAACCGCTCCCGCAACTCCTCGACCCGGATGGCGTCGACCGGGCTTTTTTCGCGGGCCGCGTTCAGCATTTCCCGCAAGCAGTCCACCGATTCGAGCAGGGTGTTCACCGCGTCGCGGGTGATGGTCATCCGGCCTTCGCGCATCCGGTCCAACAGGGTTTCCATCACATGGGTGAAATCGGCGACTTCCCGAAACCCGAAGGTGCCGCTCCCCCCTTTGATCGAATGGGCGGCCCGGAAAATGGTGTTGATCTGCTCCAGATCCACCGTCGCGCCCGGCTGCAAGGCCAACAGGCCCGCCTCCATGATATCCAGCCCTTCGAAGCTTTCCTCGAAGAAGGTCTGGACGAACTGACCGATGTCGATGGCCATGTGCGGTTATCCCAGTACTTTGTTGACCGTCGCCAGCAGTTTTTCGGGATTGAACGGCTTGACGATCCAACCCGTGGCGCCCGCGTCCTTGCCCTCCATCTTCTTCTCGGTCGCGGATTCGGTGGTCAGGGTGAGGATGGGGGTAAACTTGTAGGCGGGCAGCGCCCGCAGTTCCCGAATCAGGGTGATGCCGTCCATGTTGGGCATGTTGACGTCGGTGATCACCAGATCGGACGCCATGCCCTTGGCGACATTCAAAGCCGCCTGACCGTCTTCCGCCACCGTCACCTGGTGGCCGGCCTCTTTGAGGGTGAATTCGACCATCTGCCGCATGGACGCAGAATCGTCCACTACCAGTATTTTTGCCATTTTACCTCTCCAATGCCATTTTTCTGAAACATTATCGCGCCAACCATCGCGGTTCGGCATCAAAAATAATCGGTCGCTCAATCGGCGCGGGTTCCGTCGAGCTTCAGGTGGTCCGCTAACCCCAACAGCCGCGCCCCTTCCACCAGGGCCGGCGAGGGGTCGCGCCAGCGCCATTCCACGCCCAGCAGCCGGGCTTCCGCGACCGCGCTCAAAAATAGCTGTAGCGTCGCGGCGTGGACCCTGCGCACCGCCCGACCGTCGATTTCCAGCGGCTCGCCGGCCTGGAGAGCGCCGCGGATTTGCCGGTGCAGCGCTCCGACGGATGCGATATCCAGCTCGGGTTGGCATTCGATAAGCGTCATTGATAGCTCCTAAATTCTGTTAACGGTTCAGCGGTGGCGGTGGCCGCCACGATTGGCGCGGTGGCGTGCCGGCCGCCGCTCGCGCCCGGCTTGTCCGCCGCCAGCTTGTGTTCCAGGCGATTGAGCAGGGACACGATTTTGTCCGACAGGCTCTCGACCTCGGCCAGTTCGGCTTCGGCCTGCTCCAGCCGGCCGCCTTTCTGCAACGAAACCACGGTCTTGATCCTGGCGTGGAATTCGGCGTGCTCTTTCTCCATATCCTCCATTTCGTGGAGATGACCGTACTGTTTCATGCCGCTGGCATAAAGCCATTTACCCAGATCGCACTCCCGGGGCGAAGCCAACTGCGTTTCGGACAAGGTCTCCTGGCCGTTCAAATAGCGGCGCAGCCGCGCCTTCCAGGCCAGATGCTTGTTCTTGGCCATCGCGAAATCGAGCGCGTTGCCGCTCGCGGGTATCGATCCTCCGGGCCCTTTTTTGGCGGGATCGAACCCGCGCGATTGGCCGCCGTCTCGCGATGGGCGCGCGGTCTCGGCTTCGCGGGCCGGCAGGTCGCTCGGAGCGATCAAATCGCCTCGGTCCAATTTGAAAAAGCCCATGAGCTTGTGCAATTCGCGCGCCTGCTCGCCCATCGACTGGCTGGCGGCGGCGGTCTGCTCGACCAGCGCGGCGTTCTGCTGGGTGACCTGATCCATTTGCAGGATGGCCCGGTTGACCTGCTCGATGCCGCTGGCCTCTTCGCAGGCGGCGGCGGCCATCTCGGCGACGATGTCGGTGACCTTCTTGATCGCGGCGACGATCTCTTTGAGCGTCTGGCCGGACTGCTCGACCAGTTTTTCCCCGTCGGCGACCTTGCTGACGCTGTCGCCGATCAGCGCCTTGATCTCCTTGGCGGCGTCGGCGCTGCGCTGGGCCAGCTTGCGCACCTGGCCGGCGACCACGGCGAAGCCCCGCCCCTGCTCGCCCGCCCGCGCCGCTTCCACCGCCGCGTTCAAGGCCAGCAGGTTGGTCTGGAAGGCGATCTCGTCGATCACGCCGATGATGTCGGCGATCTTGCGGCTGCTCTGGTGGATGGCGCCCATCGCCGTCACCGCTCGCTCGACCACCTGCCCGCCCTGTTCGGCCTGCGAACGGGCGGCGCTCGCCAGTTGATTCGCTTGTCCGGCGTGCTCGGCGCTCTGCTTGACGGCGGCGGTGAGTTCCTCCATCGAGGAGGAGGTCTCCTCCAGGGCCGAGGCCTGCTCTTCGGTGCGCTGCGCCAAGTCGGCGCTACCCTGGGCGATCTCGGACGCGGCGGTGTTGACCTGAGCGGTCGCGCCGCTCACGTCTCCCACGATCTGCCGCAATTCCGCGTTCATGGTTTGCATGGCCCGCAGCAATTGGCCGATTTCGTCGGTGGCGGCCACGTCCATCCGAGCCGTCAAATCGCCCTTGGCCAGCCGCTCGGCGAGCTGGACCCCTTGCCGCAAGGATCGGACGATGCGCCGCGCCAGCAAAATCAGGAACGCGACGAGAACCGCGCCGATGACGCCGATGGTCGTCGCCATCAGCCAGGTCGTCCAGCGGCGTTGTCGCTGCTGATATTCCAAATCGGCCGCCGCCATTTTGCGGCCTTCCTCAAGCAATCGCTCGAAATTCGGTTCGAGTTCGTGGGCGGCTTTGCGCAGGATATCAACCTGCGCGTTGCCGGATTTAATCGCCTCCACCCAAGCCAGAAACCGATCTCGGTAGAGCGCCAATTGCTTCTCGATCTCGGCCTTGGTTGAATCGGTGACCTCGGCCACGGCCAAGCCGTTGGAAAAACGCGCGATTACTTTCTTGAATTGTTCGAGATATTTATCATTTTGTCGAGCCAAATAATCCTTTTCGTGGCGGCGCAATTGCAGCAGGTTGTTATTTAGTTTGATATCGCCGGCCAGTTCGAGGGTTTCCTCCACCGCATGTACCGCTTTCCGCATTTCGCCCTGCAAGCCGCTGTCTTCATCCAAACCGATTTGAGTTTGCAGGGCGACCACCCGCTTAAAACCATCCTGATAGGTTTTTAACGATTGCCGCATGTTATCGACAACCGCGCGTTGCTGGCCATCGGAAAGCAGCGCTTGCAAGCTATCGAGATTCTTGAACAGTTCCGCCATGATCGCGGCGTGCTCGTCGGCATCGACCACCTTCCGGTGGAGTATAAAATCCTTTTCCTTGCGGCGTGCCTGTAAGGAGTCGATATGAATGATATTAATCAGTTGGGTGATATTGGCGATACGCTGCTGCTGAGCCAAGGATTCTTCCTGGACTTGAAGGCTATACGCATAAATCGAGCCGATCACGGCAAAGCCAACCAGAATAAAAGCCGCGAGCAGTGACAGCTTGTAAGCGATTGTTAGATTTTTCATATTGAGTTTTCCTGGTTTTTTACCGGCCAACGCCATAAATTAATCCGATATATTTTCACCCCTATCCCTCACTTCAGAAGGGATAGGGGTTTTGCGCTGTTAAAACTCTTCCCATTCCTCGGCGGCCGAAGTCGCGGCTGCGGATTTCTTTTCGGCCAGCGGTCGGACCTTGGCGCTGGCCGGTTTGACGGCGGCGGCGGCCATCCTCTGATCGCCGCCCCGTACCGATCGCAATCCCGCTGGCGCCTTGCTCGCGGCCCTGGGTCTGGTCGCAGCGGTAGGTACCGGCGCACTCGATCCTTGCCCGTCCAGCCTGAAAAAGCCCATTAGCCGTTGCAGCTCCTGGGCCTGGTCGCCCATCGAGTGGCTGGCGGCGGCGGTCTGCTCGACCAGCGCGGCGTTCTGCTGGGTGACTTGGTCCATCTGCAAAATGGCTTTGTTGACCTGCTCGATGCCGCCGGCCTGCTCCCGGCTGGCGGCGGCAATCTCGGCCACGATGTCACTGACTTTCTTGATGGCAGTGACGATCTCTTTCAGCGTGTGGCCGGACTGCTCGACCAGACGGCCGCCGTCGGCGACCTTGTTGACGCTGTCGCCGATCAGCGCCTTGATCTCTTTGGCGGCGTCGGCGCTGCGCTGGGCGTGCTTGCGCACTGCTCCGGCGACCACCGCGAAGCCCCGGCCCTGCTCGCCCGCTCGCGCCGCTTCCACCGCCGCGTTCAGCGCCAGCAGGTTGGTCTGGAAGGCGATCTCGTCGATCACCCCGATGATGTCGGCGATCTGGCGGCTGCTCTGGTTGATCGCGCTCATGGCGCCGATCGCCCGGTCCACCACCTGCCCGCCCTGCTCGGCCTGATTCCGGGCGGCAGACGCCAGTTGGTTGGCCTGCCCGGCGTGCTCGGCGCTCTGCTTGACCGTGCCGGTCAGCTCTTCCATGCTGGAGGCGGTCTCCTCCAGCGCGCTGGCCTGCTCTTCGGTCCGCTGCGACAGGTCGGCGCTGCCCTGGGCGATTTCGGCGGCGGCGGAGTTCACTTGCCCGGTGGACTGGGTGACTTGGCCGACCATCTTCTGGAGCTGCCCGGCCATCTCGTCCAGCGCCTGCGCCAGATCGCCGATCTCGTCGCCGCGCCGCAGGTATTGCGGCTCGATGCGCCGGGTCAGGTTGCCGTCGGCGATGGTCTTGGCGAAATTGACGCCGTACACCAGCGGCCGGGCGATCAGGTTGGCCAGCACGAGGGCGATGATCACGCCGAGCGCGAGGGCGAGGGCGACGCCGACCACGATGATGGTGTTGCTCAGGTTCTGGGTGGCGATCATGCTCTTGGCGGCGTCGCCGGCGGCATCGTAGGCCAACCGGATCACCTCCGCGCCCTGCTGGCTCATCTTGGGCAGGATTTCCTTGTTCAGTTTGTCGTCGTTTTCGATCCAGGCCGCCGCCGCCTTGAAATAGTCCTCGGTCGCCTTGCGGGCCTGGTTGACCTTGTCGTCCGTTCCGGCGGAATCGAGTTCGTTGTAGTAGCGGGTCAGGTGGGCGCGCTGGTCGAGCATTTCCTTGTAGAATTGGCGATTCTTGTTGAGGCGCTCCTCTTTCTCGGCCTTCATGATCCGCAGCGCGGTGATGTACACCCACAGCGCGGCTTCCTTCTTGGTGGCCTGGTAGTAGTCGTCGGCCAGCTTGACGACCCGCAATCCCTGCTCGTTCATGGTCTTGACCGCTTCCTTGTTGGCCTTCAGCGAGGCCACCCCGTTTTCGTAGCCCTTGCGGTAGTCCAGCGTCGCCGCCCGCGCCTCCTTCGAGCGTTGCAGCAGCGCCGGGTCGTGCGAAGTCTTGTCGATGGCGTCCAGCGCGGCCACGATGGTGTCGATGTTCTTCATGGCACTGGCGTGGCTTTCCTCCTTTTCATGCAGCAGGTAGTTCTTTTCCTCCTCGATCGTGCGGTAGGCGAAGCGCTCGACCTGGGTCGCCTCCACCAGCCCGTCGAATTCGGCGCGGATGTTGTTGAGGTTGAACACCGCCGTGCCCCCCAGCGCCAGCAGGATCACCAGCACCGCGAATACGCCCAGCAAAATCTTCAGGCGAATGTTCATCCGGAATGCTTTTGTTTTCTCATTGCCACTCATGATAACTTTTCCTTTTCAAATACGAGGTTTAGAGATTAACGGTTCGCTTTCATCCCAACACATTCGCCGCTTAAACGGGCGCGATGGCGGATTCATCCACGCCGCAACTCAAACGAGACGCCGGCTTATTCCCGGAGCGGCCTTTTTCCAGGTAAGGAACATATTGTTTGTCGCTACCCTTAATATGCTCGGTGAGCCATGCCTTGAGAATTTTTCTCGCTTCCAACTCCACCAAACCTTGACCGCTATTCGCTTTTTCTTTGATATCCCGCACTCGTTGCGCCATTTTGGCGTGCTGCCGTCGATGGTTTTCAAGATCGGGATAGCCGCACGCCGCCATGCGCTTTTCCTCATATTGAAAATGGCGAACGGTGTATTCCATCCAGCGGTCGGTCAGATCGCCGATCACCTGCTTGGCTTTACCCGCGACCATGGCTGCGTGGAGCGAATTGATGATGTCGATCAACTGCCGGTGCTGCTGGTCGATTTCGGGGTCGTTCACGCTCAGCGCATCGGTCCAGACGACCAGAACGGGTTTGTCGCCCGCGCTTTCTCGGCCGGACCAAGCGGCCGCGTCGGTTGCCGAGTCCCGCCCGGTGTCGTACATCTTGAAAAACTCCATCACCCGCTGAAGCTCGCCGGCCTGCTCGCTCATGGCTTCGCTGGCGGCAGCGGCCTGCTCGGCCAGGGCGACGTTCTGCTGGGTGACCTGATCCATCTGCGAAATCGCCTTGCTGGTCTGCTCGATACCGCCGGCCTGCTCGCGGGCGGTGGCGGCCATCTCGGCGACGATGTCGCTGACCTGCTTGATGGCGGTCACGATGTCTTTGAGGGTGTGGCCGGACTGTTCGACCAGCTTGCCGCCGTCCTCGACTTTGGCCACGCTGTCGCCGATCAGCGCCTTGATCTCCTTGGCGGCATCCGCGCTGCGCTGGGCCAGCTTTCTGACCTCGCCGGCGACCACGGCGAAACCCCGCCCCTGCTCGCCGGCCCGCGCGGCTTCCACCGCCGCGTTCAACGCCAGCAGGTTGGTCTGGAAGGCGATCTCGTCGATCACCCCGATGATGTCGGCGATTTTCTTGCTGCTCTGATGGATCGCGCTCATCGCGGCCATCGTCCGTTCCACCGCCTGCCCGCCCTGTTCGGCCTGGCTGCGGGTGGTGATCGCCAACCGGCTGGCGCGCTCGGCGTTGTCGGCGCTCTGCTTGACCGTGCTGGTCAACTCTTCCATCGAGGAAGCGGTCTCTTCCAGCGCGCTGGCCTGCTCCTCCGTGCGCTGCGACAGATCGACGCTGTCTTTGGCCAGCGCGCCCGCCGCCGCCGTCATTTGCCGGGACGAGTTCATCGCGCTCGCCACGATCTCGCCGAGTTTCGCGGACATTTCCCGCATGGCGCTCAGCAAGCGGGCGATTTCATCGCGGCCGGCCACCGCGATATCGGTTTTCAGATCCCCTTCGGCGATTCGACCCGCCACCGCGACAGCCGCGTTGATCGGTCGAACGATGCTGCGCGTTATCCAATAGCCAATAATCGCCAACACGAGAATCAGCCCCGCGCCCAAGCCGCCGTTTTCCAAAAGCTGTTCCTTGAACAACCGATCGACATCGTCCACGTAGATGCCGGTGCCGACGATCCAGCCCCAAGGCTTGAATTCCTTGACGTAAGAAACCTTGGAAACGGGCTGTTCTGCACCCGGTTTCGGCCACAGATACGGCACCAGTCCACCGCCATCCTTTTTGACGGCTTCCACGAACTCGACGAACAAATGCTTGCCGGTCGGGTCTTTAAAATCCCGCAAATCCTTGCCATCCAGCTCTGGCTTGAACGGATGCATTACCATCCTTGGATGCATGTCGTTGATCCAGAAATAGTCCTTTTCGCCGTAGCGCAAATTTTTGATGGTTTCCAGGGCCGCTTGCTTGGCGGCGTCCTCGCTCAGCTTGCCGCTGGCGACCAAGGCGTGATAGCGAACCAAAACGCTGTGCGCGGATTCGGCCAATTGTTGCGTGGCGACGGCGCGATCCTGGAACAATTGAGTTCTGAGATCGCGCAGATCGTGGATCGCCATGCCCACGATCCCCAGAATAAAAAATCCCAACAGCAACCACAATCGCTTGGCAATGCTGATACGCGCTAAAACAGACCCATTCTCCATGTTCCACCTCTGGCATAATTATTCGGGCTTCTGGATTCTCGCTTATCGCGCTTACCGCTCAGGCCGAAACCCATAAACCCTTTAATAACTTGGTATCCGCCTATGCTGGCATCACGATACCGAGCTATCGACGAACCCCCCCGATGCCGAATTTCAAGCGCCTATTTAAGAAAAATAAAATTATGAAAATATAGAAAAAATCTCAAAAGTTAAAGTTTCTCCCCCGATTCTCTCTCCTCCGGGAGAAAGAAGAATTAAAGCCATGGGACTACCTCACCCAAACCCCTCTCTCATGCATGGGAGAGGGAAATTTCTGTGCAGTCTCCCAATAAAAGCCGCAATAAAA
>RRZT011212498.1_pt1 | contig 18646 bp, 13 predicted proteins | sample 2165551 | NCBI WGS metagenome assembly RRZT01 (sample SAMN10456910, study PRJNA506462) | wastewater metagenome | biome: wastewater; feature: sludge; material: wastewater sludge; isolation source: wastewater sludge with Escherichia coli K12::gfp cells carrying plasmid... | place: USA: Moscow, Idaho...
GGCAATGGTGCTGTTCATAATATTCTGTTCCTTAATCCGTAGTAATAACCCGACGCCTTAGAAATAACCCTGACGTTTCTTCTGCTCCATTGAGCCGGCCTGATCGCTGTCGATCAGACGCCCCTGACGTTCACTGGTGGTGGAAACCAACATCTCTTCGATGATTTCCGGCAGTGTAGAGGCTTCGGAATCAATGGCACCGGTCAGCGGGTAACAACCCAAGGTACGGAAACGCACGGATTCCATGGACGGGGTTTCACCCGGATTAAGCTGCATACGATCATCGTCCACCATGATCTTCACGCCATCACGTTCCACAACCGGACGTTTGGCAGCGAAGTACAACGGTACGATTTCGATGTTTTCCAGATAGATATATTGCCAGATATCCAGTTCGGTCCAGTTAGACAACGGGAACACACGGATGCTCTCGCCTTTATTCACCTGACCGTTATACAGACGCCACAGTTCCGGACGCTGATTTTTCGGATCCCAGGCATGGTTCTTATCGCGGAAGGAATACACACGCTCTTTCGCACGTGATTTCTCTTCATCACGACGGGCACCGCCGAAAGCAGCATCGAAACCATACTGGTTCAGTGCCTGTTTCAGACCTTCGGTTTTCATGATGTCGGTGTGTTTGGCACTGCCATGCACGAACGGATTGATGTCCATCGCCAGGCCATCCGGATTTTTATGTACCAGCAGTTCCAGACCAAATTTTTTCACGGTTTCATCGCGGAATTTGATCATGTCGCGGAACTTCCAGTTGGTATCGACGTGCAGCAGCGGGAACGGCAAGGTGCCCGGATAAAAAGCTTTACGTGCCAGATGCAGCATGACGGATGAATCTTTACCAATGGAGTAGAGCATCACCGGATTCTGAAACTCGGCGGCCACTTCACGGATGATATGGATGCTTTCCGCTTCCAACTGCTTCAAATGGGTTAAGCGCTCGATGTCCAGTTGCATATGATTACTACTCCTTTTTCCGCCCTTGCCTGATCATGCAGACTTTTATCAGGCAAGATTGATCAAATGTTCTTTGCCGGAGGCAGTTTCACCACCAAACCAGCTTAATGTGTCGGCCAGAGCCGCCACTTCGCCAATCACAATCAGTGACGGGCTGTGTGCATCTTTGGCCAGTTCAGGTAACTCCTGCAGCGTACCGCGCAACACGCGTTGTCTGACGGTAGTACCGCGTTCAATCAGGGCGACCGGGGTCTCCGGACGACGGCCATGCGCAATCAGCCGCTCGGTGATAGTTGGGGAACCAATCAGGCCCATGTAAATCACCAGTGTCTGGTTGCTGGCAGCCAGTGCCGCCCAATCCGGCTCTTCACCATCCTGTTTGCAATGCCCGGTGATAAACACCGCACTCTGCGCACAATCACGATGGGTCAGTGGAATACCTGCGTAAGCGGTTGCCCCTGCTGCTGCAGTAATGCCCGGTACTACCGAGAAAGGAATACCTTCTGCCCGCGCGGCCTGCAGTTCTTCTGCACCACGCCCGAACATAAACGGGTCACCGCCTTTCAGACGAACTACGCGTTTACCGGCGCGGGCATGGCTTAATAACAATTCATTGATTTCATGTTGCGGCACACTGTGGTGACCGGCTTTTTTACCGACACTGATACGTTCCGCATCGCGACGCACCAGATTCAATACTTCCGGCGATACCAGCTGATCATACAGCACCACTTCGGCTTGCTGGATCTGTTGCAGCCCTTTCAGTGTCAGCAGACCGGCATCGCCCGGGCCTGCCCCCACCAGCACAATTTCGCCACCGGCGTAATCATCTGCCTGCAACTGATCAGCCATCCACTGTTCCGCAGAATCGTGCTGTTCAGTTTCCAGCAAGGTGGCCAGTTGCGGTGAGGCAAAGGCTTTCTCCCAGAAACGGCGACGGGAGGTAATGTCACCGAGTTTTTGTTTGATCTGGTTACGCCATTCACCGGATAAATTAGCTAACGCGCCCAGATGTTTTGGTAATAACGCTTCCAGACGTTCACGCAGCATGCGCACCAGTACCGGTGCTTTTCCGCCGCTTGATACCGCCACCATGATGGGAGAGCGGTCGATAATCGACGGGAAAATAAAGCTGGAGCGGTCCGGATCATCGACCACGTTTACCCAGATATTGGCCGCATCCGCTGCCGCAGCTACTTCTGCATTCACGTCTTCATCATCGGTCGCAGCAATGACCAGCATCTGGTCATTCAGATACGCCGCAGTAAAACGGGATGGGATATAAGTATGCCCAACCAGTAATTCCGTCAGCTCTTCGTGCAGTGAAGGAGCAACCACTGTCAGATTGGCGCCGGCATCCAGCAACAAACGCGCTTTTCGCAGGGCGATATCACCACCACCAACCAGTAGGACGGCGCGATTATTTAATCTGGCAAACAGCGGAAGATAATCCATGTTGACTCCTTCTATTTCTGGAATATGAATATAGAGATGTAATTGAGAGATGTAAAACGATAAAACAGCACTTTCTATAGCTAAAAAGTAATATGCTTATCTGGTTTTTTGATATAGAAAATAAAGAGATATTTTGAATGATATTTTCACTCATTATTGGGGTTCTGATAAGGCTTTTGTCAGACAAGGCGAACCCACAGTCATACAGCTTTCCTGTTCATATCAATACGTCCTGTCACGCGAATGTTCTATACTTTTGATTGTAAGTGAAAAAATATAATCAGAAAGCGACTTCAGGGAGATTGTGATGGATTTAAGTTTACCGCTACTCGTTATTTTTATTGTGCTGGTATTGGTGTCACTCGGTTCCGTAATCAAAGTTGTGCCTCAGGGCTATAACTGGACAGTGGAACGATTCGGGCGCTATACCACGACGCTTTCACCCGGGCTGAACCTGATTGTGCCTTTTGTTGATCGGATTGGTCGCAAGATCAATATGATGGAACAAGTGATGGACATTCCGCCGCAGGAGATCATTTCCCGCGACAACGCGAATGTGACCATTGATGCCGTGACATTTATTCAGGTGGTCGAAGCGCATAAAGCGGCTTATGAAGTGAATGATCTGATGTCCGCAATCAAGAATCTGACGATGACCAACATCCGTACCGTATTAGGTGCCATGGAGCTGGATCATATGTTGTCACAACGTGACACTATCAATGAAAAACTGCTGGTCACCGTCGATGCCGCCACCAGCCCGTGGGGTGTGAAGGTGACCCGTATCGAAATTAAAGACGTGCGGCCACCGCAGGATCTGATTGAGGCGATGAATGCTCAGATGAAGGCTGAGCGACAGAAACGCGCGGAAATTCTGGAAGCGGAAGGGATCCGGCAATCTAAAATTCTGAAAGCCGAAGGGGAAAAACAGTCGCAGATCCTGAAAGCCGAAGGGGAACGTCAGGCTGCCTTCCTCGCCTCGGAAGCCCGTGAACGTCAGGCAGAAGCGGAAGCCAAAGCAACCCAACTGGTTTCTGATGCAATTGCCAACGGCAACACTCAAGCCATCAATTATTTTATCGCACAAAAATACACCGAGGCGCTGGCCAAAATTGGTGATGGCCAGAATAGCAAACTGGTGCTGATGCCACTGGAGGCCTCACAGCTGATTGGTTCGATCGGCGGGATCAGTCAACTGCTTAATGAGATCTCTCCGAAGAAGGGGTAATTATGCATAGCTGGGCATGGTTGTCATTGTCTGACTGGAGTTACTGGCACTGGCTGATTTTGGGCGCGGTATTATTACTGCTGGAACTGTTCGGTACGGCCGGTCTGTTACTCTGGACCGGCATATCCGCCCTGCTGACCGCGTTAATGGTTTTTGTTTTCGAACCGGGACTGTTTGCTCAGTGGAGTCTGTTTGCGGTTTTCAGCATCATCACGACCTGGTTCTGGTTTCGGCTTAACAAACAAGATAAACCCGTGGCAGAGGTTAAGGTGTTGAATCAACGCACACAGCGTTGTGTCGGTGCACACACGACATTACTGGAAGATGTTAAATTGGGAAGAAGCCGCGTCAGAATTGAAGATACGGTGTGGGTCGCGCAAACAAATGAAGCCTTAAAAGCGGGTGATGAAGTTAAAGTCGTTGCGGCAGAAGGCACCAGCCTGCTGGTCAAATCGATCCACAAATCATCTGGAACAGACTGAACAATAATAACGCCCACTGACATTGACACACGCCCGCAAAACGCGGGCGTGTTTCGTATTAACTTTCGCTCACACCCAGCAGTTCATCCGATTCCGTATATTTACATTTGATCTGATAACCGATGCCCAATAAAACCAGCCAGACAGGGATCAACCAAACGGAGATCGCCATACCCGGTGTCATGCTCATCACCACCAGAATCCCCAGTAAAAAGAGCAGGCAAATACCATTGGTTAACGGATAACCTAAACTTTTGAATTTGGTGGTTTGCTGCAGTTGATGTTTTGTACTGCGGAATTTCAAATGCGTAATACAAATCATGATCCAGTTGATCACCAGTGCCGAAACCACCAGCGACATCAGCAATCCAAATGCTTGCCCTGGCATAACGAAGTTAAGCAGTACGCATAATCCGGTCGCAAAAGCCGACACCACTAAGGCATTCAGCGGAAGACCGCGTTTATTTACTGCACCAAATACTTGCGGGGCATTACCCTGTTGCGCCAGCCCTAACAACATGCGGCTATTACAATAGACACAGCTGTTGTAAACAGAGAGCGCGGCCGACAGAACGACCAGATTCAGAATGTTCGCCACTAAATTGCTGTCTAATGCGTGGAAAATCATCACGAACGGGCTGCCACCTTCGACCACTTTTTCCCAGGGATAAAGTGATAACAGCACAGCTAAAGCGCCCACATAAAAAATCAGAATACGGATGAGTACCTGATTGGTTGCCCGCGGAATACTTTTTTCTGGCTCGTCCGCTTCTGCCGCGGTAATACCAACCAGCTCAAGGCCACCAAACGAAAACATGATCACGGCCATCGCCATCATTAAACCGGTGACACCATGTGGAAAGAAGCCGCCATGCTGCCATAGATTAGTGACCGAGGCATCCGGCCCGCCGGTACCGCTGAATAACAGATAGCCGCCAAACAGGATCATTCCGATGATGGCGGCCACTTTTATAATCGAAAACCAGAATTCCAGCTCGCCGTACATTTTTACCGTGGTCAGGTTTAGCGCATTAATAATGACAAAAAAGACCGCAGCCGATAGCCAGGTTGGGATCTCCGGAAACCAGTACTGCACATAGATGCCCACAGCACTCAGTTCTGCCATGCTGACTAATACATACAGTACCCAGTAGTTCCAGCCGGACATAAAGCCCGCAAACGGGCTCCAGTATTTATTGGCAAAATGACTGAAGGAGCCTGCTACCGGCTCTTCGACCACCATTTCACCCAATTGGCGCATGATAAGAAATGCAATCAGTCCGGCAATGCCATACCCGAGTAATACGGCAGGCCCGGCCATCTGAATGGTTTGCGCGATACCAAGAAATAATCCGGTGCCGACCGCACCACCTAAGGCAATTAACTGAATATGACGGTTTTTGAGACCCCGTTTTAATTGTCCTTGCTGCAGGGATGAATCCATCTTCAATCTCCAAAGAGTAAAATCCATCTGTATAAAGCAGCAAACAGACCAGCTTTATCGCTTCTTGATTAAGTATTTGATTTTAATGGATATAATCTTAAATTAACTCACTTCTGAAAACGATTGACCTCGGCATCGCGCTCAAATCGTGCATAAAGATCAACTTTAGCGCACTAAGTGTGCAATAAAGATCCACAAAGAGGGTGATGTGTGAGAGGTAGTAGCCGCATCAACGGTTTTCGATTAGGCCGGACGAAATAAAACTGATAGGCTAAATATCAGTGGATATGGCTGAGCGTGGATCGTATGTATCAGATTGATGATTATGACTTAAAAATATTAACCCTGTTGCAATCCAACGGGCGGCTGACAAACGCTGAACTCAGTGAATTAACCGGTCTCTCTTCATCACAATGCTCACGCCGTCGTATCGCACTGGAGCAGGCACAGCTGATTCTGGGTTATCACGCCCGCCTGGCGCCGGATGCGGTGGGTCAGGAAATGATTGGTTTAATTGAAGTTAAATTAATTAACCATACGCCTGACTGTGTCAGTACGTTCCACAAGATGCTGGAAAATGTTGATGCCATTATTGATGCGTTCAAGACAACCGGTGATGCCGACTACCTGCTGAAAGTAGCCGTGGCTAATCTGCCTAGTTTAAGTGATCTGATCAGCCAGATCCTGGCACAAAACAGCAGCGTTGCTCATCTGAAGACATCCGTTGTCCTCAATCGGTTAAAGGAAAATGGCATCATGATTCCTGCCCTGCCGGTGGCAGAAGGGAAAAACTAAGAAACCTCTTAAAACGGTGTGGATATTGCACGATTCATGCATTGATTTGACATTTCATGCATGTATCATGCGTTTCATTTTGTTTTCCCGGTTTGCGACGATGGAAAACAACACCCGTTAAAGCTGAGGGAGTAAGAGTATATGAGTAGCCAACAGATGACCGCGACGCCGTTAACGCACCGGATCTATGAGGATTTTTTTGCGATTGTCATTGGCACATTAATGGTTTCATTTGGTGTGATCTTACTGAAACAAGCCGGCGCCTTAACGGGAAGTATTGCCGGACTCGCGTTTCTTTTACACTATCTGACGCATACCGCATTCGGCGTATTCTTCTTTCTACTCAATTTACCGTTTTATTATTTGGCCGTTCGCCGCATGGGATGGCAGTTCACGCTCAAAACCTTCTCTGCGGTTGTCTGCGTATCCATTTTTTCGGAATGGCATCCCTTATTTATTCATATCAATCAGCTTAACCCTTTCTATGCCGCCATTTTCGGCAACATTCTGATGGGCGTCGGCTTTATTGTCTTATTCCGCCACAAAATGAGTCTGGGTGGCATTAATGTGCTGGCGCTTTACTTACAGGACCGGGGCATTATCAAAGCAGGCAAACTGCAGATGATGATTGATACTCTCGTTTTGTTTGCATCCTTCTTTATTGTCGATCTACAGATGCTGATTGCTTCGCTGATCGGTGCGTTTATTATGAATATGATTATTACGATTAATCACCGGCCGGAACGTTATCTGGGGTAAACAAGAAACCGTTCACGCGCCGTCAGTGACATAAACTGGCTTAGAGCAAAAAGGGAGCCAGCGCTCCCTTTGTATCAATTTATAACGACTAGTTTTTTTCCGCTTTCCCGGCTTCTGCCGGTTGATCCTGAAACAGCTCGGGCTTCAGCACAAAGTCCTCACCCATCCGGATTTCATCACGTAACGTTGGCAGCATCAGATCCAGTGAATCTTTTTCTGCCTGAGTCAGCGGACCATACGGCAATACCTTGTACCAGCCCTCTTTACCCAGACGCATCGGCTGTGAGAAGAACCGGCTGTGCTGACTGCCACCTTCCACATAGGCGCACTCGATCACGTTCTCTTCTTCCATCAGCCCACGCACTACCGCGTTAATGAAGCGGTATCCCGCAGCCGCCATCGCCAGCGTGGCAGAACCATTCCCCGCTTTCGCATCTACCACCTCGGTACCGGCATCCTGAATGTGGCGGACCAGGGCAGCCGCTTCTTCGTCAGTAAATTCAAAGCCACCCACCTGCGACATCACCGGCAGAATGGTTTTGCCACTGTGACCACCAATCACATTGACCCGGATTGTACCTGCAGCCCGGCCTAAAAAATTCGCAACGAACGTTTCTGCCCGGATCACATCCAGCATGGTGACACCAAACAGTTTCTGCGGGTTATACACCCCGGCTTTTTTCAGCACTTCCGCCGCTATCGGCACCATGCTGTTCACCGGATTGGTGATAATGCAGAAACAGGCATTCGGACAGATAGCCGCTCCGGCAGAAATCAGATCCCGGGTCACTCCGGCATTAAACTTGAACAGATCAGCCCGGTGCATGCCCGGCTTACGCGCAATTCCGGCACAAATCACCACCACATTACTGGCTTCCAGTGCTTTGGGAAGATCGTCACCGGTAAACCCTTTCACGGCAACATCAGTAGGAATATGACTCAAATCAACTGCGATACCCGGAGCCACCGGCGCCACGTCATACAACGCCAGTTTAAATCCTGCAGGCAATTTCATTTTCAATAATAAAGACAAGGCTTGGCCTATACCACCAGCAGCACCGAGAACAGTTATTTTCATAGCAAGCTCCAAATTTTATTGTTGTGATGGTAGTTATCAGCTAATCCTTATCTGAAAATAGTAGAAAGTTATGCCTCCACCAAGCGCACTCTTATGAAGTGTGAGCTGCGTTTCACTCTTTATTATTTCGGACTGAATCGTTTAACTCGCTTCTTATGCCATTTTTACATATCAGCGAATGCAAACTGCGGCACAGATCCTTTATTTGAATATCAATTTTTATGCAGCAATCGTTGAAATATATGCAGCCAGACTGCAAAATTGTTTTTATCAACGATTCATCTCGGATTTTACATGAAACCCGGCGAAAAACAGGAACAACTAGTTAAGGCTTTCAAGGCCTTGTTGCGGGAAGAGCGGTTCGGCTCACAAGCTGAAATAGTGACTGCACTGAACGAAATCGGTTTTGAGAATATCAACCAGTCCAAGGTCTCCCGCATGCTGAGCCGGTTTGGCGCAGTGCGTACCCGTAACGCCAAAATGGAGATGGTCTACTGTCTGCCCGTCGAACTGGGGATCCCGACCATCAACAGCCCGCTGAAGAATCTGGTGCTGGATGTGGATCACAATGGCGTGATCCTGGTGATCCATACTACGCCGGGCGCAGCACAACTGATTGCCCGGATGCTGGATTCATTAGGTAAAGCAGAAGGAATTCTCGGCACCATCGCCGGGGATGACACGATCTTCATCACCCCGACCGCAGAATCAGATATTGATGAGTTGTACGACTCTGTACTGGAACTGTTCGAACATACGGGTTAGAAGCCTGTGCCCTTCCCCGTTCTGAATGAAAGAAGGGGGAAGGAACCTTTTATCAACCGTGAATACCTGAATCACGATTCCGTCTCCTTGCCGGCATAAGGCAGGGTCACGATAAAGCTGGCACCCCGATCCGGGTTATTCCGGCATTCAATCGAACTGTCTTCCAGTTTTGCCAGACTTTGTTTGACCAGATAGAGACCCAGCCCCCGCTGTGTTCCCTTGGTGGAAAAACCGTGCTCGAAAATATGGGGGATCACTTCCGGTGGAATGCCCTTCCCATTATCTTTGACAACACAAAACAGGGAACCCTCTTCGTAATCCAGTGCCACCGTAATGGTCGGATCCGGGACGCCTTCCAGAGCATCAATGGCATTTTCCAGCAGATTGCCGAGAATCGTCACCAGAGCATGAGGCTGATCCAGCTGGCTGGATTCTGGCAGGAAACTATCCTCAGTGACGATCACCGTGATTCCCGCTTCACGCGCCCGGTTGATTTTACCCAGCAGAAATCCGGCAATGACCGGGTCTTTAATTTGACGGATCAATGCACCGACATCACTGTGATATTGCCCTGCAATCCCCATGATGTAATGTTCCAGCTGCTCAAAAGCCCGGATATTCACCATGCCCAGAATGACTTGCAACTTGTTCATAAACTCGTGCGCCTGCATACGCAGCGCTTCCGCATAATTCGACATGCCGCTGAGCCGTTGCACCAGCTGACTGACCTCTGTTTTGTCACGGAACGACATGACCGCCCCGACGATCGTTCCGTTCACCCGCACCGGTACACTACTGCTCAGCAAAACCAGTCCGTTAAACTTCAGTTCTTCATCATACTGAGCAACGCCCGTCTGCAGTACTTCTTGTAAATGCAGACGTTTCGGCCAGTTTTTACTACCCTGCTCCTGCAGCAGTTCATCGGATGAGCCGCTCAGCCGTAACAGACGTTTTGCCTCATCATTGATCAGCGTAATTTCAGACTGCGCATTGACGGCAATCACACCCTCACGAATCGATTGCAACATCGCACTGCGTTGCTCCAGTAAACTGGCGATTTCGGAGGGTTCCAGGCCAAACATGATCGCTTTGATTTTACGGGCCAGATAAAACGCACCTACCGCGCCGACCAATCCGCCAAATAACAACGCCAGATAAGCAAACAGGAGGTTGGCCGAGATAATCGCCTCTACTTTAGCGGTCGAGATCCCTACCGCGATGGCACCAACCTGTCGGCCATTATGATAGAGCGGGCTAATCACACGCACTGAATTACCCAGTGTGCCTTTCGCTTCTGAAATGTATTCCTCTCCGTGCAGAGCTTTTATCTGATCCCCCCCCTGAAAACGCAGACCTATCATTTTGGGATCAGGATGTGTATGACGGATCGCATCCATGTCCATCACCACAATAAACAGCAGTTCATTCCGCTTGCGTACCGATTCGATATAGCCCTGCAAGGCTTGCTGCTGTTCCGGAATAGTGAGCGCCGCACCGACAAAAGGTGTTTCGGTCAGTGTACGGACCACGCCCCGGGCCTTTTCTTCCAGACTGTTTTTACTGAGCGCCGTCGATTGCGTGACAAATATGGCATGCACCACCAGTAAAACCAGTGCAATCACGGTACAAACCAGCAAAGTAATTCGGGTACGAAGTTTCAGAGGAGAAGACAGTCCGAGCACCAACGCTACTCCTTTCAGAGAGACAAACCGGATGGTTCGCTAAAATAGTGAACATGAAGATACGGAAAATAATGAGAAACCGTGAACAACTCCAGCTGAATTTTACGAATATTCAGCAAGACGATACGGAGAAGCAACTTCGGCGAGGCTTAGTTAAAAAAATCCAGTGACTTGTGGTCACTGGATTTCCGTCTGATTTACAGGTCAATCCGACTGATTACTTCATCGTACAGTTGGCACACTGTTTGTTCAGGATCTGCTGGTAGAAATCATTGCCTTTATCATCGACCAGAATAAACGCCGGGAAGTTTTCCACTTCAATCTTCCAGATCGCTTCCATACCCAGTTCCGGATATTCCACACATTCCAGGCTCTTGATACTCTCCTGCGCCAGAACGGCAGCCGGGCCACCAATGCTGCCCAGATAGAAGCCACCGTGTTTATGGCACGCATCTGTAACCTGCTGGCTACGGTTGCCTTTCGCCAGCATGATCATGCTGCCGCCATGTGACTGCAGCAGATCAACGTAAGAATCCATACGACCTGCCGTAGTCGGGCCTAAAGAACCAGAGGCGTAACCAGCCGGAGTTTTGGCCGGGCCAGCGTAATAGATTGGATGATCTTTCACGTATTGCGGCAGACCTTCGCCTTTATCCAGACGCTCTTTCAGTTTCGCGTGGGCAATGTCACGACCTACGATGATAGTACCGGACAGCGACAGACGGGTAGCCACCGGATATTGAGAAAGCTGAGCCAGGATCTCTTGCATCGGACGGTTCAGATCAACCTGAACGGCATCACCTTCCCCTTGCTGACGCAGTTCTTCAGGGATGTACTGCGCCGGATTGCTTTCCAGTTTCTCAATCCAGATACCATCGCGGTTGATTTTCGCTTTGATATTACGGTCAGCAGAGCAGGAAACACCCATACCAAGCGGACAGGATGCACCGTGACGCGGCAGACGGATCACGCGGATGTCATGCGCGAAATATTTACCACCAAACTGAGCACCCAGACCCAGATTCTGCGCTTCTTTCAGCAGTTCCTGTTCCAGCTGAACATCACGGAATGCCTGACCATGCTCGTTACCTTCGGTTGGCAGCGCATCATAGTAATGCGTAGAAGCCAGTTTCACGGTTTTCAGTGTGCTTTCCGCAGAGGTGCCACCGATTACAAATGCAATGTGGTATGGCGGGCAGGCTGCAGTTCCCAGCGAACGCATTTTATCGACCAGGAATTTTTTCAGTGTATCCGGAGTCAGCAGTGCTTTGGTTTCCTGATACAGGTAGGTTTTGTTGGCTGAACCACCACCTTTGGCGACACACAGAAATTTGTATTCATCGCCATTGACGCTGTAAAGGTCGATTTGAGCCGGCAGGTTTGTCCCTGTATTCACTTCTTTGTACATATCCAGCGCGGCATTCTGGGAGTAACGCAGATTGTCTTCTGTATAGGTATTGTAAACACCCCGGGTCAGGGCCGCTTCATCATCACCACCGGTCCAGACACGCTGGCCTTTTTTCCCCATGATGAGGGCAGTACCGGTATCCTGACAGGTAGGCAGAACGCCTTTGGCTGAGATTTCTGAGTTACGCAGGAATTGCAGCGCAACATATTTATCGTTTTCGCTGGCTTCCGGATCATGAAGAATGGCGGCAACCTGCTTCTGGTGGGACGTCCGCAGCATAAAGGATGCATCATGAAAAGCCTGCTGAGCCAGTAAAGTCAGACCTTCAGGTGCGACTTTCAGGATCTCCTGACCTTCGAATTCGCTCACGGAGACATGATCTTTCGTCAGCAGATAGTATTCGGTTTCATCTTTAGCGAGCGGGAACGGATCCTGGTAATAAAAAGGTTTATTTGGCATTTCTCTATTCTCTCATCATTATTTATCGCCGCTTTAGCAAGAATACATCTACATGCGTGGCAGCACAGATTCACATATAGAAACAGCCGCCCCGGAGGGTCGGCCGTTCACTGATCAGAACATCATGACCATCCATGGGTAACCGATGACTAACAAGGCTACCAGGAAGATGGCACCAAAAATGGTTCCCAGTCGCCAGTAATCGGCGGTTGGCAGGTAACCACTACCATAGTAAATCGGGCTCGGACCAGTGCCGTATGGGGTGATAATGCCCATCACACCCAGCGATGTCACCATCAGCATACAGAAGACTTCCATATTCATTCCCGGAATCGTCGATGCAATGGTCAGCATCGCAGGAAGCAGCGCCGTGGTGTGCGCTGTGGCGCTGGCAAATAAATAATGTAGCAGGTAGAACGCCACCAACAACATAACTGTCGCGGTGCCGGCGGAGATACCGCTCATCAGCATACCGCCTTCTTTACCCAACCAGGCAATGAAACCGGTCGATGATAATCCGCCCGCCAGTGCAACCAGTGTCGCGAACCAGAAAAAAGTATTCCATGCGGCCTTGTTGTTGGTAATGTCGTTCCACTCCAGAACACCCGTCCACAGCATCAGACCGATGATCAGCAGTGCAGCCATCGCAGGTTCAATCACGCTGGCAGCGAAGATCCACATGATCAGCGCAGCACAAACGAAGACCAGCAGCAGAATTTCATTACGGGACAGACGACCCAGTTTAACCAGCTCGGCACTTGCCCAGCGAGGTACTTCATCGTTGAATTTCACTTCTGGCGGATAGAACCAGTACGCCAGCAGCGGCATGGTCAGAAGAAACAGAATGCCCAGCGGGAGGAAGGCAACAAACCAGTTTCCCCAGCTGATGCTGATACCCACGGTACTTTTTACCAGTGCCAGTGCCAGCAGGTTCGGTGCCAGCGCAGACAGGAACATCGAACTGGTGATACAGGTCGCGGTGATCGCCACCCACATCAGGTAAGAGCCGATTTTACGTGCACTAGGATCGTTCGGTTTAGAGCCGTACAGCGGTGGCAGGTTGGCAATAATCGGGTAGATAGTTCCCCCACTGCGCGCGGTATTCGATGGTGTAAACGGTGCCAGCAGCAGATCCGCAAACATGATCGCATAACCCAGTGTCAGGCTGCGACGTCCCAGATACTTCACCAGAATCAATGCCAGACGGCGTCCGAGGCGGGTTTTATCGTAGCCCGCGGCAAACATGAACGCACCAAAGATCAGCCATACCGTGGAATTACCAAATCCACTGACGGCCCATTTGAATGATTCAGCAGCCAGTTTAAATTTGGGAACAGCCATATCTTCAGGACTGAACAGCACCCACTGACTGGTCAGTGCGATCGCGACCACCCCGGTCAGGCCAATGACCGCGCCTGGTAACGGTTCAAAGATCAGACCGACGATAACCCCAACGAAAATGGCAAAGTAATACCATGCGTAGGGTTGTAATCCTTCGGGGACTGGCATCAACAGCAATAGAGCCGTCACCACGAACGGAGCCAACATAAAGAAGAGGCGGTTTAACTTACCATCTGATGCTTTATCGACCACCTGAGTGTCGATTGGTATACTCATTTCTTTCATAGTGTTTATCTACAGTAGTTGAGAATCTGGTTTCATCGACATATGCAATGCATGGTCTTACTGCTTAAAAGACGCACACATAACCTGCTCCCGGAAATATTCCAAATCAGGGAATATGCCGGATCATTATTAAAATAAGCCCGCTTTGATTAATTTAATTTATTTACTTAGTTTAGTTTCAAAAGTGATGACAAATTAATTTTTATTACTACTGATTTTGGCATTGAACAAGTAAAATCATTTAGCGCGTATATTATGCAGTATAATCACTTTTTAAAAAAACAGCAGGTGATCTTGATCAAAGTTTAATAAAAACGTTCAATTCACTCATACCACCAAATAACAGAAAAACGTTTATCCAATTTTATTGCCAGAAATGTAATTTACGGTTCAGTCGATAACCAACCGCCTTACCACAGATTGAACTTAAATAATCCCTCTGTATATCGAGTCATACAACCCCACCACAATACACTTATAAGATATTGATTTTATTACTTATTTAATTTTATTGTTATATTTATGTTATTTATTTGAAAACACTTCATTAATAAAATTATGAATAATTGTGATTAATGTGAAATATTTACTCTTAGTAAAAAAGAAGTGACAAACACATATTAACGAGAACAAACAATAGTTATTTAACTAATGTAAGCAAACTTATCACTAAAAATAAAATACTATGTTTGTGTGAGTTGATTAAATTTAACCAATACTAATCAAATCTCGCTAAATCACGTGAGTTAAACCTAGTTAAAAAATAGTTTTTATTGCAATAAGAATTAACCTAATACCAATCCAGAAATAATAAAAATATCCAACGGGAACCTATTTCTTAAATCTCTGAGTTTTTTAGTTTGGAGCTTATATTTATGTACTCTAAAAATGACATTCTGAGTCCATTTACTTTACCGAATGGCACACAACTGAAAAACCGTCTTCTGATGGCACCAATGACCACTTGTACCGGCTATTTCGATGGTAGTGTCACCAGTGAACTGGTTGAATACTACCGTGAACGCGCTGGCAGCATTGGTACGGTGATCGTTGAATGTGGTTTTGTTGATGACAGAGGCTTGGCTTTTCCTGGCGCGATCGGTATCGATCACGACAACAAAATTGAAGGTCTGGCAAAAATTGCTGAAGCCATTCAGGCCAGAGGCTCGAAAGCTGTTCTGCAGATCTATCACGGCGGCCGGATGGTCGAACCTGAACTGATTGGTGGCCGTACCCCGGTTGGCCCAAGTGCAATTGCAGCACCACGTGAAGGCGCGGCGACTCCCGAAGCACTGACTGCGGAAGAAGTCGAAGCGATGGTCACCAAGTTTGGTGAAGCGACCCGCCGCGCGATTAAAGCCGGATTTGATGGCGTCGAGATCCACGGTGCCAATACTTACCTGATCCAGCAGTTCTTCTCCCCCAATTCAAACCAGCGTGACGATCAATGGGGTGGCAGCCGTGAAAACCGCGCCCGCTTCCCGCTGGCAGTGCTGGAAATCACCCGGAAAATGGTTCGCCAGTATGCCGATCCATCCTTCATCATCGGCTACCGTTTCTCTCCGGAAGAGCTGGAAGTGCCGGGTATCCGTTTTGATGACACCCTGTATCTGCTGGAAAGACTGGCTGAACAGGGGCTGCATTACCTGCACTTCTCAATGGGATATACACTGCGTCCATCCATTGTTGACAAGCACGATCCAACACCGCTGATCCGGAAATATACTGCGCTGCGCTCTGAAAAACTGGCGCAAATCCCGATGATCGGGGTGGGTGGTATCGTCAACAAATCCGATGCTGAACTCGCCATCGAGCATGGCTACGATCTGGTTGCCGTCGGTAAAGCCTGCATAGCCTATCCGGACTGGACCGATCGCATTGCCCGTGGTGAAACAGTGGAGCTGTTCATCGACAGCACGCAACGCGAGGCATTAACCATTCCTGAACCGTTATGGCGCTTCTCGCTGGTCGACGCGATGATCCGCGATCTGAGCAGCATGCCAACCGGCAAATTCAAGAGTGGCATGTTCCGGGAAACAGTTCAGGACGAAAACAATGAACTGGGAATCAATGTCAGTCTGGAAACTGACCGGATTACAGATATCGTACTGGAATCGCAGGAAGGTCTGGATGTTACTTTTGTTTCCAGTTTCGAAGAAATCCGTACCCGTATTCTGGATGCCAACACCCCTCACGTTGATGCTGTTTCTGGTGCAACCACGCAGAGTGAAGCGGTGAAAAAAGCCGTAACCAAAGCGATGGCGAAATCCTGCAAAGCGCTGGTGCTGGAAGAAGGTGGCAGTCTGGAGCCGCCTCGTTACGACGTTGTGGTGATCGGTAGTGGTGGTGCTGGTCTGGCAGCAGCCATTCAGGCCAGCGACCGTGACACCAAAGTTCTGATTGTCGAAAAGATGTCCAGCATTGGCGGGAATACCATCAAAGCGTCTGTCGGCATGAATGCCGCAGGTACCCGTTTCCAGAAAATGAAAGGTATCGATGACTGCAAAGAGAAGTTCTATCAGGAAAGTCTGAAAGGCGGTCAGGGGCTGAATAACCCGGAATTGCTGCGCAGCTTTGTCGACAATGCGCCTGAAGCGGTTGAATGGCTGGCGGATCGTGGCATTGTCCTGAATGACATCACGATTACCGGCGGGATGAGCATTGACCGTACTCATCGTCCGGCTGACCGTTCTGCAGTAGGTGGCTTCCTGATCAGTGGTCTGGTGCGGAACATCAGCCAGCGCGACATCGACGTCATGCTGGACACCGATGTCATCGATATCCTGATGGAAAACGGTGCCGTCAGCGGTCTGCGCGTGAAAAATGAAGAAAATGAAATTCTGACCATTTATGCGAAGAGCATCGTGGTCGCAACCGGTGGCTTCAGTGCCAATCAGGAAATGGTAGTCAAATATCGCCCTGAACTGAAAGACTTTGTCACCACCAACCACAAAGGCGCAACCGGATCAGGGATCGCGTTACTGGAAAACATCGGTGCCGGTACTGTGGACATGGGTGAAATCCAGATCCACCCGACTGTGGAACAGACCACTTCCTACCTGATTTCTGAAGCAATCCGTGGTGGTGGTGCGATTCTGGTCAGCCAGAAAGGCGAACGTTTCTTCAATGAAATGGAAACCCGCGACAAGGTTTCTGCAGCGATCATCGGTCTGCCGGAACACTATGCCTACATCGTTTTCGATGAGCAGGTTCGTCTGAACAACAAAGCGGCAGACGAATACATTGGCCGTGGTTTTGTAGTCAGTGCTGACAGCCCTCGTCAACTGGCGGACAAACTGAATATGGACATGCATGCCTTCCTGGCAACACTGGAACGCTACAATGTCTTTGTTGAGAAACAGAATGATGAAGACTTTGGTCGTAAGACTGCATTACGTCATCCGATCCACGAAGGTCCGTTCTACGCGATTCAGATCGCCCCGGGTGTGCATCACACCATGGGCGGGGTCACCGTCAACACCAACACCGAAGTGCTGGATGTGAACAATCAGGTGATTCCGGGCGTATTCGCTGCCGGTGAAGTGGTTGGTGGTATCCATGGCGGGAACCGTATCGGTGGTAATGCGGTTGCTGATATCATTATCTTCGGTACGATGGCCGGACGAAACGCCGCTAACCTGGCGCGTTGTTCATAGCCACGTGTTTGCCAGTGCGCTCCGGGTGGGTGCACTGGCTTTCAACCACTATTCAACCGGGGTGATCCCTATGTCATCCGTAGAACGGGTCTATTCTTACTCCGCTGTCCTGATGGGCTCCCCCATCCTCCTGAAACTCTTCGAAGATAATCAACAAGCCGCCCGGGCCGTCTTTCACCTGATCAAGCAACAGGAAGATATGCTGACGGTGAATCGTGCACACTCGCAACTGATGACCATCAACCATGCCGCCGGTTTGCACCCGGTGGTAGTCAGTCATCCGGTGTTTGAGCTGATCAGCAAAGCGAAAACCGTCAGTCTGATGCAAGACAGCTGTTTTAATTTCACCATTGGCCCACTGGTCAAGCGCTGGAAAATCGGTTTTCACGGCGACACCGTGCCGTCTCCGGCAGAAATCCAGTCTCTGTTGCCGCTGACCCGTCCGGATCAGGTCATGCTCGACCCCCAGGCCTGTTCCGTTTATCTGACACAGGCAGGCATGGAAATCGATCTGGGTGCGATTGCCAAAGGCTATATTGCCGATCGGGTACGGGATCTGCTGCAGCAGATGGGTATTCATCAGGCACTGATTAATCTGGGCGGTAACGTCCTGACACTCGGAACCCCTCGCTATGGAGATCAGAGTGCATGGGGAGTCGGGTTAAAAAAACCGTTTGCCGCCCCGGATGCGCTAATTGGCATCATCGAAGTGGCTGGCAAGTCGGTGGTCACATCCGGCATTTATGAGCGTTATTTTGAGAAAGAGGGAAAGATCTACCACCATATTCTGGATCCGGAGACCGGCTATCCGCTGGATAACGAACTGCTCAGTGTCAC
>RRZT010212025.1_pt1 | contig 18636 bp, 16 predicted proteins | sample 2165551 | NCBI WGS metagenome assembly RRZT01 (sample SAMN10456910, study PRJNA506462) | wastewater metagenome | biome: wastewater; feature: sludge; material: wastewater sludge; isolation source: wastewater sludge with Escherichia coli K12::gfp cells carrying plasmid... | place: USA: Moscow, Idaho...
TATCAACAGACAACTGGTAGCAACAACAAAAACAATTGGACAATACAAGACAGATGTCATGAAAGAGAGAATCTTATCGATCAACCCAGACGCGGTGGTAAATTGTCATACGGTCTTTTTTCTTCCTGAGACAGCAGATCAGTTTGATTTTCAACAGTACGATTATATTATTGATGCAGTAGATACTGTAACAGCAAAAATCGAACTTGTGATGCAGGCTGAAAAAGCAGGATGTCCTATGATCAGCAGCATGGGTGCGGGCAATAAATTAGATCCTGAGTTGTTTGAGATTGCAGATATTTATAAAACATCAGTATGTCCGCTTGCAAAAGTGATGCGAAAAGAGTTAAGAGCAAGAGGAATCAAAAATCTGAAAGTCGTATATTCCAAAGAAATCCCAATTGTACCATTTGAATCAGATGAAGACTCGGGGAAAAGACAGACACCGGGAAGTACTTCTTTTGTGCCTTCTGTTGCAGGTCTGATCATGGCAGGAGCGGTAATCAGAGATTTGGTCGAAGGATATTAAGAGTGGAAGAAGAATTGTTCACTCCCCTTAATTTGTACGCGTGTCAAAGCACACAGATGGGAGCTAAGTATGAAATGGAAATATACAGTTTTGATATGTTTAGTAGCAGCTGTTTTATCTGGGATCACAGGCTGTTCAAATACTACTGCGACCAATATTAACGCAGGAATGGATGCAATTGACATCATGGATTACGAAACTGCACTTGCAAGCTTTGAAAAAGCAATTGTAACGGGTGAAGACCGAGAAGAGGCTTATCGTGGTCAGGGACTAGCATTAATGGGACTCACACAGTATGAAGAAGCACAGAAAGCGCTGTTAGAAGCCTTGAACGCTCACATTGGAGGACCGGATGAACTGGCATTTGACATCAATTATTATCTGGCGGCATCCTACTATAAGACAGGAGATCTGAATCAGGCAACAGATGTCTATACAGCTATTCTTGCATTGCAGCCGAAGGAAATACAGGCATATTATCTTAGAGGCTGTGCAGAACTGGAAAGCGATCAATATGAAAAAGCTGTTTCTGATTTTGAATCAGCAATGCAGTTGGCGCCACAGGATTATGACCTGTTTATCGACATTTTTTTAAATCTTGATAAAAATGGATATACGGACGCTGGAACAGCATATCTGCAGAAACTGTTGGATGAAAATAATGAAAAGATGAATCTGTATGATCAGGGAAGGATCTGTTATTATCTGAAGGATTATGAGAATGCAAGAAATCATCTTGAAGAAGCACGTCTGGATTCAAATGATGCAGATATTATCATAATGCTTGGTAAAACATACGAAGCGCTTGGTGACAATAATTACGCGGCTACTATTTATGCCGGATATTTAAAAGAGGTCGAACATGCTGACATCTGGAACAGACTTGGATTATGTCGAATGGAACTGGGTGACTATCAGGCAGCACTTGAAGCCTTTCAGTCTGGAATGAAACTGAATGATTCCCAGATGATGCAAACGTTGTATTATAATGAAATTGTTTCATACGAATATCTGCAGCAGTATAACCAGGCAATTGTAAGTATGGAAGCATATCTGGAGAAATATCCGGATGATGCCAAGGCACTGAGAGAGTATGAATTTCTAAAAACCAGATAAATATCGAACCACTATATATAATGCGTGAAGTATTTAACACACACTATATATGGTGGTTTTTTTATTGACTTGAAAATAGACGGGTGCTATAATGATTTTACGTGGATCCGAATAGTTGGGGTGGCGAATCTGGGGGAAACTGGGAGGAAGTTTTATCATGTTTATAGTGATTAAAAGAGATGGGAAGGATGCGGATTTTAATCTGACCAAGATTAATGATGCAATTATGAAGGCTTTCAACGCAACAGAAGTACAGTATAACAATGATATTATTGATTTATTGGCGCTGCGTGTTACAGCTGATTTTCAGAAGAAAATGAATGAGGGCCGTATTCATGTGGAATCCATTCAGGACAGTGTTGAACGAGTGCTTGAGCAGGCAGGGTACACAGATGCTGCAAAAGCTTATATTTTATACAGAAAACAGAGAGAAAAGCTCCGTACCATGAAATCTACGATCCTTGATTATAAGGACGTTGTCAACAGCTATGTAAAAGTTGAAGACTGGCGCGTCAAGGAAAATTCTACAGTGACCTATTCAGTCGGAGGGCTTATTTTAAGTAATTCAGGTGCGGTAACTGCGAACTACTGGTTATCAGAAATCTACGATGATGAAATTGCACAGGCACACAGAGATGGAGATGTACATATCCATGACCTTTCCATGCTGACAGGTTATTGCGCAGGATGGTCATTAAAGCAGTTGATTCTTGAGGGACTCGGAGGTATTTCGGGAAAGATCACATCAGCGCCTGCGAAGCATTTATCAGTGCTTTGCAACCAGATGGTCAATTTTCTTGGTATCATGCAGAACGAATGGGCGGGAGCACAGGCGTTTTCATCATTTGACACTTATCTGGCACCATTTGTCAAAGCAGATCATCTGAACTATGAAGAAGTAAAAAAATGTATTGAAGCATTTATATATGGTGTGAAGACACCGAGCAGATGGGGAACACAGGCACCATTTTCCAATATTACGCTTGACTGGACTGTTCCGGAAGATCTTGCAGAACTGCCGGCTATCGTTGGCGGCGAAGAAATGGATTTTAAATATAAGGACTGTAAGGAAGAAATGGATATGGTCAACAAGGCATTCATTGAGACTATGATCCAGGGAGATGCAAATGGAAGAGGATTTCAGTACCCGATTCCGACCTATTCCATTACCAGAGACTTTGACTGGTCAGACACCGAGAACAACAGACTTCTTTTTGAAATGACATCAAAATATGGAACTCCATATTTTTCAAATTATATCAACTCTGACATGGAACCGAGTGATGTCAGAAGTATGTGCTGCAGACTGCGCCTGGATCTGCGCGAGCTGAGGAAAAAAACAGGAGGGTTTTTTGGTTCGGGAGAGAGTACTGGAAGCGTTGGTGTTGTTACGATCAACATGCCTAGAATCGCTTACCTTTCGGCGACCAGGGATGACTTTTATAAACGGTTGAATCGTCTGATGGATGTTTCAGCAAGATCTTTGAAGATTAAAAGAGATGTCATTTCAAAATTATTGGAAGAAGGGCTTTATCCTTATACAAAACGATATCTTGGAAGTTTTGATAATCATTTTTCAACGATAGGAATTATTGGCATGAATGAGGTGGGGTTAAATGCGAACTGGCTCCGTGCTGATATGACTGATAAAAAAACCCAGGATTTTACAAAAGAAGTTCTCGAACATATGAGAAATCGTTTGTCTGATTACCAGGAACAGTATGGAAACCTATTCAACCTGGAGGCGACACCGGCTGAAAGTACAACATACCGTCTTGCAAAACACGACAAGAAGAAATGGCCATCTATTAAAACAGCAGGGAAACAGGGAGATACACCATACTACACGAACTCATCTCATTTACCGGTGGATTTTACGGAAGATGTTTTTGACGCACTGGATATTCAGGACGAACTTCAGAATCTGTACACTTCAGGTACAGTATTCCATGCATTTCTTGGAGAAAAGCTTCCCGACTGGAAAGCGGCGGCAGAACTGGTTCGAAAGATCGCAGAAAATTACAAACTTCCTTATTACACGATGTCTCCCACCTATTCGATCTGCAAAGAACATGGATATCTTGCAGGTGAACAGGAAAGATGCCCACATTGTAATGCAGTAACTGAAGTCTACAGCAGAATCACAGGTTATTACAGACCGGTACAGAACTGGAATGATGGAAAGTTACAGGAATATGCGAACAGAACAGAGTATCAGGTAGATGGTTCTTCACTGAAAAGACCGGTCTCGAGTGTAGTGACACTGTCCAGTCAGGAAGAAGTGCAAAGTGTCAAAGTAGATATTCCCGAGAATATCAAGTACCTTTTCACTACAAAGACATGTCCGAACTGTAAACTTGCTAAAGAGTATCTGAAAGAAGAAAAATATGTATTGATCGATGCAGAAGAAAATATGGAGCTGGCTTCCCGCTATCATGTGATGCAGGCACCAACACTTGTTGTAGTGAATGGAGAGAGCCATCAGAAATATGTAAATGCTTCTAATATAAAGAAATACGCAGAGCGTTTTGAATATGTTTAAAAAAGTCCGGTATGCTTTATGGCATACCGGATTTTACATGTAAATTCTTATATATTAGAATCCGTACTTGAAAGAAAAGGCTAAATATGTAATAATTTTATGAGATATGAGCATTTATAACATGCTTTGCATAAATGGATGTTTATCGTATAAACCTGTAGTCTTGCTGCAGGATGGGAGGTCATTATGATTAATAAACTTGTAGAAAAAATCCGTAAGACAAATGCACCGATTGTTGTTGGTCTGGATCCAATGCTTGATTTCATACCAGAGAATATTAAGAACTTTGTGTTTGAAGAATTGGGAGAGACACCTGAAGGAGCAGCGGAGGCTATCTGGCAGTATAATAAAGGGATCATTGACGCTGTATATGATCTGATTCCGGCTGTAAAACCACAAATTGCAATGTATGAACAGTTTGGGGTACCGGGAATGAGAGCGTTCCAAAAAACAGTAGAATATTGCAGAGAAAAAGACCTGATCGTGATTGGAGATATTAAGCGTGGAGATATTGGATCAACATCTGCCGCTTATGCTACAGGACATCTTGGCAAGGTTAAAATAGGGAAAAAAGAGTATTATGGTTTTCATGAAGATTTTGCTACAGTGAACCCATACCTTGGTTCTGACGGTATCAAACCTTTCATGGATGTCTGTAGAGAAGAAAAAACGGGTCTTTTTATTTTGGTCAAAACATCAAATCCCAGCAGTGGTGAATTTCAGGACAGAATGATTGACGGAAGACCATTATATGAACATGTAGGTGAAAAAGTAGCAGAGTGGGGCAATGAGCTGATGGGTGATGAATACAGCTATATCGGTGCAGTTGTTGGTGCGACTTATCCTGAGATGGGAAAGACTCTACGTAAGATCATGCCAAAAACTTTTATCCTGGTTCCAGGTTATGGTGCGCAGGGTGGAAAAGGAAAAGATCTGGTACACTTTTTTAATGAAGATGGTCTGGGTGCGATCGTAAACTCTTCAAGAGGTATTATTGCCGCATATCAGAGCAAAGAATATGAATCATACGGTGAATATAACTATGCTGATGCCTCCAGAAAAGCGGTAGAGGATATGATACTGGATATCAGCCAGGCACTGGAACAAAAATAGAAAAATCAAACAGGGAGACTAAGATGGAACAGTATAAAGAGCAGTTTATAGAATTTATGGTGGATTGTAATGTTCTGAAATTCGGAGATTTTGTAACTAAGAGCGGAAGAAAGACACCATTTTTTGTGAATACAGGATTTTATCGTACTGGTGGTCAGTTAAAAAAACTGGGTGAGTATTATGCCAGAGCGATCAATGATAAATTTGGACTTGACTTCGATGTTCTGTTTGGACCTGCCTATAAAGGAATTCCATTGACTGTCGCGACAACAATGGCGATTTCCGACCTTTATGAAAAAGACATCAGATACTGCTCGAACCGTAAAGAAGTAAAAGATCACGGAGATACAGGTATTTTACTGGGAAGTCCCATCCAGAATGGCGATAAAGTGCTACTGATCGAAGATGTTACAACAGCGGGGACGTCCATTGGTGAAACACTCCCTATCATTAATGCGCAGGGAAGCGTATCAGTCTGCGGACTTGTGGTAAGTGTGGACAGAATGGAAAGAGGTCAGGGAGAAAAAAGTGCCCTGAATGAAATAAAAGAAACTTATGGCTTTGAAACAACTGCAATTGTAACAATGCAGGAAGTGATCGAACATCTCTATAACAGACCTTATCAGGGTAAAATATATATTGATGATGCGATAAAAGAAGCAATTGATCATTACTATGAACAGTATGGTGCAAAATAGAAAGTGGAGGATCCAGTCATGGAAGAAAAAATATATAAAACAATGAACGGAGCCGGAGCTGTTGCCATCGTAATTGGTATTACAGCAATTGTAGTAGGTGTTGTCAGTGGGATATTACTTTTGATCAGCGGCGCCAAATTACTGGCAAGAAAATCACATATTATGTTTTAATATGATCGAGTATGGAAAAACAGAGGTATGGACATGCTAAAAAAATCAGGATATATTTTCACGAATAAAAGCCATCCTGAAAAAGCAGTGATGTCATCTGCATTAGGATTACTGTCACTGATCGCAATTTTTGCAGCGATTTATTTTTCATTTCGCAATGATGGAGAGACAGCTTATCAGTACGGTACGGTGGTATTGCTGTCCTTTCTTTTTTCAGTTACAGGCATGGTGCTTGGCGTGTTATCAAAATTCGAGAAGGATAAATTTTATCTATTTTCATATTTAGGGATTGCGCTTAATTTTATTTCACTTGCCGTCATTAGCTTTATTTTATATGCAGGAGCGTATGGATTATGATAGAAGAACGTTTTTTACTCAGTCTTGAGAGAATCAAATCAATAAAAGAAGAACAGGTCATTGTGCAGCCTTATGCTGCATATTTTAAAAAGATTGCTGAATGGATCGAGCTGACAGCGTTGGAGTATGCATCAGTTGAGACCGGACGGATCCACCAGATGGATCTTGAATCATTAAGCATCAGGAACAGGGAGCTGTACCAGGATATTCTGGGAGATCATTATGAGAAGAGTTACACAAATCCGGCATTTTGTGCTTCAGTATTTGGCGATGAAATCGGACCATTTTTTTCATTCCTGTCCGCTGAAATGCGTTCCTTGACAGAATATGCATATGAACAGCAAAAAGAAGAGATGACCATCAGGATGGAATTATTTCTGGAAATTTATCACGCATTTTATTTTGCATGTGAACAGGGAGAAGCGCTTCCGGATCAACAACAGATCAGAGAAATCTGCTACTGGTTCATCAGTGATTATTCCGAGATCGAAACGGAAAAAAGAATTCGCTGCCAGCTTGACCCGGATGAAGATTTTGCTTACAGGATCATTATGGAGTCAGATCTGAACGATGTCCGTTATCTGTATTATTTTGGAGAATATATTACGGATAGCGAGTTGCGAACAGCAAAGAAGCTGAATGCCATGTCAGAAGCTGAAATTTCAAAAATGGCAGACACTTATACAGAAGGATTCAGAATCGGATTCATTAATGGCAATAAAGACATTACAAAGAAAAAAGTAGTGAATATCCGTTATTGTCTTGGTTTTGAAAGAGTAATCAAAAAAGCAATTGAGAACTTTGAAAAGATGGGTCTGAGACCAACGATCTATAGAGCCGGCGGATCTGTTTTTCATAGAAAAGGAACTCATAAGATAGGCTATTTTGGAGCGATCGCGAATAAACAGTATGAATTTGATCATAAAGAAGATGATGCCCTGTTTCTGGACAGACTGTTAATGAACAGAAAACTGGAAGTATTGAAGGCAGCTTTCGAAGTAAACAGGGAACTTGCCTCTGTACATGCAGGTCCGGCTGTTATGGAAGTATTTGGAGAGACACCATTTGTTCCAATCGTCAAAAAAGAAGCATGCAGTTACTCTAAAGAGCAACAGAAAATCGCTGTAGAATATGCCTCTAAAGTATCAACGATCACCAATGAATATATCAAAGGTGAGGAAAGAAGCTTTACGATCATAGCGTTTCCTGTTCCGGAAATTGGGGAGCAGTATGAAGAAATTTTTGAAGAGATCGTGAAGATCAATACGCTTGATTATAAACTTTATGAGAAAATTCAGCAGACGATCATAGATGCCCTTGATGGTGCCGAACATGTTATTATCAAAGGAAGCGGCAATAATAAAACAGATCTGAAAGTCGCACTTAGAAAATTGGCTGATCCTGAACATGAAACAGTCTTTGAGAACTGCGTTGCGGATGTGAATATTCCTGTCGGGGAAGTATTCACGTCACCTGTATTAAAGGGAACGAATGGAACTTTTTTTGTTTCCAGAGTATTTTTGAACGAACTGGAATACCGTGATCTCGAAATTACGTTTCGAGATGGCATGATCGAGACATACCACTGCTCGAATTTTGCTGAGGATGCAGAAAATAAAAAATATATCATGGACAATGTACTTTTTCATCATGAGACGCTTCCGCTTGGAGAATTTGCAATAGGGACCAATACAACAGCTTATGTAGTCGCCAGAAAGTATGGAATAGAAGACAAACTTCCAATATTAATAGCAGAAAAAATGGGACCTCACTTTGCGGTAGGCGATACCTGTTATTCGCATAGTGAAGATGTAAAAGTATTCAATCCAAATAAAAAGGAAATTATCGCAAGAGATAATGAAGTATCCATCTTAAGAAAAAGCGATCCTGCAAAAGCATATCTGAACTGTCATACAGATATCACGATTCCTTATGATGAACTCGAAAGTATCACGGCAGTCAGCCAGACAGGTGAGGAAACGCTAATTATTGCAGGTGGCAGGTTTGTTCTGCCGGGATGCGAAGCACTTAATGAACCTTTTGAAGAATAAAGCAGATTTTTATTGACGTGATTGAGCTATGTTTGTAAACTATATGTGCAGCAAAAACAGGCAGAGCCTGTTTGCGATAAGGAACAATATAATGAGTTTAGTTTGAGGAGGAAATTGAATGGCACAGGTTGGAATTGTAATGGGAAGTGATTCGGATATGCCGGTAATGGCGAAAGCAGCTGAAATTCTGGACAAATTTGGAATTGAGTATGAAATGAAAGTGATTTCTGCCCATAGAGCACCGGACGTATTTTTTGATTATGCTAAATCGGCTGAAGAAAAAGGATTTAAAGTGATCATCGCAGGAGCAGGTATGGCAGCGCATCTTCCGGGAATGTGTGCCGCAATTTTCCCTATGCCTGTAATCGGAATCCCAATGCACACAACATCTCTTGGAGGAAAAGATTCATTGTATTCCATCGTACAGATGCCTTCAGGTATTCCTGTAGCTACAGTTGCAATTAATGGTGGAGCTAATGCAGGAATTCTTGCAGCAAAAATCCTTGCAACTTCAGATACTGAATTACTTGCAAAATTAAAAGAATACTCTGAATCCATGAAAGAAAGTGTAATTGAAAAAGATCGCCTTCTTCAGGAAACAGGCTATAAAAAATATATGGAAATGAAATAGCAGTCAGTTTTATGAGGATTTTGGACCGGATAAAAAAACGTATCAGGGTCTGGACAGAGTATGCCCGAAGCATACAGATAGGAAGAAAAATGGATTATAAGAATGCAGGTGTAGATATTGAAGCCGGTTATAAAGCTGTTGAATTAATGAAGAAGCATGTTTCTCAGACCATGAGACCCGAGGTTCTTGGAGGACTTGGAGGATTTTCAGGTGCCTTTTCATTAGAAGCTTTTAAAAATATGGAAAAACCAACACTGGTATCAGGAACAGATGGCGTTGGAACTAAATTAAAACTGGCATTTTTAATGGATAAACATGATACGATCGGAATCGACTGTGTTGCAATGTGTGTAAACGATATTGCATGTGCAGGTGGCGAACCATTATTTTTTCTCGATTATGTTGCATGTGGTAAGAATGTTCCTGAAAAGATCGCAACGATCGTAAAGGGTGTAGCAGATGGATGTATCCAGTCAAATGCTGCATTGATCGGTGGAGAAACTGCAGAAATGCCTGGCTTTTATCCAGAAGATGAATATGATCTGGCAGGATTTGCAGTTGGTATTGTTGATGAGAAAAATCTGATCACTGGAAAAAATGTCAAAGCAGGAGATGTGCTGATCGGAATTGCCTCTTCAGGAGTACACAGCAATGGATTTTCACTTGTCAGAAAAGTATTTGAAATGACAAAGGAAAGTCTTGATACGTTTTACCCTGAACTTGGAAGTACACTTGGTGAAGCTTTAATAGAACCAACCAAAATATATGTGAAAGCATTGCGCATGGTAAAAGAGGCAGGTGTTCTCATCAAAGCCTGCAGTCATATCACAGGCGGTGGATTTTTCGAAAATATTCCGAGAATGCTTCCAGAAGGAAAGAAGGCAGTCATTCAGAAAGACAGCTATGAAGTGCCTGCAATCTTCAAACTACTGCAAAAAACCGGTGGTATTGAAGAAAGCATGATGTATTCTACTTATAATATGGGAATTGGTATGATGATCGCAGTCGATCCGGCAGATACAGACAAAGCAATGAAAGCTTTGGCAGAAGCAGGCGAAACGGCATATATTCTTGGTACGATCGAAGACGGACAAAAGGAAGTTGAGTTATGTTAAGAGTCGTTGTGTGCGTATCGGGAGGAGGTACGAACCTCCAGGCAATCATAGATGGTATTCATAACGGACAAATCAGAAATACGGAAATCGTCAAGGTCATTTCCAATAATGCATCTGCTTATGGATTGGAACGCGCAAAGCAGAACGGAATCAGTACAGCCTGCGTTTCACCCAAAAGTTATCAGGAGCGCACTGAATTTTATAAAGCTTTTTTGGAAATCGTAGATGAGGCTGAACCTGATCTGATCGTACTTGCAGGATTTCTTGTTACGATTCCGGCAGAAATGATACAAAAGTATCCAAATAAAATCATTAATATTCACCCTTCCCTGATTCCATCTTTTTGCGGAGTAGGGTACTATGGACTGAAAGTACATGAAGCAGCTTTAAAAAGAGGCGTTCAGTATACAGGTGCAACTGTTCACATTGTAGATGAAGGAACTGATACCGGACCGATCCTTTTACAAAAACCGGTCGAAGTAAAGTCGGGTGATACACCAGAGCAGTTGCAGAAGAGAGTGATGGAACAGGCAGAATGGGTCATCCTTCCTCAGGCGATCAATATGATCGCAAATGGTGAACTGGATGATCGGATAAAAGGAGAGTAAGTTTGAAAATATTAATCGTAGGCGGCGGCGGGCGCGAACATGCGATCGCTGAAAGCGTGTCCAGAAGCTCAAAAGTGGAAAAGATTTATTGTGCACCTGGGAATGCAGGAATCGAAGAACTTGCCGAGTGTATCCCGATCACGGCGATGGAATTTGATAAATTATCAAATTTTGTTAAAGAGAATCAGATCGATCTTACAATTGTAGGAATGGATGATCCTCTTGTTGGTGGTATTGTGGATGTGTTTGAACAGGAAGGACTCAGGATTTTCGGACCAAGAAAAAATGCTGCCATTCTGGAAGGAAGCAAAGCTTTTTCAAAAGATCTGATGAAAAAATATAATATTCCGACTGCTGGGTATGAGAATTTTACTGATCCGGAAGCTGCGATCACTTATCTTAAAGATGCGACTTACCCGATCGTTTTAAAGGCGGATGGACTTGCACTTGGGAAAGGTGTTTTAATCTGTAATACGTTCGAAGAAGCGCAGGAAGGTGTTGCTTCTATTATGCTTGAAAAACAGTTCGGTGATGCTGGAAATACGCTAGTTGTTGAGGAATTCATGCAGGGACGTGAAGTCTCAGTCCTATCGTTTGTTGATGGAAAAACAATTAAGATCATGACATCGGCACAGGATCATAAAAGAGCAAAAGACGGAGATCAGGGATTAAATACGGGTGGAATGGGCACATTTTCACCGAGTCCGTTCTATACACCTGAAGTTGACGCATTTTGCAAGGAGTATATTTATCAGAAGACTGTTGATGCAATGGCTATGGAAGGACGGGAATTCAAGGGTATTATATTCTTTGGTCTGATGCTGACGGAAACGGGTCCAAAAGTATTGGAGTACAATGCAAGATTTGGTGATCCTGAAACACAGGTGGTTCTTCCCAGAATGAAGAATGACATCGTAGATGTTGTGGAAGCCTGCATTGATGGCAATCTTGATAAAATCGATCTTGAGTTTGAAGATAACGCAGCAGTCTGTGTTGTTCTTGCGTCAATGGGATATCCGGAAGCATATGAAAAGGGGTTTGAGATCACCGGAATGGAAGCATTTCACGAGAAAGATGGTTATTATCTATTCCATGCGGGGACAAAACGTACTGAAAAAGGGATCGTCACCAATGGAGGGCGTGTACTTGGCGTGACAGCAAAAGGAAAAGATTTAAAAGAAGCCAGAAAAAATGCCTATCAGGCAACAGAGTGGGTTCAATTTGCGAATAAATATATGAGAAATGATATTGGAAAGGCAATTGATGAAGCAGAATAATAACGGATCATGAGAAATGGTCAGAATACTGACAGGATGTGATGGAATGAAGAATTTTGAGATCAATACGTACAACAGACCGGTGACCTGCAGCAAATGTGGTGGGCTTATGGTCTTTGCAGGTGTGGGGGAATACCGCTGCGAGGATTGCAAGTATGTTGATTATGATGACTATGGAAAAGTCAGATTGTACATCGAGCAGAACAGAGGCGCAACAGCAGCCCAGATTGAAAAGGAAATTGGCGTCAGCCAGAAATCCATCAGAAGTATGCTTCGCGAATCAAAGATAGAGATCACGGCTGAATCAAAGACATTTATGAAGTGTGAAGTTTGTGGAACTGATATCCGCTCCGGACGATTCTGCAACAAGTGTGAAACAGCTTTTCACAGGAAGTTAGAAGAAGAAGAACGGAAAAATCACATGGCAAGACTTGGAAAAGGATTTGGACTTGAACATGAAAAGCTTGGAACTGGGGAAAAACGTTTTAACAGAGAACGATAATATAACATCCTGAGCTGTACAAAAATATGTCCAGCTGAATGGGGGCATGTAAAAGCATGCAGATTGGAAGATGAGTATGAAAATGTATCGCAGATTACTAGTGGGAGCAGCAACAGTTGCACTTGGTATTTTACTTTTTGGAATGACTGTATTTGCAGAGACGACAGGGACTATCATTCCGGCATCTGCAAAAATAAGGGCTGAGGCAAATACAAGCAGTACTGTGATTGCAAGTGTGACCTCAGGAAAAACAATTTCAATTACAGATGAAGTGACTGGAGATGATGGAAGTACATGGTATCAGGTTTTTGTGGATGCATCCACAAAAGGTTTTATCAGATCAGACCTGGTTCAAAAAAGTGATTCAACTGACACAGCACAGACTACAACAACTTCAACAGACACACAGTCAACTACAAGTGTGACCACTGTTGACAGTCAGTCATGCAAGGTGTCGGTGACCAGTGCGAAAGTAAGGAAGAATGCTTCAACTTCTTCAGATGTTGTTGCAAGTGTAAGTAAAGGAACAGTTCTGACTGTGACTGGCAAAGCAACTGGTGATGATGGAAAAGAATGGTATCAGATCTCTTTTACTTATAACAATCAATCCTATACAGGATTTATCAGATCGGATCTGGTCACTTTTGGAGAACTTGAAGAGGAAGAACCTGCGGTAACTGAAGTGGAAGGGACGACAGCATCAGATACCGATGAAACGGCTACAGAAGAAGGACAGGCGGCAGTTGATGGAGAAGCTTCTGAAGGAACCGTGTCATCAGATGCTGTCGCTGAAGAAGGAACGACTGAAACAACAGAGCAGCAGTCTCAGACATCGGCATCAGATATGACGATACTGACAACAGAAGAAACGCCGCCTCTGCCTGCAGGTTTTACAGAAGTTGCAGTAACACTTAACGATCAGGCTGTCAGAGCCTGGAAAAATGGAGATTTTTATATTTTTTATGCACAGAGTGCTTCAGGTGGAGAAGGATTTTATATGTATGATTCCGCAGAAGTGACTTATCAGAGATATTTCATGTCAAATGTACTGGCACAGGAAGAAACGAATTCAGATGGATCGATCTTCAAGACCCTGGTCATTGTGCTTGCAGTTGTAATCGTATTATTGCTTGTACTTGTTACCATTCTTGCCATTAAAATGAATGATTACAGATCAGAATTAGAGTGGGATGATGACGATGAGGAAGACGAAGAAGAGGAAGATGATGAAGAAGTAGAAGACGAAGAGGAAGATGAAGAAGAGGAAGATGTCAGACCTGTTCGAAAAAGCCGTCTTGTTAAAAAAGCACCATCTGCTCAGAGTGAATTAAAACCCAGAAATTTCCTTGAAGTAGAAGAAGACCTGGGCCATAAAACAGTTAAAAAGCAGGATTATACAAATAGTGCGGTCAGTGATGAGTTTGATCCGGATGATGAAGATACATTTGTATTCATCAACCTGGATGGGGATGAGATCGACTAATAATATATAATTCATGGACAGGATATGTGAAAAACATATCCTGTCTTTTTATTATAAAAGTATAAAATATTTTTAGAATGATTGCATTATATGCCATGTGTGTTATATTAAATATAACAGTAAAGGAGGGTTTTTATGATAATCGAGATTGATTTTAACAGCGATGAGGCGATCTATATTCAGTTATGCAACCAGATCATTCTAGGAATCGCGACATCTAGATTTCATGAGGGGGATCCTCTTCCTTCCGTAAGACAGCTTGCAGATACGATCGGTATCAATATGCATACCGTAAACAAAGCGTATACTGTATTAAAACAGGAAGGATTTGTTAAGGTAGACAGAAGAAAGGGAGCAGTGATCGCAATTGACATTGATAAACTGCGTGCGCGGGAAGAAATGAAGAGAGACCTGCGGGTTCTGATTGCCAGAGGAAGTTGTAAGAATATATCAATCGATGAAATGCATAAAATGGTCGACGAAATTTTCGAGGAATACGGAGGAAACGATTATGTATGACAGATTTACAAATAAAGCAAGAACAGCCCTGCGGCTTGCAGAAAAAGCTGCTAAGTCGCTGAATCAAAATTATGTTGGAACGGAACATATTTTGTTGGGACTTATAAAAGAAAAAACAGGTACAGCCGCAATGGTATTAAAAGAGAATGGCGTGGAGGAGTCCAAGCTGACAGAATTGATCAAAGATCTGATCGCACCAGGACATTCCATTACAACAAGAGAAAAGGAAGGATATTCTCCCAGAGCCATTAAGATACTTGAAGACAGCCATAAACAGGCACAGCGTTTCCACACAGAACTGACAGGTACGGAACATATTTTGCTGTCATTGATCAAAGAAGGTGAAAATGTAGCTGTCAGGCTGCTGAATACACTTGGCATCTCTGTTCAAAAAGTTTATGTTGATGCATTGATCGCAATGGGTGAAGATGGTGCGCTGTACAAAGAAGACCTTGCACCAAAAAAAGGAAAAGGCAAGAATAAAGAAGCGACTCAGACACTGGATCAGTTCAGCAGGGATCTGACAGTGCTTGCAAGAGAAGGAAAATTAGACCCGGTGATCGGAAGAAAAGAAGAGATCGACAGGGTCATTCAGATACTGAGCAGAAGGACGAAAAACAATCCATGTCTGGTAGGAGAACCTGGAGTCGGTAAAACTGCTATCGTAGAAGGACTGGCACAAAAGATCGTGGATGGCGATGTGCCTGAAACAGTAAAAGGAAAAAGAGTAGTAACACTTGACCTGTCAGGTATGGTTGCCGGAAGTAAGTACAGAGGAGAATTTGAGGAAAGAATCAAAAAAGTCATTAAGGAAGTAATTCAGGATGGCAGTATCATTTTGTTTCTGGACGAAATTCATACAATAATCGGTGCAGGCGGAGCAGAGGGTGCAATTGATGCCTCAAATATCTTAAAGCCATCCCTTGCAAGAGGTGAGATTCAGCTGGTCGGTGCCACTACGATTGAAGAATATCGAAAACATATCGAAAAAGATGCAGCACTGGAAAGAAGATTTCAGCCTGTTAATGTTGAAGAACCTACAGAAGAAGAAAGTATCCGCATTTTGGAAGGAATTGCATATAAGTATGAGGAACATCATGGCGTTACCATTCTTCCGGAAGCGATTACAGCAGCAGTAAAACTTTCCTCAAGGTATATTAATGATAGAAATCTTCCGGATAAAGCAATTGACTTGATTGATGAAGCCTCGTCTGCGATCCGTATGAAGAATATGAAATCACCACAGGAAATTAAGAAAATGGCTGATGAGATCAGAGGATGCGAATCAGATATTGAAATAGCAATTAAATCAGAAAATTTTGTGAAAGCCGGAGAAATCAAGCAGGAACATGACGCGCTTGTCAAGAAATATAACAAGATGTTGTCCAAACATGAAAAAGCTATGGCTGGTAAAAAATATACTGTTACAGAAGAAGATATTGAGGAAGTTGTATCTGTCTGGACTAAAATACCTGTCAAGAAACTGGCTGAAAAAGAAAGCGAAAAGCTATTAAAACTTGAATCCATACTTCATAAACGCGTGATAGGTCAGGAGGACTCTGTTTCTGCTGTTGCCAGAGCAATGAGAAGAGGCAGGGTAGGTCTTCAGGATCCAAACAGACCAATCGGTTCGTTCTTATTCCTGGGTCCGACAGGGGTCGGTAAAACAGAACTGAGCAAAGCACTTGCAGAGGCGATGTTTGGTACACAGAATGCCCTGATCCGCGTTGATATGTCAGAGTATATGGAACAGCATTCGGTATCAAAACTGATCGGTTCACCTCCAGGATATGTAGGATTTGATGATGGTGGTCAGTTAAGTGAAAAAGTACGCAGAAATCCATATTCGGTCATATTATTTGATGAAGTGGAAAAAGCACATCCTGATGTCTTTAACATCCTGCTCCAAGTTCTTGATGATGGACATATTACTGATTCAAAAGGCAGAAAGGTAAGCTTTAAAAATACAATTATCATTATGACTTCCAATGCAGGAGCACAGAAAATAATTGATCCTAAAAATCTGGGATTTGCAACGGTGACAAATGAACAGCAAAACTATGAGAAAATGAAGGCTGGCGTCATGGAAGAGGTCAAGAGATTATTTAAACCGGAGTTCATTAACAGAATTGATGAAATTATGGTGTTCCATCCACTCACGAATGAAAATATGAAAGAGATCATAACACTTTTAACAAAGAGTCTGTGTGAGAGAAGTGAAAAACAGATGGACCTTCATCTGACAGTATCACCGCAGGTAAAAGAATACACTGTGAAAAAGCATACAGATCTGAAAATGGGAGCAAGACCGTTAAAACGTGCAATTCAGACAATGATAGAAGACAGCATGGCTGAGGAAATTCTTCATGGACATATTAAGAGCGGAGATCATGTCCAGGCTGTTTTAAAAGATGATAAAATCTCATTTCAAGTCAGAAAAAAGGTCAAAAAAGAGAAATAAAAAACCTATGGTCAGTAGTATTGTACTTAGAAATTTAATAGAAATAGAGTGGAAATAATCTTTAAAATCAGCTATACTTATTTTATAAATGAATACGCCCTAAGGCGGACGTATTATATTAGGAGGATATTAAAATGGCAGTTGTAGAGCAGTTGCTTCGTTCAGAGAGTGACGGAACGATCAGTTTCGGTAATCACAAATTAGCGGAAAAAGCCAAATTAGAGGATTTTGAACATGCTGGGGATCTTTACAAAGTAAAAACGTATAAGACAATGACTAAACTGGAAAAAAATGGTCTGTTTGTTTATGAATCCGTGCCGGGAACGAGCGTCACCCATTTTAGGGAAACTGTTGAAGGGGTATCTTTTGTTGTTGAAGGAGATGATGATGCCCAGATTACAATCGGTCTGGAAGAAGAGACAGAATATGAAGTAATTGTTTCGGATGTCTCAGTTGGTAAAATGAAAACAAATCTTGGTGGTAAATTAAATATCAGTGCTGAACTTGCAGATTCAGGTGAGGTCAGTATCAGAGTACACAAATAAGTTCATAGGATGAAGTAGTTACAAAAATGCCTTTCCATATAATGTGGGAAGGCATTTTTAGAAAAGCAAAGGTCATCCGCTGGTTCAGTTAAATGGAGAAGAGTGATCATGGCAAAAAGTAAATCAGTCAGTGTGTTTTTTTGTAAAGAATGTGGATTTGAATCATCTAAATGGATGGGGCAATGTCCATCATGTAAGGCATGGAATTCTTTTACAGAAGAAATCGTTGTAAAGTCAAATGGAAACAGTACAAATAAGGAACAAGGAATAAGTGGCGGAAACATTGCACCTGTCAGTCTCTCTCAGATTACGAGTTCTGCGGAAGAAAGAAAGAGTACGGAAATTGCAGAATTTGACCGCGTTCTTGGAGGAGGAATTGTGTCTGGATCGCTGACGTTGATTGGAGGAGATCCTGGAATTGGTAAGTCGACTCTTTTATTACAAGTATGTCAGAAACTTTCACTAAAAAAATGTTCTGTTATATATATATCAGGAGAAGAATCTTTGCATCAGATTAAGATGAGAGCAGTCAGACTTGGAGATTTTTCGGATTCACTTACCCTACTCTGCGAGACTAATCTGACTCAGATTGAGCAGATCATCAAGAAAAATAAGCCTGAGGTTGTGATTATAGATTCCATCCAGACAATGTATGATGAAAATACCACAGCGGCCCCTGGTAGTGTCAGCCAGGTAAGGGAGTCCACGGCTGTTTTAATGAGGATTGCGAAAACATGTGGTATTTCAATTTTTATTGTTGGGCATGTAACAAAAGAAGGTGCGGTTGCAGGACCAAGACTTCTGGAACATATGGTGGATACCGTTTTGTATTTTGAAGGTGATCGTTATGCATCCTACCGCATTTTAAGAGGAGTAAAGAATAGATTTGGATCTACCAATGAAATCGGTGTTTTTGAA